>TARA_R110000823_G_scaffold191032_1_pt1 | contig 32773 bp, 40 predicted proteins | sample TARA_R110000823 | Tara Oceans TARA_R110000823 (sample SAMEA4397722) | marine metagenome | biome: Polar Biome; feature: [DCM] deep chlorophyll maximum layer (ENVO:01000326); material: water (ENVO:00002006), including particulate matter (ENVO:01000060) such as... | depth 20 m | reverse complement strand
AATTTTATTGGCCAAAGGTGGGTCAAAATAAATGGCCATTGACAAATGCCTTGGTTTCAGTCTTGAAAAAGCCCTGCTGGGTGTACCGCCAGTTGGGCAGGCGGTATTGATCAATGATCTTCCGGCGCTTCATTGCCTGGATCATCTTGCGTGGCCCAAGGTTCAGCGTTTTCGCGGCTTCAGCGAGAGTGATGTATTCGGGAATCATGCGGCCTCCCTGTCTCCGGGTAGGAGATCATCAAGGTGTGTGGGCATAAAAATAGGGTGTTCATCTGCATCCCTGCGGCCGGCTACGCGCACCCGGGCAATGCGAGAGGTGCGGACCGTAACGGGCTGATCACCGGTGCCAGGCATGGCGCTGCCAAAAATCAGCAGAGCGATGGCAAGGTGCCGTACTTTTACCAGGCCAGCTTTCCATGCCCGGCTAACCAGCAACTGGCGGTTAGGCGCTTCAAACCGGCGGAAAAGGCTCATCATGTGAAACTTCACCGTGCCCAGCGTGATGCCCAGGAGCATGCCAATGGCTTCGTTTTCCTTGCCTTCCACTACCCAGACCAGAACTTCGCGCTGACGCGGGGTGAGCGTTTGTTGGGGGTCTTGGATTTCGAATTCTGTACCACTGATGTTAGTCATAGGACACCATTACCATAGCTGATATTGTGAATCGTAGACTATGGCTAACATGACCGTCAACATTTTGTACTTATTGTTTTCTATTTTTTGGCGGGGGAGTTGCGGGAGGGTGAAAATCAGGCACAAAAAAAGCCCCGGAGGCGTTGGCCTGCGGGGCTTCTGGTGATGATCCTAGTTATGTTATGCCTAATTCTTTAAGAATATTTTTCGCGAGGACCTTGCACCTACGTGCTTCGACACCCGGCAAAGGGCGCTCGGTATGGTAATCGGCTTTATTTCGTGAGCGTCTGAGATCTTTCAGGTGATTACTGAGTTTGGAGTTGCGCGCGGCGTAATAGTCAATCACCGCGGTATGAACACCAGGGGATCTGTCGGTTATGCCGGCAGCATCTCTGGCTTCCAGAAACGCCCCATAATAATACCGGCCTATTGCGGTTCTGCTAGCACTTTCGGGAGATATCCCTTGGCACTGCATCACCTGGTCGGCAACGGTGACGAAATTTCGGCCATCAAACAGATTCGGCATGTGCTATGGAAAATACAACTCGTGCGCGGTTGATCGCCGCGCTGGGTTCAAGAATCGTCCCCAGGATATGCTCATCTATCGCATCCCAGGCGTTGAAATCCTCTGTTGAGACAACAGCGGTAACGAAAAGGCTGTGTTCGTCGGATTCCGGATCTTGTTCCATCTCGACGATAACGTTGTCAACATCTTGCCGATTATGGCTAGCCGTCGCTAACTCCAGTGCCAGATTGCAAACATCTGAATTGTCAGCGAGATAAAGTATTACTTTCGGGATGTCGTTGATTCTAGCAACAGACTTAAGTGCGTCTACCGTGTTTTTTGCCTCTATATAACCACCCAAATGCTGCTGGTGAGGGTTGTAAAGGTCTTTTGCAAGGGATGGGATTAGGCTCATGAACTTTTGGATCTGATCGCCCACTGATGACCGGTAGGCGAGCGTTGTTCTGTAGCCGCCAAGGCTAGGTGTTTTAAAGAGAGCTTTTGTTAACTCCGGCTCAACAGAATGCTCCGTACCCACCTTAACGGCGTTTACGGAAAGAATGTTCTCCACGGATCCAAGCCCGGGATGGTAAGTTCTGATCGCAGTGGTCATTTGTTCAGCCCTATAAACTCGATTGTCTCTGCTGAGAGAAGTTCGTTCAGCATTTTCTTGTTATCAGTATGAGCTTTGTCCAGTGCTGTTGATATGAGTTCCATATTGAGGCCGTCGAGCTCTCCATCTTCACCTTTCAGACAGCGAACGATGTGTAGAACTTCGGTTTTATGAGGCCTATTTATGTCCCATTGTGTAGAAACGTTGAGGTTGTGAAGAAACTCGCGATTGCTGTCTGTTTCGATCCAGCCCTGGAACAGATGCCACAGTGGACCTTTGCTCTTGATGCTGGGTGAGAGGTATTCGCTGTCTGGGTTGAAGAGTTTCTCAAAATGATATTCTTCACCCTTTAACGACCAGTAAAACCGGTCTGTGAACAGCGTTCCAACTTCTTTCACTGCCCATGATTCGAGTGACAAGTGCTGTTGAATGACACTTAGCCAATTTATAACCTGTTCTTTAAACGCATCCCAGCGGGGGTATTCAAGACAGTTGATAATTACACGAGAGCGCTCAATGGCCAGTTGCCAGCGAACCAACCCGGTGTCTTGGTCGACGTTTTCAAGCGTCCAGCCATTAAAAGACGTTGAGCTCTCGGCTTTGCCTTGGCTTACGGAAAGGTTAACGGCCTGGTTCGGGCTTCTCTTGGAAAAGTCACCGGATAGCTCGTCGGCGATTGTTCTCAGCTGATCCATCCGGCTGCCTTCCAATTCACTACCAAACGCAACAACAAGCGTTGCTTCAGCTAGTGAATGATTGGCATCTGGTCGATCAAACCCAATGTCTTTCATCGGTGCCCTACAGTTTTGTGAGTGCGGTGTGCATTCTAGGTGCTATGACCGCATCTGTCAGTCAGCATAGCGTATTTTTTATTATTTTTGAGTAATTGCTGCTTATTCCGCTTTTTTTGCAGCGGCTATTGCGTTCAGGGTGGCGGTCAGACCTTCTGCAATAGCTGGCGTTAAAACGCTCGCTACAGTCAGGTGTGAAACGCACTCAGCCAGCCTGGCGTGTTCTGGTGAGGCTTTCGCGATAATCGCCAAGGGTGACTGATCGGGCGCGTCTTCTGCATCAGCGTATGTTTTTGGGCCCTCCCCAAATGCTAACCACCAGAATCGGTAACCGGTTAGCTCTGCAATACCTTTCAGGTTGTCGATATTGATTAAGCCCCGCCGCTTCCAGTTGAGCACTGAAGTTCTGGCAACACCTAACCGTTCCGCTATTTCGTTCATATTTAGCGGGCCATTCTCTACTGCTTCTTTCAGCCGTGTAGCTCTTGCGTTTTCGGGGTCTATAGCCATGACGTTGATGTTAGCCATTAACTAATTCATTGGTAAGTCAAATGTTTGAACATGACCGTAGCGTTCGGAGTAGACAGCGGCGTTAGGTGTGGTCTATGATTCTGACGGATCACACGAGGGTATCTAATGGCTATAAGCATTTTGTTTGATTTATCCACTTGCCTGGGAAGCCAGGCAGAGGTCGCCAGAGTCTGCGGAGTTCAGCCGCCAACGCTTCACGGGTGGAAGAGGGTGCCGGCGCATCACGTTTTAGCTCTCGAGGCGGCGATCAAAGCGAAGGGTGGTGACATAGATCGTTACTCCATGCGTCCTGATATTTTTGGCGAGTCTCCACAGACTACCGAACGGAAGTCTGTCGCATAACTAACCACATGGACGGGAGTTAATGATGAGCAAGGCGACTGACGAAAATGAAGATGGCTTGAGCGAAATTGCCGTTCAGGTCCAGATCCAAGACAAGAGCCATGCGGTTCCGGGTTTAACGCACAAATCCTGCCCTGGTCTCGCGGTGACAATGTACCCGTTCGGGTGCTTTGCGGTTACGCACATCAACAGTGGGCTTAGGGTCTGTGACGCCTATCAGCGGGTATCAAGTGCCCTGCTGACAATGAGCCAATTTGCACTTGTTGCGGCCATGAAAAACAAATCATGGTCAGAGCTCGATCAGGAGGCCGCTTTCAACCTGATCCGGGATGCAGGGCCAGATGAGGTGCCGTTCGATGGCTGCACAGTCACATCAAATGCTGGTACACGGAAAATGACTGTTAGCGAGTGGTTCCAAATCGTAAGGCTCCCGATTATGGATGAATTCCCATGGGAGGAATCCGACCCATTTGAAGGCGCGATTCAGAACTTCGAAAAGATGATCTGAAACCCGGATACAGCCAGTAGAGAAGTTAGCATGCGTTCACAGTGGAATGATGATGAGGATACTGCCCTGCAGGGGCTTACGCCTGAGGCCCAGGTGATCTATCTGCGGGGCTTTCGGCGATATATGAGCTATGGAACCGGGGTGGCAGGTGGAAGGGTGCGCAAGCTCTCCACAAAAGCGCTGGCTGAGTTGATATCAGTAGACCCGGACTGGGGAAGCTCCAGGGCCCGGAGTGATTCACCTTCCCGTGGCAGGGTGAGGGCGCGCATTGCAGAGCTGGAGAGGGCTGGGCTGGTGGCTGATTGTGGCTCGTGCCGTGCCTTGGGCTTGATTTTTCGACTGCCATTGGCTGACACAGGATTAGTCCGTCCAGAAAAGGAACAACCAAAGGAACAACCAAGGGAGAAACCAAAGGAACAACCAAAATGTAAAGTGGTTAAGCTACCGGAAAACAAAGAAATAACCGGTTCAGAAGGGCATAGGAACAACCAAGGGAGCGACCAAAGGGACGACCAAAGGAACAACCCACATCTGTATTACTCTACTTTACTTAACTCTACTAACGCGGGCGCGCAGGGTGATGAAGCGGTGCCAGATGGCTATCAGCCCAAAAGCCCAAGCGAGTGGGGCTCCTTCCTTGGCCGAGAGCGTGAGTGGGCCTATCACCGGGTTGCAAGGCCAAAGCTAGTGATCCTTTACCAGTACTGGACCCAGCAAGGCCTTTCCATTGGTGATATGCGCCTGATCATGGCCAGTGCTGAAGCTAACCTGGGCCGCATTCCTGATGGCCCTGAGTACTACCGGCCCTTTGCAGAAAGCTATGCCACAGAGCGAGACAGGCTTGCAGAGCAAAACCAAACCCAGAAACAGCGAGGTACCCATGTCACAGGCGCGTCAGATACACAACATCGCTCAAGGCGTGAAGAGCAAGCTGCAGTCCACCGACAACTCACTGATCCAGAGTACGCATTCAACAACTTCTGAGAGATTTACGGCTGATCAGAAGCGAAAAGCCTTGCTGTTTTTCAACCGGTTAAGGCTGATTTATGGCCACCGGTTTACGCTGCACTGGCCAGATGAGGAAACCGTGAAGCTGGCTCGCAGAGAGTGGGCCAAGGATCTTGATGAGCTAACCTGGGAAGAGCTGGAAAACGCTTTGGGCCGCGCAAAAGCCAGGCTGATGGCGGGTGATTCTGATTTCTACTGGCCCGATGTGGGGCGTATTGTTGGGCTGGCAAGGGATAACCGTACCGCTGCCTACCAGGCGTTTCCACCCGCTTCGCCTCAAAGTGAGGCTCAAGTATCTGCAAGGCGGAAAGCCGGCCGCAAGGCCATGGCTGGTGTGTGGGCTGTGATGGGAGGTGCTCATGCTGAGTGATACCCAGCAACGGTTGACTGAGTGGGGCCACTGGGTGCGTGCTGGTGGCGTGGCTTTGGGTTGTAGTGGTGTTCAGCTTGCTGTGGGCAGTAGCGTGGCAATGCCGGTGTGCCAGGATGATGACGCTCTGGACGTAGACAGGGCGGTGGCGCGCCTGAAGAAGCGAGACAGAGACATGGGCCGGATTGTGGTTATGGCTTACCTGAGCCAGTACAGCCTCACCCGCATTGCCAGGGAAGCTGGCGTGGGTAGCCGAGAGCGTGCGCGTTATCTGCTGGGTGGTGCTGAGGCGTGGATTGATGCGGTTTTGTTTTCTGATGGATAGCGTCGTGATCAAATAGTTGACATCCTGCATGCAGGAAACTACTCTCTTTCCCGTAAGGTGCAGGAAGTGCATCTGGTGAAGTCGAAGCACAGCGTTCTCTCTTGAAAAACCTTTTAGCCCGGCCCCGCTGCCGGGTTTTTTTATGGAGTAAATCCGTATGTTGAGTTTCAAGACAGGCGTCTCAGTTCATGGGGCAACAAACGAAATTATCCTGGCGATTATGGTTAGCCAGTCTGTTTATGAAAGTCGTGGTTTCGATTGCGTCGTTACCTCGCTTCTGGATGGTAAGCACAGCCGTAGCAGTCTTCATTACAGCGGAAACGCAATTGATTTGCGGACTCGCCATTTGCCCGACGACCAAACAAAAAATGAGATTGTAGATGAACTTCGTGGTGGGTTGACTGCTGACTATGACGTTGTGTTGGAGCGAGACCATATCCACGTGGAATATCAGCCCAAAAGGTGACCTATGAATCGGCAGGTGTTGTTGGGTCAATTGCAGGATCAGTTTTTGTTTTCAAGGAATCCTGCTCTTGATTCGAATGGGTCGCTCATTATTGGCCATGGCCGCAACTTGAATGACCGTGGAATCAGTGAGGATGAGGCGGGCTTCATGCTGGATAACGATATTGACCAGGTGGAGGCAGAGCTGGAGCGCATGCCGTTGTACCTGAGCCTGGATCCGATCCGTCAGGTGGTGATGGCAAACATGGCATTCAACATGGGCATGCCTACGTTGCTCACGTTTAGCCGCATGTTGGGCGCCATGGCTGCACGTGATTGGGATCGTGCCGCTACAGAGATGCTGGATAGCAAGTGGGCCAGGCAGGTTGGCAAACGTGCTGTAGAGCTTTCCGAGCTGATGCGCAGGGGTGAGGCTCCTGCATGAGTGTAGGCATCGGTGAAGATATGAGTGATCGCAGGGGCTGGCACATCGATAAGGGCGTTCCTATTGCTGTGATCATTACTGTGATCGGGCTTGCTATTGGTGGTATGCGTCATCTGGGAGAGCAGGATCAGCGCATTAGCAATGTTGAGTTGAGCATTGAGCACCTGAGGCAGTTCCGCCTGAGTGACCAGGTACGCAGCGAGAAGAAATTTGACGAGCTGAAGACGGATCTCCGCCTGATCAATAGCAAGCTTGACCGGTTGATTGAAAGTGACAGATAGCCATCCAAATCCAAGCCAGTGGTGGTTTCATCGTCGCACCATGGCTTACCTGAGCATTATTGGCCTGTATGTGATTACCGCTCAGGTGCTGCTGAGCAGTATGCCCGTGCATGTGGTGCCACTGGCTCAAACCCTGGCATGGGTGTTCAGCGCAAATCTTCTGTACTACTACGGCGGTAATGCCGTGGAAGCTATCAAGGGCAAACAATGATTACCTGGGCAAAGCCGGTTCTGTTGTTAGCTACTGCTGCCAGTCTTGCTGCTGGTGGCTGGGTTGTTCGGGGCTGGTATGAGGGCAACCTGATGGTTGCGGTGCTGGAGGATCGTGCTGCTCTGGTTGAGGCGGTTCGGGGTGATGTGTCGGGCATTGCCAAGCAGGTAGAGACGAAGCTGGCCAAGTTGAAAGCCAATGAGCGAATTATAGACCGGGGTGTTATTCGTGAGATCCAGAAGCCAATTTATCAGCGCGTGTGTTTTGAGCCTGAGCTTGTCGAGCTGCTCAACGCATCCCTCCGGGGTGAGTCTAGGCCCGGATCAGCAAAGCCTGTTGGTGAAGTTCCCTCAGGTGCCAGCACAACTGATTGATGGAACAGGCAGCGATGCCGCTTTAGTCATCAAAGAAACCGCAAGCCTGTACCACGAGTGCCGGGTTCGGCATAACGGGTTGGTTGATGCGGTAACAGGAAACTGAATGCCGCCAAGGATACCGAGACAGTGCAGGCTGCATACCTGTGCAGCCACAACCACAGCCCGCAATGGTTACTGTGATGCGCATCAGGCGTTGGCCAGTGGCTGGACGGCTGAGGACCGGGGCTCAAGCACTGAGCGCGGATATGGCTGGGATTGGCGCAAGCGTCGTGATCGCATCATGCGCAAGGATAAGTATCTGTGTCAGCCTTGCCTGGCAAAGGATCGTGTAATGCCAGCCGTGGCAGTGGATCACATTGTTCCGAAAGCTGAGGGCGGTACGGATGCAGATGAAAACCTGCAAGCTATCTGCAAGCCCTGTCACAAATTGAAAACCGAGAGCGAATCCAAGCGGGCGCGGGACCGGGGGCGGGGTCAAAAGTATTTTGGCTGAACTGCCTCGACCGCTGCCTATCCGTGATTTTTTATGATGGCAAAATTCAGGAGGGGGGGTCAAAGAGGATCCCTTTGATGTGATGGCAAAACGAGGCAGGCCAGTAATTGCAGGCCAGATGAAAGTACTGCAGGGCAACTTCCGCAAGGATCGTGATTCGCACGGCCCAGAGGTTGAGGTCTCGGTACCGGAGTGCCCGAAGGACGCGCCGGATGTGGTGCGAATTGCCTGGAAGAAGATCGGGCCAATTCTGGCTAAGCAGGGCATGTTGTCCAGCTGCGACCAGGCGCCATTGTTTGCGTACCTGGATAGTTACACCAAGTTCAAAATGGTGTCTGCATCGATGGACTCACTGGCGGTCATGATTGATACAACGCCCAACGGCCACAAACAGATGAGCGCTGGCATGATCTTGCGCAAACAGTTGTGGAAGGAAGTGATGGAAGCCGGCAAGGAGTTTGGCCACACGCCGGCCAGTCGTTCCGGCATGAAGGCCAGCAACCAGGGCCAGATGGATTTCGGTGGGTTTGAGGATCTTTAATGGCCCGTGATTACGTTGCCATCGCCATGGAGTACGCCAACGCGGTGTTGAGCGGTGAGCTTCCCGCGTGCAAGTGGGTGCAGTTGGCATGTCACCGGCAACTGAATGACCTGAAGCGAGAGGGCACCGATGAGTTCCCGTACTGGTTTGAGCCAGAGCTGGCGAACCGGGTGTGCAAGTTCATCGAGCTGCTGCCTCACGTTAAGGGCGAATGGGCACGAACACGCCAGCGGCTGGAGCTCTCGCCCTGGCAGATCTTCCGCCTTACAACGGTGTTCGGCTGGATCAACGGCGATGGTTACCGCCGGTTCAAGACTGCGTACAACGAGATGCCGCGCAAGCAGGGCAAGTCATCAGAAACCTCTGGCGTTGGCCTTTACCTGCTAACCGCAGACGGCGAACCGGGCGCTGAGGTATACAGCGCAGCGACAACACGTGACCAGGCACAGATTACCTGGAAGGACGCCAAGCAAATGGTTGATCGCACGCCGGGCCTGCAGGCTCGCTTTGGCGTTGCGACCAGCTCGCACACGGTGTTCGTTGAGAATACCAACAGCGTTTTCCGTTCGCTGAGCCGCGACCAGGGCGGCAACCATGACGGCCTAAACGTACACGGCGGCCTGATCGATGAGCTTCACGCTCACAAAACCCGGGAGATTTTCGACGTTATCGAAACCGGTACCGGCGCCCGCCGGCAGCCGTTGCTCTGGCTGATCACCACGGCAGGCTTCAACCGGGCCGGGATCTGCTATGAGCAACGGGCTTACGTTACCAAGATCCTGGAGAACGTTGTCCAGGATGAGAGTTACTTCGGGATCATCTACACGATCGATGAGGGTGATGACTGGACTGAGCCCTCCAGCTGGGCAAAGGCCAACCCGAACTGGGGCATATCGGTTAACCCGGAAGACATCGAGCGCAAGGCGCGCAAGGCCATGACCATGGCAGCGGCCACCAACAACTTCCTGACCAAGCACCTGAATGTGTGGGTGAACGCCGATACCGCCTGGATGGATCTGCAGGCGTGGGAGCGTTGCGGCAATAAGGAGCTGACACTGGAAAGCTTCGCGGGCCGCAAGGCATTCATCGGCCTGGACCTGGCCAGCAAGATTGACGTTGCTGCGCTGATGGTCGTGATCGAACAGGACGATGGCGGGTTTACCACCTTCGGCAAGTACTACATTCCGGAGGATGCTGCTGAAGATGGCCGCAACCAGCACTACGCCGGCTGGGCAAGGCAGGGGCTGGTTACGCTTACACCAGGTGCAACAACCGACTTTGCATTCATTGAGAGCGATCTGCGGGATCTGGCTAGCCTGCTGGATATCCAGAGCGTTGGGTTCGACCCATGGCAGGCCACTTACCTGGCAACGCGAATGCTGGAAGAAGGTCTGCCGATGATTGAGTACCGGCAAACCGTCCAGAACATGAGCGAGCCAATGAAGATTCTGGAAGCGCTCACGCTGGAAGGTCGGATCCGCCACAACGGTGATCCGGTGCTCACCTGGATGATGTCCAACGTGGTGGCGCACCTGGATGCGAAGGACAACATCTACCCGCGAAAAGAGTTTCCGGAAAACAAGATTGATGCGGTTGTGGCACTGATCATGGCCCTGGGCCGGGCGATACGCTCGGAGGGTGATCAGGTGCAGCCATCCATTTACGACACCTCGGATGTGACATGTTGATAGCAGCGATAACGTTTGTGGTTGGTCTGGCTGGCGCACTGCTGGTGGCCTTCGGTTCCTGGCTGGTGTCCCCGCCGGCGGGCTTCATTGTGGGCGGTGTGCTTTGCCTGCTTTGGTCTTTCATGAGCGCCCGTGCCATTGCAGCTAATCGCTATGAGCAATCGCGCAAGCCACCGGGTGACAACTGATGTTTATTTCAAACTTCTTTCAGTCGCGCGGTGCCAGCTCAAACAATCCCGGTACCGAATGGGGCAACTGGGCAAGCGCTATGGGTTCCAGCAGCTCTGCCGGCATGCTGGTTAACAAGGACACAGCTCTGGCGCTGGCTGCATTGCGTGGGTGCGTAACGCTGCTGGCTGAATCGGTGGCGCAGCTGCCGTGCGAGCTATACCGCCGCACTGCTGATGGTGGCCGTGAACGCGCCACCGATCACCCGCTTTACGATGTGATTCACTCTCAGCCCAATCGCAAAGATACGGCGTTTGAATACTATGAGCAGTCGCAGGGCGCACTGGGGCTGGACGGCAATCACATTGCGCTGATCGATCGTGATGGCGCCGGTTACGTGCGTGAGCTGATACCGATAAGCAACGCCAAGGTGCGCGTGCTGAAGGGTAATGACGGCATGCCGTATTACCATCTTCTTGACCAGAATGACATTCTGCCGGCGCGCATGGTGCACCACGTTAAAGGATTTTCCCTGGATGGCTTTGTAGGGGTGTCGCCCATAGACACCAACGCCGATGCCATTGGCCTGGCCATTGCCACTGAGCAGCACGCCTCGGCGGTGTTCAGTCGTGGTACCACCATGTCTGGCGTGATTGAGCGCCCCCGCGAAGCAAGCCCGATCACCGACCAAACCAAAGTCGACCGCCTGCTAAGTAAGTTTGCCGAGCGCCACAGCGGCGTGCGCAACATGTTCAGCATTGCATTGCTGCAGGAGGGCATGAGTTACAAGCAGCTGGCGATGGACAATGAGAAGGCCCAACTGCTGGAAAGCCGGAAGCACTCTGCAGTAACCGTTTGCCAGCTTTACAAAGTGCCACCGCACATGATCCAGATGCTGGATAAGGCCACGTTCAATAATGTGGAGCAGATGGGGCTGCAGTTTGTGATCTACACGCTGTTGCCGTGGATCAAGCGGCACGAGTCCGCAATGATGCGTGATCTTCTTCTGCCATCTGAGCGGGGCGATCTTTACATTGAGTTCAATGTAAGCGGCCTGCTGCGCGGTGATCAGAAGTCGCGCTATGAGGCCTACGCCATCGGCCGTAACTGGGGCTGGTTGTCTGCCAATGATGTACGGCGCATGGAGAACATGCCACCGATTCCGGGCGGCGATCGATACCTCACTCCGTTGAACATGGCAGATCCGGGCAATACCGCCCAGGCGTTGAACGCTTCACCATCCCAAATGAAAGACATTGAGGGCATCCTATGTCGCGCATGATCAATTACCCGCACGTTGCCGCCATGGTGTTTGGTGTGCCGCTGTTCGCCACGCCCGCGCTTGTGACCGCTGTTAAGTCTGTTCTGGAGCCTCGGCTGCTCGGCAAGGGCAGCGATTCTGTAGAAAGCCTCGCGCCTCTGGCCCTGGTAGATGATGGCCAGCAGGCAGCGCAAACCCAGCAAGCCGGCACGCAGCTGGCGGTGATTCCGGTGCACGGCATTCTGGTACCACGCCGGGGTGAGATAACTGAGAGCTGCGAAGAGCTGGTTTCTTACGAGCTGCTGCGCAGCCAGATTGAAGCGGTACGCCGTAACGACCAGGTGGCGGAGATTGTGCTGGATTTCCACACCGGCGGCGGCTCTGCCTTGGGCTGTAAAGAGGCGGCTGATTACATTCGCATGGTGGCTGCAGAAAAGCCGATCACCGCCCTGGTTAACTTTGCGGCTTGCAGCGCCGGTTACTTTCTGGCGGCGGCTTGCTCTCGCATCGTCGCCAGCCCCACGGCCATGATCGGTTCGATTGGCGTGATCATTGAAACCTACGACATGAGCCGTGCGGAAGAAGCCGCTGGCATTAAGTTCAACACCTTTTTTCGGGGAGGGCACAAGAACGATGCATCGCCACACGAGCCCATTACTGATCAGGCCACCATTGAGATCGGCAAGCGGCTGGATGCGGCTTATGAAATGTTCACTACATCGGTTGCTGAATATCGGGGGCTTGATGTGGAAGCAGTGATTGCCACCGAAGCGCGGGTATTTTCCGCAAAAGAAGCCCTGGCGCTGAAGCTGATTGATGAGGTGGCGCCGGCGCAAGATGCCGTGAATGCCATCGCTGCCCGTTACCGACAAACCGAACAGGGTGGTGCTCGCCGGATATCCGCGCAGGCCCACGCCCTGAACACGCAATGCCAGCTCTAGCCACGCGGCGGAGCAGCTAACCCGGCGGCCAATGGCCGCTTTTTTTATACCTGACAGAAAGGAAAGTGATATGGATCCTATCGAAGAGCTCCGCCGCAAAAGAGCGGAAGTTAACCAGAAAGTTCAGGCTCTGGCTTCTGTAGAGCAGGAGAGCGGCGAACTTACCGTTGAGCAGCTGGCTGAGTTCGATGGCCTGAAAGCTGAGTTTGATCAGCTGTCTCAGAAAATGGAACGCGCCGAAGCCATGGAGCGTATGCAAGCTACCACTGCACAGCCAGTGACCGCTGGTCGCCAGAGCGCTGCCGTGCATATCAAGCCTGAGCTGAAGCAATACCCGGGTGCCAGTGCGGCCCGGATGGTGATGTCCATCGCTGCCGGCGGCGGCAACATTGGCGATGCGGCCAAGTTTGCTCGCAATGAGATTGGCGATATGGACGTAGCCATGGCCATGGAAACCGGCGGTGGATCCGGCGGCGCGTTGGTGCCAACCAACATGCACGATGAAATCATTGAGCTGCTGCGCCCTCGCACTGTGGTGCGCAACTTGGGCGCGCGTAACGTGCCGCTGCCTAACGGCAACCTGTCTATGCCTCGCATGGCTTCTGGCGCAACGTCTGGCTACGTGGGTGAGGGCAGTGATGTGCTGGCCAGCGAAGGCACCACCGATGATGTGAACCTTTCAGCGAAAACCATGATCACCCTGGTGCCCATGTCTAACGCGCTGATTGGTCGCGCCGGCTTTCGCATTGAGCAAATGGTGTTGAACGACATTATCAACTCCATGGCAGTGCGTGAAGACAAAGCCTTTCTCCGTGATGACGGTACCAGCAACACGCCCACCGGCTTCAAGAAAACCGCCACCGACGCCAGCCGCACTGAGGCGTGGACCGGCACTGCAGATCTGGCAACTATCGATGCCTTCCTGGACAGCATGATCCTGAAGCTGATGAACAGCGACAGCCTGCTGATCACCCCTGGCTGGGCAATGTCGCCGCGTAGCTACATGAAGCTATTCGGCCTGCGTGATGGCAACGGAAACAAAGTATACCCGGAGCTTGCCCAGGGCCAGTTGAAGGGCTACCCGATTCAGCACACCACCACCATCCCGAACAATCTCGGTGTCGGAACCAACGAATCCGAGATTTACTTCGCGGATTGGAACGATGTGGTGATCGGCGAGCAGGAGAATATGAAGGTCGATTTCTCCCGCGAAGCTACCTACAAGGACAGCAGCGGCACGCTGGTTTCTGCTTTCAGTCGCAACCAGTCGGTTGTGCGAGTGGTGGCTGAGCACGATATCGGCTTCCGCCATCCAGAAGGCCTGGTGTTGGGTACCGCCGTTACCTGGTAACCCTGCAGTTGCCGTTGAAATGGCGGTCAGCCCTGGCCGTCATCGCTTAAATCACAGGAGCCAAATCATGGCGGGACAAAAGAACGATCTGACACCTGAGCAGAAAGCTACTCAGGAAGTGGAAGAAAATGAAAAGCGTGAAGCTGCCCTGAAAGCCAATCGTAAAGACAGCGTAGTGATCACCTTCGTGAAGCCATTCAGCCGATACAGCCGTGGCGATGTAGCCGGGTTTGAAGCTGCTGAAGCGGAACGCCTGGTGAAAGGTCGCGTTGCCGTCAAAGGCTCGAAACTGCCAGCCAAAAAGGCTGAGCCGGATACCGAACCGAAAGCATAACCCAACGTAAACCCTGTGCCGGCTGCGGCCGGCCAAAGGACTCCGGCTGATGATTACCATTGAAAAGGCCAAGGCCCACTTGCGTGTGGAGCACAGCGAAGAAGATGCGCTGATCACCTCGCTGATCGCTTCCGCATCCAGCTACATCGAAAATCGCACCGGGCAAGTGTTCGATAAGCGCGATGGCATCGTGATGATTGCTGATCGGCTGCCAAAAGGAAGCGCCGGACTGGAGCTGGAATGGACGCCAGTGCGTGCGGTAACTGAGGTGACCTATTTGGACACTGCTGGCTCTAGCGTGCTGATGCCTGGGGCAGCAATCTATGTGGAAAAGCGCGGTGTGTATCCGGTGATCTACCCGGCGATAGATACCATCTGGCCAGAACATCTGCCCCAGCGGGGCGGCGTGCAGATCACGGTCAATGCTGGCTATGAAGAGCCGCCGGCTGATGTGCAGTCAGCGGCGCTACTGATCATCGGACATCTGTATGAAAACAGGGAATCCGTAGTTATCGGGACTATCTCAAGTGAGCTGCCTATGGGCGTTGAGATGCTCCTGGGTCCATACGTTATTCATCGGGTTGGGTGAGGTATGCGCATAGGCACCTTGAGCGATCGCCCCACACTTTACAGCGCCCGTACTGAGGGTGCGCAGCCAGCCTGGCCAATGATTGGCAAAGTGTGGGCAGGCTTCCAGGAGCCGAAGTCCGTAGCGCGTGGAGAGCAAACCGGAATACGTGCGGTAGATAGCACCTTTGTGAGAATGCGCTATCACCCTGAAGTCAGGCAGGGGCAGCTCCTGGAGCGCAACGGGATGTGGTACCTGGTGGAATCCGTTGAGCCTGGGTATAGCCGCAGCGAGCTAGCGATTTCAGCCCGGCGCATTATTGGCGTGAGTGCCCAATACCAGCAGCGCGAAGAGACAGCCACCAAAGAAGTACTCGCATTCATAACCCGCGAGAACATCTACGTGGGCCCCATGAATGAACCCCGCCTGCAGATTGAATTGTTCCAGCCTCAGCTGCCTTGGCCTTGGGGTAGGCGAGGGGATGTGATCACGCTGCGTGGTGCCACCTACACCGTGGATGGCGTAGTTGAAGGCAGTGATGATGGCGTAACCCTGACTGTGATGGTGACAAGCTAATGGCTCGGCGCCAGCCAGGCATCCAGTTGGATGGTCTCGAAAGCGTGGTGCAGACACTGGATGGCATGCCTCAGGCTATACGCCGCGCAACACGTGCGGCCATCAATGATCAGGGCCGAGATAGTAAGAAGGAGCTGGCACAGCGCATTGCACGCGACGGCGTATCCCGCGCCAAGGCCGGTGGCCAGATAGCGTTGCGCCGGGCAACGAACAAAGAGCCCGTGGCCGTTCTGGCGCCAACAAGCCGGCGCATACCTTACCGATTTTGGAAAACTACTACGCGGGTAACCGACAGCACCGGCACCCGGGCCAGCGTCTGGATAAAGAAGGGCGGGCAGCTCATGCGTGTGTGGGGCTTCGTGAACCCGAAGAGCAAAAACCGCGCTGTGCTAACCCGGCACCGAAAAGCTGGCGAAGACAGGATCGAGCCTGCCGCCGGCCACAGCGTGAAGTTGTACTTCCAGGCTGCCGCTGATGACAACTTCCGTAAATCCGTGGGCGAAGATCTCAGCGACAAATTCTTAACCCGCTACAACGAGCAGCTTAAAAAATGACCGCCATCGCAACGCAGGTAGTGAACGAACTGATCGCGCGGCTGGAAGAGATCACCATCGCAAACGGCTACGCAACCGAGCTCCCGGGGGATGTGCAGGATGAAGATCCAGCCCTGTACTTCGATGAACACACGCCCTTGCCCTGCATGGGTGTTCGTAACCTGAGCGATCGGGTAACCGCAAAGAGCAGGGGCGCCACCCTGCAGCAACGCACTGTCGAAATTGTCGCGTACCTGGAGCGTGGCCCCAGCAACCGCGCAAGGCAAGACGAGCTCCTGCAAGACATTTACCGAACCGTATTCCGGCCAGAGAGCATCAAGCTCAACGGCCTGGCTGTCGAGATCGAAGCCGGCGAGGCTCAGCTCGACGATGTTGAACTCGGCAGCAAAATCATACCGATCTACCTGCCGATTACCCTGACCTACAACACCCTGAACTGGAGTTAGCACCATGTCCTACAAAGACACTGGCCTTATTTTCGCCGGCAACATCTACATGGCCAAGATGGCAGGCGATAACCCTACCGAGTTTGCCGGCCCTATTAACGTGACCCGGTTGGAGCTCACACCTCCGCAGCCTGAAGAGATTGTCCGCACCAGCTTTGAGCGTGACACCTTCGGCCAGGCGCTGGATTCCGTAAACCTGCCAGGCGAAGCCCCGCGCATTGCCATGGACTTCGACTCCCTGCCATCTGAGCTATTGGCGGACGCCCTCGCGGGCACCGTTGAAGGCTTCGACGAAGCGGTGAAAACAGCAACAGCCGAGCCGGTCACTCTCAGCAACGGCATGTGGATGAAGCTCCCGCTCTCTCATATCGACGCATCGAGCATCGTCGTTACAGATCCTGTAGGCCCTACCGTTCTGGTGCGGGGCGATGATTACCAGATTGAAGCTGTAACCGGCCTCATTCGTGCCTTGAACGACACTGCTGCAGTGGCTGTCACCGTGGATTACGACACGCTGGCGGCAAAAGGCAATCGTGTGCTCGGCGCCACCGAGATCAGTAAGAAGCGCCAAGTCATCATGGATGGCGTCAACCTTGTTACCGGCAAGCCTGCCGCTGTGACGGTTTGGGCCGCCACCTTCAGCGCTACCCAGGCCATGGATCTGATGTCCCGTGAGTTTGTCTCTGGAACACTGGAAGGCACCATGATTACGCCAGAAGGCAAAACCAGCCCCTACGAAATCGACTTCGTAGAGTAAACAAACCCGGCCCTTAGGCTAACCAGGAGTGAAAGATATGGCTAAGCAAGAACAGAAAGTAGAGCAGGGCGAGGTGGTTAAGGCCGCTCTGAAAAAGCCGCACCGCCATCGTGGCATTGAGTTCCCGGCGGGTGCCGAGGTCTCGCTCACGAAAGCCCAGGCAGAGCGCCTGACCCAGCGTGAAGTGATCTGATCGTTAGTTAGAGAAAGCCTGAAACCACCCCCGCTTCGGCGGGGTTTTTGTGCCCGGAGAATCCATGGCCACCAACCAGAAGCAAGAAGTTGAGCTGCTGATAAAAGCAGGCACCGAAGGCCTGAAGTCTATTGGCCAGTTGGTCAAAGAACTGGAAGCCCTGGGGCAGGATACCGGCGAAGCCAGTGAGCAGATGGAAGGTTTGGCCGGCAGCCTGAAGGGGCTGCGCGATCAGCAGAAGCTGGTGAAACAGTTTGCAGACCTGAAGAGCCAAACCAAAGAACTGGGAGAGCAACAGGCAAAAGCCAAAACGAACGCCACTGAGTTGGGTAAGGCGCTAGCGGCAACGGAGAAGCCAACCAAGGCCCAGCGCGTAGAATTCGAGAAAGCCCGCAAGGCATCTAAGGATGCCGATCAAGCGTGGCAGAACAACCAGGTGCAGCTCAACGGGCTGCGCACCAGCTTGTCAGAGGCGGGCGTAAGCACCAGCAACCTTTCTGATGAGCAGCGCCGAATCAAGCGTGAGATCGCCGGTGTAGACGAAGAGATCAGCAGCGTTACCGGTGAGCTCACCCAGATGCGAGACAGCGCCAAGGCCGCGGCCAAAGGCAGCAGGCAGCTGGGCGACGACGTAGACAAGTCTGGCAAGCGCGTGGGCAAATTCCGCGAGCGAATCCAAGGCCTTGGCCCTGTGCTGAGCACTATTGGCTCCGGGCTCAAAACAACCGCCCTGGCCGTAACGGGTTTTGTTGCAGCCGCTGGCGCATCCATCGCCACCCTTACTCTGTTTTCTCGCTCTCAGGGCGAAGCCGCGCGGGAAATTCGCAATACCTCAGATGCCATCGACATCAGCGCCCAAAAGCTTCAGGAATTCCAGGCGGCCGGCAAAGAATTCAACGTCGAAGGCGACAAAATCAGCGACGTGTTGAAAGACATCACCGAAAAGATTGGCGATTTCTCAGCAACTGGAGGTGGTGAAGCTGCGAATGTATTTGAGCAGCTCAATCTCGGCATCGAAGACTTTCGGAGCCTCGCCCCGGATCAGCAAATACTTAAGCTCTCCGAAGCCATCACTCAGCTGGACTCTCGTTCTGAGCAGGTGTTTTTCCTGGAATCCCTGGCCAGCGATGCATCTTTGCTGTTGCCCCTTCTGGACGACAACGCAGCGGCCCTCAAGCGAATCTCACAGGAAGCCCAGGCCAGCGGTGCAATACTTTCAGACAAAGAGCTGGCGGACCTGGTTGAAGCCAACGAAATATACAACTCCATTGATCTCAAGCTGAAGGGCTTGGTCAACCGCATCGGCGTGGAGTTAGCTCCAGCAGTAGCCAAAGCAACTGAAAAGGTTCTGGGTCTTTTTGAAAGTGCTGGCGGCGGCGATGCCCTGGTGAATCTCTTCACTCGGCTGACAGATTCGGCAACTGGATTTCTGGGAAAGCTGGCTACCAACTCCGGCTCTATCGTTGAGAGCTTCAGCACCCTAACCAAAACCATCAGTTTTTTTGGCAACACAGCCACAGCGGTGTTCCGGGGTGTTCAGTCTATTGCCGCCGGACTGCTGACGTTCATGGCCACGGGCATTTCGAACCTGATGAGCGCCATTCAGGGGTTGGCATTTGCGCTCAACAAAGTAGGCATAGTGTCAGATTCTGCCTACGGCGCAATAGCCGCGAAAGCCGAAGCGGCCCGCGCCACAGTTGTTGATCTCGCAAAGCAGACCGTTGAATACGGAAAGAAATCAAAAGAAGCAGCCGCTGCTGCTGTCAAAGCGTTTGAGGATACCGGCACGGCGGCCAAAAAAACAAAAGATGAAATCGAAGAAGCGGCATCGGTAACCATCACCCTGGCCGAAAACTTCAAAACTGCAGGTGAAGCAGGAGAAGAGGCGCTTCAAAAGCAAGAGCAGGCCGCTGCAAGAGCCCGCCGCGGGCTGTCTGAATACGGCGTTGACGTTAAAGAGGTAATGACCGGCGTTACCAAAGAGGCTCAGCTAGCCATTGATGATGTCGGAGAGCTAGCAGCCAAGATTAAAGGTGCCGGGCTGACAAGTAAGCAGTCGGCTGAAGCGTTCAAGAATGGATTCAGTGAGGCCATCGAGGCAGTCAACACCAAAGAAGGTTTGACTGAGCTACAGGAAAAGATCAAAGGCCTGAAGGAAGCTGGCGAGATTGGTGCTGTGGGCGCTAATGCTGCGCTGGAAACTATCCGGAAAAAAGCACTTGAACTAGATGGATTGACCGTCGACGTCGGCCTTGATGAGGTTAAGAAAGATGCCGAGGAAGCCGGTGAAGCGATTGATGATTTAGCGGTCAAAGCTAAAAATGCCAAAGAGGAAGCCACCAAGGCTAGAGATGAATTTCGTTCAGCTTGGGGTGACGCATTCGGGGCTGCGCTCACTGCAGCTCGAACTGGCGTAACGCAACTCAGCGCAGCCGCTCGAAACATGTTTGAAACGAAGATCAAGAGCAACGCCTTCGTCGAAGAAACCGTCAACCTGCGCGAGGAGCTGGAAAAAACCACCCGGGAAGTGCAAAAGCTCCAAAAAGCCTCAGACGCGACCATGAGCACCAAACTCAGCGGCTGGTTTATCGAGATCAAGCTGGCGGCCGCTGAAGTCAAAAAAGAGTACCTGGAACAATCCATCGCCCTACAATCGCTGAACGAAAAAATGGATGCCGGTCAGCTCAGTATGCAGGATCTGGACTACTGGGCAGAGCGTGCAGATAGAAAGTTCAATCTACTGGACAAGCAAACGCTCTCCGGCCTGAAGTCCGCCATCGATGCCGCCCGTAACAAAATTGAAAGCCTCGAAAGCTCTGCCGAATCCACCCTGAGCTCATTGCAACAAAGGCTGGCGGACATCTCTGGCGATACCGAAAGAGCCCAGCAACTGCAGTACGAGGCCGAAAAGAAACGGCTGGTTGAATTGCAAAAGCAGGCAGAGCAAGAAGGTGCCGACAATGCCGCTGCAGACTACGCCAAAGCCCTGGACCAGCTGCAGAAGATCAACGCCATTGAGCAGAAAAACCGGCAGGAGGCCGAAAACGAACGCGAGAAAGCTGCAGCGGATCGCCAGCGCCAGCAGGAACAGGCAGAGCGCGAGCGTCAGCAGTTTGAGCGCCAACGCAATACCACCACCAACAAACAGCAGAATCAGGCCAGCAGCCCACGACAGACGATTGTTCTGCAAACCCCCACCGGTGGCCAAACCGAAATCCAAACAGAAGATCCGGAAGGCCTGCTGCGTATTCTCGAACAAGCCGGACTCAGGAGCGCCCAATGAGCCTGGACATCAGCATCACCGACGGCACCACCGTTATCACTCTGCCGCCTGATCTGGATTGGCGTGATGAGTTTGGCTGGACACCCGTTGAGCACAGCACCGATTACAGCATGACCGGCGCCCTCGTGGTGCAGGAAGGCGAGCGGCAGGATGGCAGGCCTATCACCTTGTTCGGTGGCCGTGAGGTTTGGATACCGCGCACAACCATTGAAGCGCTGCATACCATGGCCAGCGTCCCCGATCAGCGCATGACGCTGGCGCTATGGGGCCGCTCCTTCACCGTTATGTTCCGTCGCCCTGCGATTGAAGCCGAGCCCATCCGCCGCATGGCCAACCCCGGTGCTGAACACAAATACGCCGTGACCATCAACTTAATGGAGATTAACCCGTGACCATTACCAGCAATCAAATCGTATTGGCTGAATCCGAAGTAATGGCGGATACCGAGGACGGCGGTGGGCGCATGAGTGGCCGGCTGGTTGTCAGTGGCCAGATCAACAACACCTTCCCTGATATCTCCCGGGTAGACCGGGTTTATGGCCGCGTGAACCTGCGCAAGCTTTATCTGTACATCAACGCTGCCAACCAGGACACCCTGCTGGGTGCCCATACAATACTGAGCCAGCGGCCCAAAGATCCAAACGTACATGCGCTGCTGTTCAGCACCGGCAGCCATATAGACCGCCGGGTAGACGCCAAGGATCGAATTGAGAGCTACGTAGTAGCGAGCGCAGAAGCACCCTTCTGGGTATGGGGCAAGCAGCTGGCTGGGCAGCGAGCAATTCAGTGCCTGGGCTTCCCGCGCAATCAACAGGATCCGGAGCCCGGGCAGATTTTCGTTCTGAACGATGGCGTGAACGAGCAATACGTGCGTGTGGTGGGTGTGGACATCCAGAACCAGACCTTCACCATCGACCGCGGCAACAGCTTCTACAACTTCAATCTTAAAACCTACGTGATCGAGCTGGCCCAGCCGCTGACCTACGATTTCCAAGGCAGCGAGCCAAGCCCTACTGGCAACCGAAACAGCAACATGAAAGTGCTGAAGACACAAGTTGCTGACGCGGCCAAGTACCTGGGGGCGTCCCCGCTGGCGGCGCCGGCTGCCGTGGGTGATCGAACCATAAGGGTTGAAAGCGCCTATTCGCCCCTGGTGCCAAGCGCACAATCTGAAAACGCGATAACCGACCAGGCGGCTGGCGCCCAGGCAGCCATCATAAGGCCAGCCAGCAACACCACCATCACCCTGAGCAACGTATCCGGCGTGACCACTGACGCCAACGGCGCGGGTATTTACTACACCGGTCGAGCCATTGTGCCCGGCACCCTGCGCATCACCGGCACCAATGGAGAGTACAGCGACGAAGGCGGGCGGCTGGTACACACCGGCGGTAACAACCGGCTGAACGAAGAAACCAGTGAGGTGGATTACATCAACGGCCAGGTGCGGGCGTTCTACTCCGGCGGCAGCACCAGCTACAACACCACACTAACCTTCCAGCCCGGCGCTGTGGTCAACCAGCAGACCAAGCAGGCCAGCCTGGAGGTGAACCAGCAGACACGCTCCCTGACATGGGTTTATCAGACAGAACCCCAGGCGGCAGAGGCCACGCTGACCGTTGAATTCCGGGCACAGGGGAGCTGGTACTTGTTGCGCGACCAAGGCGCAGGTGAGCTTACCGGCGATGGCACCGGTACCGTCGATTACGCAACTGGCACTGTGAACTTTACGCTTGCCGCTCTTCCGGATGCGGGCACAGAGATCATCATTGCCTGGGGTGAGAAACAAGGCACCGTCATCGAGGCCGGCGCCACCATTCCAGATACTCCAACCATCCGCTTTGAAGTTGGCGAAACCCTCATCGTTTAAGGAGTTCCAGCATGGGCATGGTCGCACCATCCTACACATTCGGAAGCGTTCAAGGCGTGAAGCGCAACCTCGCCGCCGGCAGCGTCGTTGTTACCTGGAACACAGGTGGTCAGCTATACACACTGACTGACGATGGCGCCGGCGGGCTGACAGGTGCGGGCAGCGGCACCATCAGCTACGCAACCGGTCTGATCTTCATCAATCCGAACCCCGCCCCCGCGCCAAGCGATGGCAATTACACCATTGAGTATGAGGACTGGCAGGGCACTACGAAGGCCAGTGACAGCGTTGCGCTCAATTCCAGCGCCGGCGCCAACACCAGCTACGCACCTGCTACCGCAATGCGCGAAGGCTCGGTTGAGATTCGTCTAACGGTGAAGCGCAAAAATAAGGAATGGCGCTACCTTTCCGGTAGCGGTAAAGCGCCCCGAACTGAATACACCACAGAAAATATCGTGGTTACAGACGATGGGGGCGGCAACCTTCGCAGGCACAAAGGCGGTCCAGTTCTGGGCACCGTTAATTACGCCACCGGCGCGATCGATGTTAACGCACGCCAGAGCTACTCATACCGGGTTTACCAGGATAAAGGCTATTACTGGAAGAACGAAAGCAGCACCGGTACCGAAACCTACGAGAGCGCGAATGCCAGCATCGAGTGGACAGACCCCACCGACCCGGTGAGCGTGCAGAGTACTACCCGCCCAATACCTGGTCTCACAATTGATCTGACGCCAACCAGCAGCCGCAACATCGTACCCAACAGCGTGCTGTTTGATATCGCCGGCACTCAATACCGCGACCAGAACGGGGCGATCCTGAAAAACTGGTCGCCGATTACTGATACCGGCATCGCCGTTGGCAGCATTGATTATGCAACCGGCATGGTAACGCTGGAGGACTACCCGGCAAACACGCCAACAAGCACGCCGGTAACGCTGACTGCCTGCCTCACAACGCTGAATCAGGCCCCGGCAAAGCACTCGATCTTCCGCACAGCGGGCGCTCCACTGCGTGAAGGCAGCCTGATTGTTAACGCAACGGACATCGAGGGCAACCAGGTAACGCTGAACGCAGAAACCTCTGGCAACCTCACAGGTGCCAGCATTGTTTCCGGGTTCGTGGATACACAAACGGGCTTGGTGAACATCCAGTGGGCAGACGATAGCGCTGGCTCCATGCCCCCGATCGTGCCCAGCACCGTGCGATACAGTGCGGTAAGTTACACCTATCTGCCGCTCGATGCTTCGCTGGTTGGCCTGGATGCCACGCGCCTGCCCAGCGATGGGCGCGTGCCCCAGTTCAACCTGGGCGACGTGGTAGTGGTGAGCAACACCCAGCAACAAGAAGTTCTGACAGCCACGGGCGGGCAGGTGATCAGCTTCAATCGAGTGAACCAAGCGGAAGTGTGGGTTGAAGGCGCTAACGGTAACCGGCTGGCGAACGCTCAATACGTTCTGGATACCAACGCTGGCACGCTAACCTTCGCAGATCCTCTCTCGCTGGTAGATGAAGAAGCGAATGCTGTTACCGAGCCCCTGCAGGTATTCAACCGCGTAGAGGATATGGGCCTGGCTACCGACGTACAGATCGGCGGACAGATCAGCCTTAACATTCCGCTGAGCCAGGACTACACCGCCGGCGACACAATCGCCAGCGCCGCCTTGCTGTATGGCGACCTGCGCGCTCGGGCACACAATGCGTTCCATCAGAAAACGTGGAGCGGCGCCTGGGCTGACGACCGCGTAGGTGACGACACCACCGCGAAGTACAACCTGGTAAGCAACCCGATAGAGATCACTAACCAGGGCGCCATAGAGGAACGCTGGGCCATCCGGCTCACCAGCTCCAGCAGCTTCGAGGTGATCGGCGAAACCGTAGGTGTTGTAGCCAGCGGCAGCATAACCAGCGACATAGCACCGATAAACCCATCAACGGGCGCCCCTTATTTCACGTTGAGATCAGCAGGCTGGGGCAGTGGCTGGGTAAGCGGCAATACTCTGCGTTTCAATACCGACGGCGGCCAGGCACCTTTCTGGGTAGCGCGCACCATCGTGGCAGGGCGGGCTGTTGAAGAGGAAGACCAGTTCGCCACCCAAAACCGTGGAGACGCTGACTAATGGCGAAGGTAGCAGGGCAGGTAATGATTGAGGGCCAGCCGGCAAAAAGAATGGTTAGGGCCTTCAGTTACGACACGATAACCCACCAGGTGAACGGCTCAGAAATATCGGCCTCCAAAACGCTGGGGCAGGCGCAGAGTGACGACACCGGAGCCTACGAAATAGAACTGGCCGGCGGCTATAAAGATTCTATTTTTGTCGTGGCATTTGATAACTATGGCCAGCCCTTTACCGCTTCGGCAGCCATAGCGATAGGCGACAGAATACACCCCACAACCCCCAACGGTTTTGTGTACGAGTGCACCACAGCCGGCGAGCTTCCAGCCGGCGAGCCTGCCTGGTCGCTGGACAAAGAGAACTCGCAACCCTATGGAACGGCTTACCTGTTAGCGGTTCCTTTTTACCGCGCGCTAGTTCATGGGCCGCTGCTGCCAATATCGACTATAAATTCGGGATTCGTAGTTCTGGCCTCTGCCGTGAGTAATGCTGAATACCCGCAATACGATGTGACCAACGAAGCCCACCCGGACTACCAGGAAAATTTCTCACAAACAAAGGATTTTGGTCTATTCCGCTACGCACCCGGCTTCGGCAACACGGTCTACATTCCGCCAACCACCCTAGAGATGGAGTGGGACGAAAGCTGGGAATTTGATATTTACGCCATAAACGGCACTTATGTAAACGACTATCAGAATATGAAGCTGGAGTGGTTAGATCATTCTGGCGCAGTCGTCTACACGCTAGAAACCTTTAGAGATAGCCAGTATTCCGCAAACGTAAGATCGGGACCGCCCGGATCAATTAGCAACTGGTTAAGAACAGGGTATGGAAGGCCAAGCGGACGATTATGGATTGAGAACGGCGTACTTACGTTTTTTCCTAATTCCGACAGCAATAATGTGAGGCACATTTCAATTGGGAACTTCCCGCTACCTGGGGTTATAAAGACCCTCCGCGCCACCGTGGAGGCCAGAACCACCGTGGCCAGCGGCGGGGCCTCAACCTGCTGGATGAAGCTATGGCGAAACAAGGCGGAGGCTATAGCCGCTTTGCCCGGCAGTACCCCTGCCGCTATTGACTCGGGATTTATTATGGGCGCGTGGTGCAGGAGTGGCCCACATGCTGCTGACTACCCTTTCGATATGTTCAATACAGGAAATGCCGACTGGGCCGAAAACTGGCTACAAACCAACAAGGTTCAAGCCTTCAAGCTCGCTATGGCCCAGGAGGCATTCACAGGTTCAGGCACTGCGGGCGCACGGGTAAACCAGACCACTATCCCGATTTTTGATAATAAATGGATATGGGAGATCAGATCACAAGCGATAGCGTATGGTGGCGACGTATCAAACTTTAGACTGGAGTTTCTCGACGCCGCTGGGAGCCTTGTCTATTTGATAACTTGTGAAAAAAACGGGGATTACCGCGTAAGGATACGCCATGGGGCGGACGACAATAGTTTGTCGGTGGTTGGGGGGTCTGGGCAGGCACAATACCTATTCGCAGACTTGACCTTTCGCCCTGATGGTTTTGATTGTGTTTCAAGGATAACGGCCAGCTACGTGTATAGCTTTTCGGGCAACTTCGATACCACTGTAGTCACCCGGATGCGATTCTCAGGCTACTCGGTCAGCACCGCCCAAACCGGAGGGACACAAGGCAACTACGTGAAGATAATCGGGCGGACTCCATAAGACCATGCCTTATTTCGTAGCCGTCGACGCTGATGCGGCCATTTTTGACTTTAAGGCGCAATACCTAAGCCAGCCAGAAAGCGCAGAGCTGGTAGCTTTTGATTTTCTTTTTTCAGCGCCCGGCGACGGCAATGATTTAGGGATAAGGGGCAAACTAAGGGCAACGCACGGCCACAATTCATTCGCCGCATCAGCAACCCTAAGCCATAGAGAAAACCCGCTGCCTGTTAAAAGCGGAAGAATGATAGACCGCCCTGAACAGGCACACCGGCAGCATGACGCACCAATAGAGTTAAAGGTTTTTTCAGACCAGGTATGGACGCGCGTCCAAGCAAAAGACCCGCGGGACATGAAAAACCCCTGGGGCCTGGGCGCAGAATCAGACCCCTACAGTTCAGCAGCCGGATGGCAGCGCGTCCCAGGAAAAGACAGCGAGGGCGGCGGCCAGGCGTGGAATCTAATACCGCCGAAAAACACGCTACAGAGACAGCTATTTAATGACCCGATAGATCACGATATTTCTAATCCTTACCAGTCCATGACGACGATATTGGGCTACCAGGCGCAATATGAGCCGGCCGCCAGGGAAATGGCAGGCCCGCTAGACTTGGGCGGCAACCCCTACACCATGCCCGCACCTGACCAGGTAAACTTTGAAATACCAGAAAATGATGGCGGCCTGATACAAGTTGCCCCGCCGACGCGCGCGCTCTTCGGTTATGGAGAGCTGTATTACTGGTCGCTAAAGGACACCCTGGACGGTCGCACCATCCACCCCTGGGACAGAAAGCCGCGCCGTGGGACAGAGGTAGAGTTCCCGAGCGAAATCGAGCCCAATTTGCCGCCAATCGACCCGCCGGATGAGCCGGAAATAAAGAGGACATACATCATCATGAACGCCAGCAGCCTGATCGAAGTCACCACCGGCACCCCGCTGGAATTCAAAGACCTGAGCATTGCGCAAGATGCAGATTCATTCGCCTGGACCATGAGCTGCACAATCCTGAACCGTGCCAGCATGGATCAGATCCGCCCGAGCGCGGCGGGCCCGGCTGAGGTGACCGCCACAATCAACGGGCACCAGTGGCGATTCATCATCGAAAGCTACCGGCTCGACAAACGATTCGCCCGGGAAACTTACCAGGTAAGCGGCGTATCCCGCACCCAGCTGCTGGCAGCTCCCTATGCTCCAAAGCGCACCGGCCGTATCGAAACCCAAACGACCACTGCTCAGGCAATGACAGAGCAGCTGCAGTTCACTGGTTTCTCAATCAGCCGGCAACAAGGCCTGACCGATTTCGTCATCCCCGCCGGCGCATGGGGCTGGGATAACAAAACACCGATGGAAGTTATATCAGAGCTCGCAGCTGCGCAGGGAGCGATAGTAGTGCCTGATCGTGACCAGGACATCTTGCACATAAAGCATCGGTACAAACTCACTGCTCCGTGGGACTACCCTGCGTTACCGATCGAATCTATTGACGCAATAATTGCCGATGCCATGACAACCAGCTACGCAAGCCAGTGGGATCCGCAGCCGGAATACAACTCAGTGTTCGTCAGCGGGATTACCCAGGGCGTGGCGGTGGATGTCATCCGCATGAGCACAGCTGGCGACAAACCAGCGCCCGACATCTTTGATGACCTCAACGTAGAATCATCACAATGCCGGGAACGCGGGCTCACAGCTATCGCAGCAAGCGGAGATCAGGAAATCGTAACGATTGAAACTGTCCTACCCACCAGCGGATCACCAGGGCTGATCGAGCCAGCCATGCTTGTGGAAGTGCGCGATACCCGCGAAAGCGCAAACACCTGGCGCGGTAACGTTCTGGGGGTGAACATCAACGTAACGAACCCGGGCACAGGCCGCGTTACTCAAACCGTTAAAATCGAGAGGCACCACTACTGATGGCAACCGTCAATCCCTGGACTCGCTTTCAGAAGCTCCTTCCGCGTGCGGGCCGCTATACCGTAACAATTGATCAGGTGAACACCGACGGCACCAGCCTGGCCACTAGAAGAGATGGCCAAAAGGTGAGGTTGAAAGGTGGCTTGGTTGCAGCTGGAAAGAAGGCGTGGGTAGAGGGTGAGCAGGTCATCGGTGAAGCGCCTGATCTGCCAACTGCTACGCAGTTTGTTTGAAGTGTGAATCTTTCTTTTTGTGCGGGAAGTCAATCTTGTATCGAAGTGACGACACCATCTTCGATATAGACGTAAGCGCTTCGGGGAAAGGTTCCATACACCCATTGTTCTTGAACGCCATAGGCTGTCTGGGTACGGTTGATATCATCCGGGTAACCGCAAGCATCATAAGCTTTGGCTTCGGCCATCCCGATACTGACTTTTTCAGCAACTTCATCGCTTGAGCAGTTGCTGGGGAGGGATGTGTAGGTGCTCTTCTCTTTTTTCTTTATGCTGATTGATTCGCTTTTATGATTTGATGGGCATGGCTGATCCGTAAACATCACCTTGCCGTCAGCGCTTTCGCACTTGAATGCAGCATTTGATGTGGCGGGTAGTGAAAGGGCTGCGACAAACATGAAAATGGTTCGTGGTATTAACATTTCTATTCCTTTTTCCTCTATATCCTATGGCTTACACCTTAGCGCAAATACCGAAAAAGCTAAGTCAAAAACTGTTAAATCATAGGAAATGCACGGCATGCTAGCTCTGTTTCAAGAAAGTGAGGAGGGGAGGGTGATTCGGTAACAGGGCGGCCCTGTCGTTTCTTGGCGTGCTGGTGGGGCGAAAAGTCGGATCAGTTCAGCTTAGAAAATTCTATTGGTGCTCCTATAGTGCTCCGGGAAATGGTAGAAAACTTGTAGCCGACTGAAAATAAACTGTTATTTAAATGCGCAGCTCCAATCCATCATTGGCGCCACGCAGAAGCGGCGGGATGGTTCGAACCCGGTGTTTACTGAAGATGCGTTTTTGGTCATTTAATGCTCAATTCTGACCGATTGTGTGGTCATAACTCGAAGGCAGGCTTGTGGCCTGAAGGCTGCGTTTGAACAGCCCATTCTATCAGGAAATCAGATTCGTTGCTTTTTTAGGCCGCCGTTCTTTCTGCCCTTTTCATGGGCACAATTGGCGCGGTTGCTGTTTACGCTGATGTCAGTGCCGAAACGGTTACGTTTTATCGCCTGTTTATTGGCGCCGTTTTAATGGGTTTCTTCCTTCTGCTTACAGGCCAGAAAGATAAAATATTTACCTGGTCTGGCATTAAAGTTTTGGTGACAGGCGCGTTTCTCGCATGCTTTGTGGTCTTTTATGTCATGGCTTTGAATTACACCGGCATGGCGAACGCGGTTATGTTGTTGTATCTGGCCCCTGTTACAGCGTCCACGGTTGCACACTTTTTTATGGGCGAGCGGTTATCAGGACTCAGCGCAGCTTTGATAGGCGTGGCGCTGTTTGGCTTTGCGATGATGATGGAGTTCAATTTTAACCTGACAGGGCGAAAGGAAGAATCGATTGGTCTGTTTTACGCACTGTGTGCCATGTTGTGTTATGCGGCTTTTATGCTAACCAATCGATTAATTCACGAGCGGGTACATGTGCTGACCCGAAGTGGTTTTCAAATGCTCGTTGTCGCAGCGAAGCTCACGCTGGGCTGCGGCAGAGCCAGTGGTGGAAGCGGGCTAGGTTCCACTATTGATATTGCGGTTGACGATGGTCGCACTATCGCTGATTCTGAGGGTCAACTCTGCGGTTCATCTATTAAGAGAACACTATGGCTCTTGGTTCAGCAACGCTGACAATGACTGTTTTAATGACGCCTGATAAAGCCAACTTTTCTGGCAATGTTCACGGCGGCACGCTGCTTAAATACCTGGATGAAGTGGCCTATGCGTGTGCCAGCCGTTATGCAGGTAATTATGTCGTTACCCTGTCGGTTGACCAGGTGACCTTTCGTCAGCCTGTTCATGTCGGCGAGCTGGTGACTTTTCTGGCGAGTGTAAACTACGCAGGAAACACCTCAATGGAGGTGGGTATAAAAGTCGTCACGGAAAACATCAATGAAAGGCTGGTCAGACATACCAATAGTTGCTTTTTTACTATGGTGGCGGTTGATGAGACCGGGGCAACAGTGAAAGTGCCAAAACTGGAGCCACGTACTCCTGATGAAATCAGACGCTTCGCTAACGGCCAGCAACGTCGTGCGATTCGTGCTGAGTTGGCGGAGCGTTACAAAGCACTGGAAGCCCCAAAGGTATAATGAGCTTGGTTTGCGGGCCTCAGCGCGGTGTTCAGAAAACAAACTCGAGCCCAGCGTACCAGGTGCGCCCTGCGGCGGGCTCAAAGTACCGGTCATTGCTGGCGTTAATGCGAACGTTAGCGAAGTGATCCTTATCGCCCAGATTGCGAATGCCCGCAAAACCTTTCAGAAGAAGATTTCTGCCGGCGTATAGGGTGTTTCCGCCCCGCAGGTTTACCAGCCAGTAATCGTCGACTTTTACCTCATTGGCATTGTCTGCGACTATATCTCCGATATAACGAGCCTCCAGTGTGGCAAAAGTGCCGCCTAAGCCTTGCCATGTCAGTCGGTTGGACCAAACCTGCTCGGGCAGGCCAGGTAATCGGTTGCCATCGTAACGGTCGCTTCCAGAACGGTATGTATCAAACTCGTAGCTGGCCAGAGTGAGTGCGGTTTCTGTACGCCAGCTCGGTGAAATAAGCCAGCCGGCCGCCGCCTCGATGCCTTTGCGTGTTGTATCCCCGGCATTGCGGTAGAAAGTCCGGTCATCGGGCCCCGGCAACTCATAGGGGATCAGTTCATCGCGAACATCAACCCAGAACAGCGTGAGGTCATAATCAATGCCGTTGCTCAGTTCACCGCGCAGCCCCAGTTCATGATTTAGAGACTTTTGCGGTTCGGTCTCCGGATTGAGCCCGCCCACTCCAGATGGGTCGGCAAACTCCGAGAATGTCGGCGTCTCGAAGGCCGTGCTGATATTGGCATATGCCTGGTGGAATGGCAGGTAACGATAGCTCAAACCCGCAGATCCGCTCCATTCCCTGAACGTCCGGCTCCCGCTTTGGTCACCATCCGCTGAAAAATCATCTTCAACCTTAAGACGAGTTCGATCGAAACGACCGCCAACCGACAGGGTCAATTGATCGGTAAGGCTCAGGTCGCCTTGCGCAAAGGCGCCCAAAGTCGTTGCCGTTTGTAATTCATCTGCAGTCAGCCCTTGCAGATCACCGGCGAAGCTCATTTGACGGCGGATACGGTCATCCCGTTGCTCACGGGCTTCCACACCCGTGACATAGCGAAAAGGAAATCCTGAGAGTTCAAGCGACTGTCGATAATCAGCCCTTGCTCCAAAATAATCCCGATCGTAATCGATGCGGCTGTCACCGGGGTAGGGCAGCTGCTGCTCAAAGTTCCTGCGCAGATAGAATGTTTTGGCCCGGAACTCGCCTGAACCTGCAGAAAGATCCTGATATTGCAGACCAAACACTTGTTGATCGACGGTTTGCCCCGTGCCGTAATCTTCTGTAAAACGCCCGGCCTGGGATCTGTCGGCTTCCACTTGCTCGGCGGTAAGCGCACCCGGATCCTCCGAACGAGGATTCTGTAGCAGGTTTATAATGGCAGTCAGTGAACGATCGCTGCCAAGTTCCCTGCGTAGCTTGGTGTTCAGCAGGTATTTTTCGACCTTGGCATTATCGCGATAACCTTCATAGTTGAGCGCAGAAGCGCTTACGCTGTGTGACCAGGCGCCGTTGTTTTGGCTGTTTTTTACTGAGATCTTGCCAAAGCTATCGCTTCCGCCGGTGACGCGAACCGATGTTTCATCGGATTTATGGCGCCCGTCTGAGGTGGTTATGCTGATAACGCCACCCGCTGCGTTCCCATACAGAACGGAGGCCGGCCCCCGGATAACTTCGAGGCGCTCGGCGCTATCCAGATCGATAGCGTCCAGCTGTGCCTGGCCATCCGGCAGCGTGTAAGGAATGCCATCAACCACAACCGTAATGCCGCGAACGCCAAAAGGTGCTCGCGCTCCAAATCCACGTATGGCTATGCGTTCGCCTTGGGCGTAGTTCTCCTGATTTTGTAGAAAAATGCCCGGAACCTGGCCCAGAGTCTCATCCAGTTTTAACCTGGGCTGGCCTTTATGAATGGCGTCCTGCTGAACGATCGACATGGCAGCCGGTGTTTCATATAAAGCACGCTCCATCACTGGAGCCGTCACTACTATGTCGGCGGCAGATTGCCCATGAGCTGTCATTGTGAATGGGAGTGTTATTAGTCCGCTCAAAAAGAGAAATGTAGATTTGTAGTTATTCATAGCTCTCGTCTTGGGAGGGTTATATTAAAACCAGAGATAGCTGAAACGTCCGGCTATTATTGTAGTGCCAAGTCCCGATAAAGCGCAGGCGGTTTAAATGCAGGTTTGGGTGGTGCCCAAGTAGTGACAGATGCTCGGGTTGACCCAGAGATCTGACGACATCTTCAAGCTTCCACATTCGCCACCCCAAACGGAATATGGACCATAGGAATATCCCCCGCGTCAGATTCCAGGTGCGATCGTTGG
>TARA_R110000823_G_scaffold125385_5_pt1 | contig 33243 bp, 26 predicted proteins | sample TARA_R110000823 | Tara Oceans TARA_R110000823 (sample SAMEA4397722) | marine metagenome | biome: Polar Biome; feature: [DCM] deep chlorophyll maximum layer (ENVO:01000326); material: water (ENVO:00002006), including particulate matter (ENVO:01000060) such as... | depth 20 m | reverse complement strand
CCGGCTCGCCCGCAAAGGCGCCGTTCAGGTCCACCAGGTGCAGCCGGCGACAGCCCGCCTCCACCCAGCGCGCCGCCATGGCCACCGGATCATCGGAGAACACGGTGCTGTCTTCCATCAGCCCCTGGCGCAGGCGCACGCACTGGCCGTCTTTCAAGTCGATGGCGGGAATTATCAACATTGGCCGTTCCAGTTCAGAAAGTTGTGTAACAGGGTGAGTCCGGCGCTGGCGCTCTTCTCCGGGTGAAACTGCGCTGCGAATAAATTATCGCGCGCCAGCGCTGCATCGAAGCTCACGCCGTAATCCACGCTGCCGGCCACCAGGCTGCGATCTTGCGCCTGCACGTAATAGCTGTGCACGAAGTAAAAGCGCGTGCCGTTTTCAATTCCGGCCCAGAGCGGGTGCGGTTTCACCTGGTTCACTTCGTTCCAGCCCATGTGCGGCACCTTCAGGCGCTCGCCGTCGGCGCCGGTGAGCGGATTGCCGAAGTAACGTACGTCGCCGGGAATGACATCGAGACAATCTACACCGCCGTTTTCCTCGGAATGCGTCATCAAAGCCTGCAGGCCCACGCAAATGGCCAGCACCGGCACCCGCTCCTCCAGAAGCGCCTGTTTGAGCAGCTCGTCGCAGTGCAGCCGGCGAATCTCGGCCATGCAATCGCGAATGGCACCCACGCCCGGAAACACAACCCGATCGGCGCGGCTGATTTCCACTGCGTCGCAGGTGACCACGACTTTCTCCGCGCCCGCGTGCGCCAGCGCGCTGGCCACGGAGTGCAGGTTTCCCATGCCGTAATCGATAACGGCGACAACACCACTCATAACGGATTCCCGGCTCTACAGCACGCCCTTGGTGGAAGGCGTAACCCCCGCCATGCGCGGATCGGGCGTGAGCGCCATGCGCAGCGCCCGGCCGAAAGCCTTGAACACGGTCTCCGCCTGGTGGTGCGAGTTATCGCCGCGCAGGTTGTCCACGTGCAGGGTGACCAGTGCGTGGTTCACAAAGCCCTGGAAAAACTCGAAGAACAGGTCTACGTCGAAGCCGCCCACGCTGGCGCGCGTGAAGGGCACGTGAAACTCCAGCCCCGGGCGGCCGGAAAAATCCACCACAACCCTTGAGAGCGCTTCATCCAGCGGCACATAGGCATGGCCGTAGCGGGCGATGCCCTTCTTGTCGCCCACCGCTTTTGCGAAAGCCTGCCCCAGGGTGATGCCGATGTCTTCCACCGTGTGGTGATCGTCGATGTGCAGATCGCCCTTGGCGGCGACATTGAGATCGATCATGCCGTGGCGCGCCACCTGGTCCAGCATATGCTCGAGAAACGGCACCCCGGTGGCAAAATCTGCCTGCCCGGTGCCATCCAGGTTCACCGCAACGGTGATCTGTGTTTCCAGCGTGTCTCGCGTCAGCGTGGCCTTGCGCTCAGCCATGGGGCTCTCCCGGTGCTCGGGCGGTGCCCGAAAAGGCGGCCATTATAGAGGAAGACCGGCTTGAATTCATGGAATGGGTAGCTGGAAAAGACACGCTGTCTGGGATCGAAGTTGAAACCTGAAAGCGCCGCCTCGCCGGCTGACGCGCGAGCTGCCACTTTAGGCTTCGCCATTCCCGCCCACGCCTCTATCCTTTACACTGCCCGGCCACACCAAACCAGCCGCCATGCCCGCTTCCGCAAAACAATTCTCCCGCAAAGTACTGACGTGGTTCGACAGCCACGGCCGCCACGACCTGCCCTGGCAGCGCGACACCACGCCATACCGCGTGTGGGTCTCGGAGATCATGCTGCAGCAGACCCAGGTTAAAACCGTGATTCCCTATTTTGAGCGCTTCATGGCGGCCTTCCCCGATGTGCAGGCGCTGGCGCAGGCGCCCGAGGACAGCGTGCTGCACCTGTGGACGGGGCTCGGCTACTACGCCCGCGCGCGCAACCTGCACCGGGCGGCGAAGCAAGTGATGGCAGAACACGACGGCGAGTTCCCGCGCACACTGGAGGGCCTCCTCGCCCTGCCCGGCATCGGCCGATCCACAGCCGGGGCAATTTTGAGCATCGCCTGTGGTGAGCGCGCGAGTATTCTCGACGGCAACGTGAAACGCGTGCTGGCGCGCTATCACCGCGTGGCCGGCTGGCCGGGAGAGACCGCCGTGCACCGGCAGCTATGGGACATTGCAGAGCGCTACACGCCAACCCGGTGCTGCGCAGATTACACGCAGGCCATGATGGACCTCGGCGCTACCGTGTGTACGCGCACCCGGCCGGCCTGCGACGTATGCCCACTCAACCAGGGCTGCGAAGCGCGAGCCGCCGGTAACCCGCAAGACTACCCGGGGAAAAAGCCGCGCAAAGCCCTGCCGGTGAAGTCCACCTGTTTTCTCATAGCGCGCAACCGAAACGGTGAAATATGGCTGGAAAAGCGCCCGGGCAGCGGCATCTGGGGCGGCTTGTGGTGCTTTCCCGAGGTGGCCTCCGCGAGTGCCGGACAGGCGGCGTGTATAGACCTATGGAGCCAGCCTGCAGAGAGCCTCGAGGAATGGCCACCCTTTCGCCACACCTTCAGCCACTACCACCTGGATATCACGCCAGTGCTGGCGAGCATCGACGCCGCCCCGGCAAGCATCATGGAAGCCTCCCGGCAGCTCTGGTATAACGTGAAGCAGGCGCCGCAAATCGGCCTCGCCGCGCCGGTGGCGGCCCTGCTGGAGAAGCTAGCCCGCGATGGGCAACAGGAGTAACGCGATGTCACGCACGGTATTCTGCAAGAAGTATCAGCAAGAGCTGGAAGGACTCGCCGCGCCCCCCTACCCCGGCCCGAAAGGCCAGGACATTTACGAGAACGTATCCCGCCAGGCCTGGGAAGACTGGCAGGCGCACCAGACCATGCTGATCAATGAAAAGCACCTGAGCCTGGCAGACCCGGAAGCACGCAAGTATCTACAGGAGGAAATGGACAAGTTCCTGGCCGGGGAGGACTACGACCAGGCGGAGGGCTACGTGCCGCCTGCGGAGTGAGGCTGCGCGGCCCAGCCCGGCCTGCGCGGCCCGACCCGACCTACGCGGCCCGACCTTGACTAGAATCACGCGGGCAGGTTTAATACGCCGCTCTTGCACTCATGCAACGATTCTCGACTACGCCCAGATAGCTCAGTCGGTAGAGCAGGGGATTGAAAATCCCCGTGTCGGCAGTTCGATTCTGTCTCTGGGCACCATCCAAATTCCTCACGGCCGGGCATCCCAAAACCTGTATGTCTCGAAATATTGGGGTACGGTCAATTTCTCTTCAGCTTCTCGTTTCGTTAACCGCTCTCTCGAATTCTCTGAACCCTTCCACCTGTCTTTCTGCTTCATGCCACCGCTCCAGATCCTGCCAATCAACGGGCTGCTCACGAGCAACAGCAATGGCCTGGCGTAGATTCTGCTCGTCGCGAAAATAGTAATATCCCGCAAGTCGATCCTTCACACAGTCCGTCGGACTTAGAAGGCGTAAGGTTCCGTGTTCGGTTGCGTAGGCGTCGACCTTCTGGTCCAGGATGTGCTCATCGCCCACCATCAGCGGACCCGGTGGAAATTCCAGAGCCAGGTTGGTATCGGGATGTTCAAAATACCTGGGGCTACCGACACTCCGCTTGAAGCCGAGCTCTTCAAGGGCGAGAGCAATATCCTTATTCGAGTGCAAGCCCAGCGCAATGAAATCCAGATCCAGCGAGGCGAACTCATTCCGCGTCCAGACTGAAACGCAGGTGCCTCCAGTCAGGACGGCACTAATCCCCGCAATCATAAGTGTCTCGCATACCAGTGCGCCGAGTTCCGCGGGATCCATATCCCGGGAAATCATTTGAGTGGTTTACCCTTGCGGCGCGGACGACAGCGTTTTAGCCGTATTTCATCCCGGATTTCTTCGGGATACATCGAGAGAGCTTTTTCAAGTAAAGCCTGAAGTTCCTGCCTGAAGGCGAATCTGGGGTTAAATTCATACACCCTGGTTCGCCCTACTTCCTGGGACACCAGCAAGCCATCCCGCTCCATGCGATCCAACTGTTTGTGAACCGCGGGCGGATTAAGGTCAAAGATTTTTGCGATCTCGCGCGCGTACGCCTTGCCCCGGCCGGCAATAACTATCAACACGCGCTCTGCCCCGGTTGAGCCCAATACTGCTTCCAGCATGGCGGGAGCCCCATATAAACGATCAGTTAACATATGTTAAGCAATAGTTAATATATGTCAACTAATCGGATATATCCCTGTCGGTAGCAAATAGAGCTGTCTGGTTTCTATAACATATGAGTTGTCCGCTTTTGCTTGGCCCGGGGGATCCGGGTGTCTATAGGGTGCGATCAGACATATGCGAATGATGTTAGTCACTTTCACACTCTACATCATGCATGAATCTGACTAAGTAGTGTCGAGCGCCCGTTTGTCATCTCCCCACCCAACCCCCACGAAACCCAGACAGGCCTATCCACAGCCATCTGGGTATACTGGAGGTCTGTAGCCCGGGTCAGAAAGGGTTGGGAGTTCTGGTTCAGTTGCAGGTGGAAACCAACAGAGGTGGCCATGGCGCGGTCTGGGATAACACAACAACAAGCAGCAGAGCCTTCGCACCGGGAAAAGATTCGGCCCACAGTCAGGCAGATTGTAGTTACCTACATCGTGTGCGGCCTGCTGTGGATACTCTTCTCCGACGCGATTCTTGCCATTCTGGTGCAGGATCCGGCAATGCTGGTTCAGATCAGCCTGTACAAAGGCTTCGCGTTTGTTGGCCTCACCGCGCTGGTACTCTACCTGGTGACGCGACGCTCCTTCATAGCCGTGGAGGTGGGCGTCTCACGTCTGCAGGCCCACAAACGCGAGATTGAGCGCTTCAACCGCCTGTACCAGGCTTTCAGCCGCATCAATCACGAAGTTCTCACCGCAGCCGACAAGAATCAGCTTTTCTCCCGTATCTGCCAGCTACTGGTTGAGCAGGGTGGATTCCAGATGGCGTGGGTCGGTGCGCTAAACGACGACCCGTGTTCACTGCAACCCGTGGCAGCTTTCGGAGAGGGGGTGGACGCTGTGATCCGCGATCTCGCGAATAGATCGGAGGTTCACACCGGCAGCATTGGCTGGCCACAGGTGGTCGATGGGGCCGCGCCAATGATCTGCAACGACTTTTCCTCCAGCGACAACATGCGCGATTGGCTTGAGCTCGCCGAGCAGCACGGCTTGCGGTCACGCGCCGCACTGGCGCTGAAGGAGCGCGGAGAGGTGGTCGCCGTCCTTAGCGTCTATGCCAGCGAGGTGGATTTCTTCCGCGACAATGAGGTTTCCTTGCTGCAGGAAGTGGTGGTGGATGTTTCGCTCGCCCTGGACAGGTTCGTATTTGCACAGGAGCGCGAGCAGGCCGAGTTGATTGCCGCGCGCGAGCTTTCGTTTTCGCAGGCAATGATGGATAGCATGCCGGGCGTCTTTTACTTCTACGATGAAAGGGGCCAGTTTCTGCGCTGGAATCGCAATTTCGAAACTGTATCCGGCTACCGCGGGGATGAAGTCGCGCATATGCATCCTTTGGATTTCTTTGCCGCCGAAGAGCAGGATCTGCTGCAACAGGGCATTGCCCGGGCACTAGACACGGGAGAGGCCACTGTGGAGGCTGAATTCCTGTCACGGGACGGGCGCAAAACCCCTTATTTCTTTACCGGCCGTGGCATTGATTTTGATGGCGCGCGTTGCCTGATAGGCGTGGGTATCGATATCACCGAGCGCAAGCGCGCCGAAGATGCGTTGCGTGAGCTGAACGACACCCTCGAGCATCGGGTCGCCGAGCGCACCGGGGAGCTGGCGCAAGCAGTGGAACGCGCCGAAGCCGCGGATCGAATCAAGTCCGCATTCCTCGCCACCATGTCCCATGAGCTGCGCACTCCGCTCAATTCTATTCTTGGCTTCAGCGGCATCATCCTGCAGGAGCTGGCTGGCCCGCTGAATGAGGAACAGAACCGCCAACTGAAAATGGTGCAGGCCAGTGCGCGGCATCTGCTCGAGCTGATCAACGATGTGCTGGATCTGTCGAAGATCGAGGCCGGTCAGCTCGAAGTCCAGGCGGAAGCCTTCGATCTGGGAGAATCTGTAGAGCGGGTCGCCGCCTCTATCATGCCGCAGGCCGACAAAAAAGGCTTGCGTCTTGAGGTGCAAGCCGAACCGCCATTGCCGGCGATGGTGGGTGACAGGCGGCGGGTGGAACAGATTCTTCTGAATTTGCTCAACAACGCGATCAAGTTCACCGATAGCGGTGAAGTTAGCCTTGTGGTGGAGGCAATAGAGGATTATTTTTCACCTATAAGTCAGGAGCGCTGCCGCGCGGTGTGCCTGCGTGTTCGCGATACGGGAATAGGAATCCGCAAGGAAGATCTATCCCGGCTGTTCCTGCCCTTCAGCCAGCTGGATTCCGGCCTTACGCGGCAGCACGACGGCACCGGGCTGGGCTTGATGATTTGCCGGCGCCTGGTTGATCTCATGGGCGGGGAGATCACAGCTCGCAGCGAGGGGGCGACAAAAGGCAGTGAGTTCAGTGTCGTTTTACCCACCACTATTCAGGTGCCGCGTTGAATAAAACTGTTCTACTGATAGAGGATAACGAGCAGAATCGCTACCTGGCGAGGTATCTACTCGAGCGCAGTGGCTTCACCGTGGCATCGGCCGCCGACGGCCTCAGCGGCATAAAGCTGGCCCAAACCCTGATGCCCGACCTGATCCTGCTGGATATCCAGCTTCCCACCATGGACGGGCATGCGGTTGCCAGGCAGCTGAGTTCGGATCAAACACTGCAACGTATACCCATCGTCGCGGTTACCTCCTATGCCATGGCGGGCGATCGGGAGCGGTGTCTGGAAGCCGGTTGTAATGGCTATATCGAGAAGCCGATAAACCCGGATACGTTTATCGAGGAAATCAGCGCCTACCTGCTTGCGCCCACTTCCAGCCCGGGCTCCGCGTGAAGCGCATCCTCATCGTCGACGATATCGAAGATAACCTGTACTACCTGCAGGCTCTGCTCTCGGGCCATGGTTACGAGGTTGAGGTTGCCCGGCACGGGGCCGAGGCATTAACCATTGCCCGCCAGGCCCCACCGGATCTGGTGGTGTCAGATCTCCTGATGCCAGTCATGGATGGCTACACGCTGCTGCGACACTGGAAGTACGACAAACAGCTGCGGCACATCCCCTTTGTGGTCTATACGGCAACCTACACCGAACCCGAGGATGAAAAACTTGCCCTGAGCCTGGGGGCAGACGGTTTTATCCTCAAGCCCTCGGAGCCGGAATACTTCATGGCCCGGCTACTGGAAGTGGCCTCCGGCAACGTCAGGCCCAGTTCCTCCGCACCGGCACAGCCCAGCGAAGACATGGAATCGCTGCTTAAAACCTACAGCGAAACGCTCATCCGCAAGCTCGAAGACAAGATGCTGCAGCTGGAGGAGGCCAACCGCGAACTGCAGCGTGATATCGCCCGGCGTCAGCAGGCCGAAGACAAACTGGAGCGCCTGGCGTTTTACGATCCCCTCACAAGCCTGCCCAACCGCCGCCTGATGGAAGACCGCCTGGAACACAGCCTGGCCTCCAGCGCCCGCCAGGGTCTGTTTGGCGCACTGTTGTTCATCGACCTGGACCACTTCAAGGACCTGAACGACAGCAAGGGCCACAATGTAGGCGATGAGTTACTGGTGTCGGTGGCGAAACAGCTCACGGGCTGCGTACGTGAAGGCGATACGGTAGCGCGGTTCGGCGGTGATGAATTTGTGGTAATCCTCGAATCGCTGGACGGGGAGCTGGAGCAGTCGGCCACCCGGGCGGAGCTCGTTGCCGAGAAGATTCTGGACGAAGTACCCTCTGCCTGCCTGCGGGAAGCGGAGGACTATCGAGGCACCGCGAGTATCGGCATCAGCATGTTTCATGGTCGCGGCGTCTCCGCGGAGGAGCTGATTCGACGGGCGGATACCGCCATGTATCAGGCCAAGCGGGGCGGACGCAATACGGTATATTTCTACGACCCCGGTATGCAGGCGGCGCTGGAAGTTCGCTTGCAACTTGAGCGCGGAATGCGGCAGGCGCTGCAGCAGGATGAATTCGTCCTCTATTTCCAGCCTCAGGTCAATGAGAGCGGCGGGCTGGTGGGTGCGGAGGCGCTACTGCGCTGGATATCTCCCTCCCGCGGCCTGGTCTCACCCACCGAGTTCATCCCGTTGGCCGAAAACACCGGCTTAATTACCCCGATCGGCATCTGGGTCATGCGCCAGGCCTGTACCCAGCTCAAGGCCTGGGAGCGCGAGCCCGCCACTGCTGAACTGGAGCTGGCGGTGAATGTCAGCCCGAAGCAGTTCCACATGCCAGACTTTGTCGCCCAGGTGCTGAAGGTCGTGCAGCAGAGCAAGATCAACCCCTCCCGGCTCAAGCTGGAACTGACCGAAGGGCTGATCATGGATGATATCGATTCGACCATTAGCAAGATGAATGCATTGCGCCAGGCGGGCCTGCGGTTTTCCATAGACGATTTCGGCACCGGCTATTCCTCGCTGGCCTATCTTACCCGCCTGCCGCTGCAACAACTCAAGATCGACCAGTCCTTTGTCCACAATATGACGTTGAGACCGGAGAATGCGGCGATTGTACAAACCATCATCGGCATGGCCAGGAACCTGCACATGGAAGTGATCGCCGAGGGGGTAGAGACCGAGGAGCAGTACGAGTTTCTGAAGTTGCAGGGTTGCGTATTTTTCCAGGGCTACTACTTCGGCAAGCCGGTGCCGATAGCGGATTTCACAGTCAAGCACAGGGGGCAGCAACAATGAGTGCCGACGATCTGACCGACGAAGAACTGCGTGCGCCAGGTCTTCTGTCTGTGATCGGGGATCTTTTTCAGCGCCGGATCGTACTTGCGGCAGAGCCTTCCTGAATACAACGCCATGGCCTGTCCCATACGCTCACGCATTCTGATCCCGGGCCTCTTGGCGCTGTGCCTGTTGCTCCTGTCTCCACCGGGCTTTGCGCAGGACGCCAGACCCTATCTGATCGGCCGCGGCATGGCGGATGTTACCGGGCCCGCGGTGGGCGTGCAGTTCTGGGGCTTCGGCCGCGCCGATCAGACAGGCGAAGGCCTGCATACCCGCCTGCGTTCGCGCGCGTTCATTATTGCCGAGGCGGCTGACCCCGCATCGAGGCTGGTGTACGTGAGCGCAGACCTGGGCAGTATCGACCACCACATCACCCTGGAGGTGGTTGAAAACATTCGCGGCCAACTCGGCGACGAGTACCATCTCGGCAACGTCATCATCACGGCCACGCATACCCACTCGGGGCCCGGCGGCTACTGGCATTCACGCAGTGCCACCGGCCTCGACGGCGGCCTCTATCCGCAACATTTCGAAGCTATTGTGCGCGGCATTACCGAGTCTGTTGTCGCGGCGCACAACGATCTTGAGCCCGGCAACATTCTTATCAACAGCGGCCGCCTTGATAACGCCGGAGTGAATCGCTCGGCGATTGCCTACCGGGAGAACCCGGCCGGTGAGCGTGCACGCTATAGCAGCAACACCAACACAGAGATGCTGCTGCTGAAATTTGTGCACGGCTCCGGCGCGATCGGCATGCTGAACTGGTATGCGCTGCATCCCACGGCGATGAACTTCCACAACCGTCTTATATCGGGCGATCACAAGGGCTACGCCGCGCTGCAAATGGAGCTGGCGCGCGGCAACCCGCAGGGCGCCGCAGATGGCTTTGTCGCCGCCTTCGCCCAGTCGGACCCGGGAGACGTTACTCCCAATACCAACCTCGACAACACCGGCCCCGGCGCCACCGATGTCGAAACCACGCGCATCATGGGCGAGCGCCAGTTGGCCGCGGCAGAGCGGCTTTTTGCCGACGCGAGTGAAGCCCTGCACGGACCCATCGAATCGCACCAGATCTATGTGGACTTGAGCGATTTCACCGTGAGCGATGCATTTACCGGCAGCGGTGAACAACGCACCTGCCCCTCCGCCTACGGCTACTCCTTTGCCGGCGGTTCCACCGAGGACGGCGGTGCACACTTCCTGTTCCGCGAGGGCATGACCGAGCAACAGGCCTGGCGCGACTGGCTCATACGTTTCGTTACCGGCGCGCCGAAGTGGACGCAGGCGGTGCGCGAATGCCAGGCGCCCAAACCCATCCTGTTCGAAACCGGCAGCGGCGACCCGCCGCTGCAGTCGCAGGTGCACCCGGTGAGCATCGCGCGTATCGGGCAACTGGTAATCCTCGCCTTGCCCGCAGAAGTCACTACCATGGCCGGGCGGCGCCTGCGCGCGAGCGTGCAGCGCGAGTTGGGGAGCTGGGCACAACACGTGGTGCTCGCCGGTTACGCGAATGGCTACAGCGGTTACATCACAACGCCCGAGGAGTACATGCTGCAACAGTACGAAGCGGCGCACACGTTGCACGGCCGCTGGACCCTGCCGGCCTACCAGCAGGTGGGCAGTGCGCTGGCGCGCTCGCTGGAGCATGGCGCGGAATTGCCCGCTAGCAGTAGCTACGATGACTGGCGCGGCAAATCCACCGGCAAGCCACTGCCTGTCGGCACCACGAGTTCAGCGCCCACAGGCTCCGGCTTCGGCGCTGCGCTGCCAATGGAGAAAAGCCTGTATCAACCCGGCGATGTCGTGGTGGCGGAGTTCATCTCCACCAACCCCACGGCGCACTTTCCCGCAGCAACCGCCTTTCTCACGGTAGAGCACAACACCGGCAGCGGCTGGCAGGCAGTTGCCACGGAAGCCAACTGGAGTACGCGAATACGCTGGCGGGAGGAAAAAGCGGCCTACATCGCCAGCACCAGCTGGCACATTCCCGCCGACGCGGCAGGCGGTGAATACCGCATTACACATGCCGGGTTCGGCCCGCTGGGCGAAGCCTTCACCGGCGCCTCGCAAACATTCCGCGTGCAGCGCAACTAGCGGCCTCACTCAGGCTGTCTCGATGTATTTGCGCCAGCCCCCCAGCACGGTGATCTCGGTGGCGCCCTCAAGCCCGTAAGGCTCACACAGGAAGCCGCTCAGCCAACGGCCATCTTCGAGTTCGAGCTTGCCGATACCGAGCGGCGCGGGAATGCCGGCAACAAAGCTGCCGAACTCCGCGGCAGGCACAGACCACACCTCTACCTCGATCATGCCGCCGCCACTGCTGTCGCGCACCAGCCCGGGACGCCGGGGCGGGCCACCGCCCAGGGCGTACAGGCGATAGTGGGGGCTGGTGTGTGTTGCCAGTTGCAGGCGGCCGCCGCGCTCACGCAGTTGCCAGTTGAGCGGCATGCCATCCAGATGCGCGCCACACACCGCAACCTCGATATGCGCGTGAAGAGCCGCAGCCTGCGGATCGGGCACCGCGACCGATCTGCCCAGTGCGCCAACCGGGTGATCCATACTGGCCTGCCAGTGCTCGGCGCAGCCCAGCAGCGCCTGATCACACATCGCCGGCCCCACCAGGGTGACACCAAAAGGCTGTCCCTCGCTATTGAAACCGGCGGGCACGGCAACGCCGCAGAGGTCCAGCAGATTCATGAAATTGGTATAGCGCCCCATGTTGGCGTTCAACACTACTGGCTCTGCCAGCAATTCAGCGATGCTGTAAATGGTGGGTGCGGTCGGCAGGATGAGCGCGTCCAGTTCTGCAAACATCTGTGCCGCTGCGGCGCGGAACGCCTGCATGCGGTACTCCGCTTGCCACTGGTCCACCGCGCCAATGGCCCTCGCCGGTTCGACAATGCCGCGCACCACCGGGTCCATCGCGTCCGCGTGTTCTTCGATGAACTCCCTCAGGGCGGCATAACGTTCGGCAACCCATGGCCCTTCATACAGCAGCTTCGCGGCTGCCAGCAGCGGGGCGATATCCACTTCGGTCAATTGCGCGCCGAGATCTTCCCAGCGTGCCAAAGTCTCTGCGTACAGCGCTGCATTGGCGGAGTTGCCATAAAACTCCCGCTGCTCCGCCCGTGGTACGCCAAAGCGCAGCGGCGCCCCGGGCATGCCAGCGCCGCGTGGCGTATTCGCAAAAGGGTTCTGCCGAGCATACGGATCGCCGGGGTCGCGCACCGCCAGCACTTCAAACACGCGGCGGGCGTCGATCGCCGTGAGTGCAAAAATGCTCGGGCAATCCAGCGAGCGGCAGGCGGGGAGCACGCCGCTCATGCCGAGCAGGCCACGGCTCGGCTTCAGCCCGTACAGGTTGTTCAGCATGGCGGGCACCCGCCCGGAGCCCGCGGTATCGGTGCCGAGACTGAAGCTCGCAAGGCCGAGGGCAACACCCACGGCCGAGCCGGAGCTGGAGCCGCCGGATATCCACTCGGGGTTGAGGCTGTTCCCGCACACGCCAAAATCCGGGGAGCGCGTGCCCACCAGCCCGGTCGCGAACTGGTCCATATTGGTTTTGCCCAGCGGAATCGCGCCGGCCGCAAGCAGGTGCTGCACAATGAAGGCGCTCTCGTGCGGCACATGGGCAAACTGCCTGCAGCCTGCCGTGGTGGCAATACCCGCGAGATCGATATTGTCCTTTATCAGAAACGGTATGCCATACAGGGGTAGCTCCGTCGCAGCGTGCTCCGACAGTGCACTCAGGTACAGCTCGATCTGTGCGCGCTCAAGACGCGTGATGAAAATATTGTGATCGAGATACGCCTCGGCGCGGGCCAGCAGCGTATCGATCACCTCGGCGGGTGAAAATTCGCCGGCCCGGTAGCCGCGCTGCAGCGTTGCGATATCCGGCACCAGTTGTTCAAGATTCATGCCGCTGGCTCCAGATACACCAGCGCCTGCCCGGGCTGCACATTCGCGCCGACCACTGCAGACAGATGCCGCACCGTGCCGGCCACCGGCGCTTTTACTTCAATCTCCATTTTCATGGATTCCAGAATCAGCAGGCAATCGCCCGCGCCAACCTGCTGCGCGTCTTCCACCGTCACCTGCCAGATACTGCCCGACACCGGGCATTCAACCCGGCGGTAGTGAGCGGGCACGGCAATCTCCGCTGGCGGCGGCGCCTCTTCCTTCACTTCAAAATGGAACTGCCCCTGCTGTTTCCAGTTCTCCAGTTCCGTTGCAAAGGCCGCCTCGCGCTGCGTCTGGAACGACTGGATACCAGCACGGTTGTCGTGCAGAAACCGGTCGTAGGCATCGAGGTCGAACTCGGTCTGTTCTATCTGTAACTGGTAGTCGCCGGTGAGAAAATCCGCGCGAATCTGTTCCAGTTCATCGCCGTCCACCTCGTGGAACCTGAGCTGATCGAAAAAGCGCAGCAGCCAGGGCTGGCTAAAATCCGGCGTGGCGCGATAGCGGTTCCACATCTGCAGCGTGCGGCCCACAAACTGGTAACCGCCCGGCCCTTCCATGCCATAAATGCACAGGTAGGAACCGCCGATACCCACCGAATTTTCCGCCGTCCAGGTGCGTGCCGGATTGTACTTGGTGGTTACCAGACGGTGCCGCGGGTCCAGCGGCGTGGCAACCGGCGCGCCGAGATACACATCGCCGAGGCCCATCACCAGGTAACTGGCATCGAACACCGTGCGGCGCACCGCTTGAAGCGAGTCGAGACCGTTGATACGGCGGATGAACTCGATGTTGGAGGGATACCAGGGTGCGTCCGCGCGCACACTCTGGTTGTATTTCTCTACCGCCAACTGGCACTGGGGGTCGTCCCAGGACAAAGGCAGGTGAATGATGCGCGAGGCAACCGGCTCGGCGGGCCGCTCGGCGACATCGCGCGCGCGTTCGACCAGCGCTGCCATGAGCTTTGGGCCGCTCACCTCGGTGGGGGAGTAGTGAATCTGCAGACTGCGGATGCCCGGGGTGAGCTCGAGCAGGCCGGCGAGCGGTTCGCTCTGCAATGACAGCATCAAACGGTGCGCATGGAAGCGCAGACGGATGTCGAGCACCGGCGGACCGAACTCCACCAGCAACCAGGCATCGCCACTGCGGCGCACCGTAATCGCGATGCCGGCCGATTCAAAGCGGTGAATTTCCGGTTGGGGTTGTACCACGTGCGTCTCAGTGCGCGGCGGCTGAAGTTGCAGGCTTTGCACCTCGAGGTTCTGCGCCTCGAGCGCGGCCACGGCAGTATCCAGTTCCACCGCTGCAAAACGCACCCGGTCGCCGGCCGCCAGCTGCCCCAGCTTCCACAGGTCGGCGGCAATCACCGTAGCGGGGCATACAAAGCCGCCCAGCGAGGGGCCGTCCGGGCCGAGAATCACCGGCATGTCGCCGGTGAAATCCACGGTGCCGATGGCATAGGCATTGTCGTGAATGTTGGAGGGATGCATGCCCGCCTCACCGCCATCGCTGCGCGCCCATTCCGGCCGGGGGCCCACCAGGCGCACGCCGGTGCGGCTGGAATTGTAGTGCACGCGCCACTCGGCGCTGTAGAAGCGATCGAGATAGGCCTGGGTGAAATACTCGGTGGTGCCCTGGGGGCCGGGAATCACCCGCAGCGTCCAGTCGCCCGTGCCTGCCAGCAGCTCGGGCGGCAGCAATTTTGTATCCAGGCGTGACGGCGGGGTCTCAGCGGTGGCAGGGCCGGGCTCACACAGGCGCAATACGTCGCCGGCGCGCAGGGCCCGGCCGGCGTGGCCGCCAAACTTCCCGAGCGTGAAGGTCGCGCGTGAACCGAGGTAGGCCGGGCAATCGATGCCACCCGCGATCAGCAGATAGGCCCTCGCGCTGCCGCCCTGCACACTGCCCAGCGTGAGCGTCTGCCCCGCGCGCGCGGTGCAGGCAACCCAGGGCGTGAGCGGCTCGCCCTCGAGTTGCGCTTCAATGCGCGCGCCGGTGAGCACGATGCGGGTGTCTGCACGAAACTGCAGCTCCGGGCCCTGCAGCGTGATTTCCAGCCCCGCTGCTTCTTCGGGGTTGCCCAGCAGGCGGTTGCCGAGCCTGAAGCTGAGACTGTCAAAGGGGCCGGATGGCGGTACGCCCACATTCCAGTAGCCAACACGTCCGGGATAGTCCTGCAGTGTGGTAAGCGTGCCGCCCGAGCGCACATCCACTGCGGTGGAAACTACCGGCAGGCTCTTGAGTGTGCTGGTGAGACAGCGCCCCGCCTGCACCTCATCCATCGCCACCAGCGCGCCCAGGTAGTGCAGATTCGATTCGATACCGCTGAGGCGCGTGGCTTCCAGTGCGCGCGCGAGCGTGGCGAGGCTCCCGGCGCGGTCGGCGCCATGCGCAATTACCTTTGCCAGCATCGGGTCGAACAGGCCGCTCACTTCCACGCCGCTTTCAATCCAGCTGTCGATGCGCAGCGTTTTTCTGTCGGAGGTGGGGAAATCAACGTCGGTAAGCAGGCCCGCCACGGGCTGGAAATCACGGTAAGGGTCTTCGGCATAGATGCGCGCCTGAATGGCGTGTCCCGCTGGCTTCAGCCCGGCAGCGAGCTGCGCAAGGGGCGGTAGCGTACCGGCGCCCAGCTCCACCATCCAGCGCACGATATCCACCGACCACACCGCCTCGGTCACTCCGTGTTCCACCTGCAGCCGCGCGTTCACCTCCAGGAAATAGAAATTCTGCGTGCTGGACTCGAGGATGAATTCCACGGTCCCGGCGCTGCGGTAATTCACTGCCGAGAGCAGGCGCACGGCGGTGGCGTGAAGCTGTTCACGGATGCTGTCATCCAGGTTCGGCGCGGGCGTCTCCTCCAGTACTTTCTGGTTGCGCCGCTGCGCCGAGCAGTCGCGCTCGCCCAGCGCGATCGCGGTACCTTTGCCATCGCCAAACACCTGCACCTCGATGTGGCGTGCCTGCTGCAGAAACTTTTCCACGATCAGCACACTGCTGCCGAAGTTGTTCTCGCTGATCTGCTTTACCGAATCCCAGGCCTTACGCAGGGCCGTCTCGTCGTGGCAGATGGCCATGCCGATGCCTCCGCCTCCCGCCGAGCTTTTCAGCATTACCGGAAAGCCGATGTCCAGTGCGGCCTGTGTCGCCTGCTCCAGCGTGTCGACCACATCGCTGCCCGGCAGCAGGGGAACGCCATTCTGCGCAGCCAGCTCGCGCGCCCGGTGTTTCAGGCCGAAGGCTTCCATCTGTTGCGGCGCTGGCCCCAGAAATACCAGCCCGCGCTCTTCGCACAGGCTCGCAAAGGCTGCATTCTCGCTGAGAAACCCGTAGCCCGGATGCACGGCCCAGGCGCCGGACTGCGTGGCGATTTCCAGCAACAGGTTCTGGTTGAGATAAGTCTCGTGCACGCTGCCATTACCCAGGGAAAAGCGCTGGGTTGCTTCACGCACATGCCGCGACTGGGCATCCGCCTGGTGATACACCACCACCGGCTCCATACCCATCTCGCGCAGCGTGCGCGCTATGCGCACGGCAATCGCCCCGCGGTTGGCGATCAGTACTCGCGCAGGCATGTTGCTACCGGGCATTCCACACCAGCACTTCTATCGGCGTCGGGTTGAAACCGCTGCAGGGATTATTCAGTTGCGGGCAATTGCTGATCAGCACCAGTACATCCATGCGCGCCACCATTTCAACATATTTACCCGGGCCCGAGAGGCCGTCGGCAAACTCCAGGCCACCCTCGGGAGAGATGGGCACATTCATGAAAAAATTGATGTTGTGGGTGATATCGCGCTTGCTGAGGCCGAAAGCAGGGTGCCGCGCGATGGCATTCATCCAGTTGTCGCGGCAGGAATGCATGCACTTGCGATCGTGTGCATAACGCACGGTGTTGGATTCACCGGCGCAGGCGCCGGCGAGGGTGTCGTGACGGCCGCAGGTATCGGCCACAATCTCCAGCATGGGATTGCCGCGCGTACTCAGCAGCACGCTGCCGGTAGACAGGTACACATTGCCCTGTTCGCGCACGGTATCGACAGCGCTGTAGCGCTCAGCAGTATCCTGTGCGCAGTAGAACAGCGTATCGACCGCTTCATTGCCCTCGATATCCACCAGGCGCAGCGTATCGCCGCGCGCCACTGGCGCCAGCCAATAATCTCCCGCTGGCACCACCTTGCGCAGGCTTGCATCGCTGGCCTGCCGCTTACTCTCCGCTAGCATGTCAGTGCCACCCCTGCTGATGGTAAAGATCGTTGTTTTCAAACCCGCGTCGATTCTCCTCGCAGGCATTCAGGCAAACATCGTCTGCGGCAACCGGCGCAGCGCTACTGATCTCGAGCGCTACCGGCGCCTCGGGATACTCCCGCGACGGGTTGAGCGGGTGCGGACAAGTATGCAGCAGCACCAGCGTATCCATTTCAAAACGCAGCAGCACGGCGGCGCCAGCATGGCTGTGGCCACTCATGTAGGCCAGGTTCCCCGCGTCATCGACTCTGACCCCACTGAAAAAATTGAGGTTGGCGCAGAGGTCGCGCTCGCCCAGGCCGTGCTTGGCCATTTCCACGCGGAACGCGTGTTCGCCGCTGATGGTCCAGTCGTTCAATGATTGCTGAAAGGACCGCACCGCGTATTGCTCCTCGAGCTGGCGGTCGCTGAGGTTGCCGCACACTGTGTCGTGCCAGCCGAGGTCGTCCTCAATGATCGAGCAGAAGATGCGCCCCATGTCTGAATAGAGACAGTTGCCGCGAGTGAGACGAAAAGTGTGCTGGCACTTGAGCGTATCGGGCGCGTTGTAGCGCTCGAGCTTGTCGAGGGGGTTGTACAGCAGCATGCCGACGTTGGCGCCACCGGTCACGTCAACCAGGCGCAGTTGCGAACCCTTGCGCAACAGAAAGGACCAGTGCGCGCCGGATGCAATCTGCTCACGATAGCCAAGCGGCGTGCTGGTTTTGTCTGTGCCCATGAAAACGCACCCGGTTTAAGTACAAAGAGCTTCTATTGTCGGCTCACTACCCAGGCATTAACATTAGTTTTTCATGAAGCCGACATCAGCCGCAGGCAAAGTGTCGCCGAACAGGAAACTCCCTCCCCATGCAAAAGTCCCCATGCTAGGCAAGCTCCAGGACGCCGATATCAAGCTGCTGCGCATGTTTCGCACGATCGTGCGCTGTGGCGGCTTCACGCCGGCACAGGCCGAGCTGAATATCAGCCAGTCTGCCATCAGCACCCAGATGGCGCAGCTGGAGAGTCGCCTGGACTGCCGGCTGTGTGAACGCGGCCGCGGCACTTTTGAACTGACGGAAGAAGGCAAGGCGGTGATCGAAGCCAGCGACAAGCTGTTCGCCGCACTTGAGGATTTCCGCACGGAAGTCGCCGGCGCGAAAGGCAGGCTCGGCGGAGAGCTCCGGCTGGGCCTGATCGACACCACGGTGACTCATTCCAACCCCGGCATCCGCGACGGCCTCAGCCGTTTCTGCGAGGCTGCGCCAGATGCGAGCATCGCCATTTATGTGGGCAATGCGCTGGAGCTTGAACAACAGCTCCTCGACAACAGGCTGCATGTCGCGATCGGAATTTTCCACAACCAGCCGGACACTCTCTCCTTTGCCACGTTGATGGAGGAACGCCAGCGGCTGTACTGCGGTACGCACCACGCACTGTTCGACAATCACGCAAGCGTCCGGCCGGATGAGATCGCTCGCATGCCCTACGTGAGCTGGGGCTATGCCGAGCGGGAATCGCCCGCCAACCCTGCCATGCAGTTCAATGAGAAGGCCCAGGCGCAACATATTGAAGGCGTCGCCTACCTGATCCTCACCGGGCATTACATAGGTTTTCTGCCGGACCACTACGCTGACTACTGGGTGCAGCAGGGCCAGATGCTGGCACTGCTGCCCGAGCATTTTTGCAGAAGCTCCACATTGAGTGTGGCCTGTCGCAAATCGGCACCGCGCTCAAAACTCACTGACTGCTTTCTTGGACAGCTCGGGCCGGGCTATCAGCCGGACGCCGAAGTGAGTGCCCGGCCGGCTACACCGCGCTAAAAATCCACCTGCACACAGGCGCCCGGGTTCACCGGGTTGCAGCGGGATTCGCCGCCACCGGGAAGTTGCACCTGGTAGTCGCTGAAATCCGGGTCGGGCACCGGGTAGTCGGTGCTGATGAAATGTGCCCCGCTGTTCAAGGCGGCCTCGCGCCGGGTGGTGTCGCCGCTGCGCGCCTGCTCGGTGTCTGCATCTGCGCGGGTGCGCACCATGTAGCCCTGTTGTACCAGCATCTCAATTTCGCCGGGGTTTGACAGCGGGTTATTGCGCTTCATGAAAGCCGCCTCCGGTGTTCCGGGCGGCGAATCGGTAAACAGCACCCGCCCTTCGAGCGAGGTATGTCCTTCGACATACAGCTCGCGCTTTTCGCCGCCGTTGTCCAGCGCGAACATGACGCGGCCGCGCACTTCCGAAATCGGCGGCCAGCCGCGCGTCAGAACAGCCAGCTCCAGGGTCACGTCATCGCCGCGCACGTCGTCCGGCAAAATGAGCCGGGAATCATCAAACACACTGCGGATTTCAGCGTCGATCAGATCCAGTGCTTCGCGCCCAAACGGCTCAGGCACGGAAAAACCGAGGTTCAGCGGATCGGGAATCGCCTCGTCCTTGGCTTCCACCAACACCATGATGGGCAGGTGCTGCGGGTTGGCATCCGACCAGGCCTTGACCTCCTGCAGGCAGCTCACAAAGGTGAAACAGGTGGTGTCGTAGTCTATTTCCTGAACGTGCAGCACTTTCAGGCCCGGCTCATCCAGCGCGGGGATTCCCGATGCCGGGTCTTCACCGAACAAAGCCAGTGCCTTGCGGCTGGAGTACAGACCGCCATCCGGATCGTGAAAAACATCCAGCTCAATCTGCCGGATGCCTTGCGAGGAAAACTGCTGCGTCAGCGGCACGTGGGAATACTGCAAGGTGGGTGCCACGTCCGGTATAAACGCGAGCAGCAGCTCGAAAATGTCTGCTCTGGGCTCGATATGGTAGCTGTTGTGCGTGCCCAGAAACTGCAGCTGATTGAGCAGCACAGGCTCCATGGGCGGTAGCGAGGGAGTGTCGGAAGAATCGGAGCAAGCGCCCAGCATGAGCGTGGCCAGCACCGCGGCGCGCAGGGCCTGCTGTCGCATGACTGTTTTCATGGTTATTGCCTTTTTCAGGTATTGTTGCAGGAACGTTAGCGACAGTTTAGCAGTCAGCCGCTACCGTTGGGCAACGCGAACAGACGTACCCTGCGCATTTCAATCCAGTCCGGTTGGGTGGCGGGATCATACTGCCCGCTCACACCCAGGTGGGTTGGTGCCGCAAGACTCAGGTAACGCAGCGGCTCCCGCGCCTGAAAAACACCCGTGAGCGTGTGCCAGCGACCATCGCGCTCGGGATGCAGCTCGATGACGTCCCGCTCTTCTTCCCCCCCCCAGGCGAAGCGTACACGGCCTGGCGTGGCCACGCGCAACTCAATCTGTACGGCGTAGTGCCCCGCGGGATGCTCCTTCAACCGCGGCGCACGCACCTGGGGATAGATGCCGTCGGCACTCAGGCGCAATGCGCCCCGGCTCATGGAGGTCTTCACGCTCTGCACTTCGCGCCAGCGCGAGGCGCGCGCCGCCTGTTGCCATTCCTGCACAAGAACGGCCCTGCCGGGCAACCCCGGTAACTGTAGAGGCGGCGTATAGGCCGGGTCGTAAAAGGGATTGACGGTAGGGACCACCACGCCGGTATCACTCAGCCAGGCATCCAGCAGGGCCTCAAGAGCCGTTGCAATCGCCGGATTCGCAGCAACGACATTCTGTCGCTCCCCCGGGTCGGCGCTGAGATCATATAATTCGAGTGGCTTCTGGAATGGCTTCACCAATCGCCACTCGCGCTGGCGCACGGCGGCAACCGGCTGGAATACTTCGCCCTTAGCTGTCAGACCGCTGGTCACGTTGTACCAGAAGTGTGGACGCTCGCGGAGGCCGGGCATCGGCTCGCCCCGCAGCACAGGCACAAGGCTCACGCCATCTACCGCCTGCGCAGCGGGCGCGGCAACGGAAGCAAGCTCGAGAATGGTGGGATAGAAATCGATCAGGTTCACAGGCTCCGGAGAATCGGTGCCTGTGGTCACCCCCGGCCAGTAGATCAGCAACGGCACCCGCACGCCGCCTTCGTAGATCAGACCTTTCTCGCCGCGCAGCGGCGCCATCGAGGTGACCGGCAAGGAGCCATACAACTCCACCCCGCCATTGTCCGAAGTGACCAGAATCACGGTGTGGCGCGCCAGGTCGAGCGCCTCGAGGTGCCTGAGGATGCGCGCAATGCCCTGGTCCACTACATCGATCATCGCGGCGTAGGTGGGGTTCAGCGCGGGATCACCCAGCTTTTGCTTCTTCTTGCGATACTTCTCTACAACATGCTCGGGAGCCTGGATCGGGGTATGTGGCGCGTAGTGCGACAGTTGCAGGTAGAACGGTTGGTGGCGCTGCTGACGGATGAACGCGATGGCCTGCTCCGTCAGCCTGTCGGTAAGATACTCGCCCGGTGGCGCGGTCACGTCGCCCGGCAGGCCGGCGTAGGGCGCAAAATAACTCTCCACGGCCCCCACGCGCTGCGCGCCGCCAAAACTATGAGCGAAACCCTCGCTTTCGGGCGTGGTGTCGCCCCCGGTATCACCAAAATGCCACTTGCCGATATGCGCCGTGACGTAACCCGCCGCCGCCAGCGCCTCCGGCAAGCTGGTGAACTCGGGGCGGCCACTGGTCCAGGCTGCTGCGCCCGCCGCCACATACGGCGGCGCTCCTCGGGGAGCATCCGGATTGGCAAACTCTGCGCGGCGCGCCCAGGCAGTACGCGCCGGCCACTGACCGCTGATGAGACTCTGCCGGGTTGGCGAGCAGAAGGGGTGCGTGGCATAGGCAGTGGAAAAGCGCATGCTGCGGGCAGCCAGCGCGTCGAGGTTTGGCGTTTCTATGTAATGGTTGCCGCTGAAACCGGTATCGCGCCAGCCGGCATCGTCGAGCAGTATCAGGATGACGTTGGGCGGGCGCGTCTCGGCCAGGGCCCCGGGAGCGTCCGGCGAGGACCAGCCCGGCACCGCAAGGCCCAGCAGCATGCACAGACCAATCAGGTAATGCGGGAGCGAGCGCAGCCACGGCCCTGTCGCATAACTACCCGACTTGACCGGGAAGCCATTTCCGCCCTCCACTGCACTACGCATCGCCTGCTTATCTCTGAGACGGCCGCGGCCGTGGCTGAATTTTCCGGCGGCAATACTGCCACACTCCCGGGGCGCTGCGAAGGGACATCGGTGGCCCGACCAATCAGTCCCGGTTATCATGCGCCGCAGCGCCTTCAATGCGGTGATGCAACCCGGCGCGACAAATGGCAAGAGCGGACCGTCCCGATGGCGGGAAGATTCGGCAATCCAGCGCATGAGCAGCGACTACAACATTTCCTATTCGTTCAGCATTGGCGGTACCGGGCCGGCTACGCCCCCCGTGGACGACCAGCTCTACGCCTTCGGCGACTGCGAGGAATGCAATCTGGGCAACGGCGCTGTGTTGCTGGTCAGCCGCACGCAAGCGGCGCAGGCGGTGGTGTCGCGGGACGTGGCCATCGCACTCGATCACTGCCGCGAATTTCGCAGCCTGCAGGCGCACGCGCAGTATCTCGCCGGCTATATGCCGGAACTGGGGGGCGATGCGGCGGGCGTGCGCAGCGTACTGGAGCACGTGCGCGACAGCGGGCTGTTCGAATCCGCAGCCACTTACGCCACCGCGCTCGGTTCACCCGCTGGCAGCGACTCCCCCCCGCCCTCTCGCGTGTTCATCATTAGCTGTGACAGGCCTCAGGCGGTGGAGCGGCTGCTGGATTCGATGCTCGCCGGAGCCGAGCTCACCCGCCACGAAGCGCTCTTTCTGATCGATGACTCCCGCGATTCGGCCTCGGCGGCGCGCAACCGCGAGCTGGTGGAGAGCTTCAACCTGAAAAGCCCGCGCGATATGCATTATTTCGGCCTGCCGGAGCGCGAGGCACTGGTGTCCACCCTTGCGGCACGGTTGCCACAACACGCGCAGTCGCTGCATTTCCTGCTGGATCGTTCGCGCTGGGCCGGGCACGCCACCTATGGCCTCGCGCGCACCCTGTGCCTGTTGCTCTCGGTTGGAAAACGCGCGCTGGTGATGGACGACGACATCCTTTGCCGCGGTTTCGACGCTCCCTACCGCAGGCGGGGACTCAGCTTCCGTGAAGATATCTGCGAAGTGGATTTTTATCCTTCGGCGAACAGCTGGAGCCAGCAACTGCAGGCGCGGGAGGAAGACCCCCTGCGCAGCCATTTGCAGTGCCTGGGGCTCGGCGTGGGCGAAGCCCTGCAACGGCTGGACTTGCATGCGCTCGCCGCCACAGATCTGGACACCAGCCAGGAGAAGATCCTGCGCGGCCTCAGTGCAGCGAGCCCGGTGTTGATTACGCAGAACGGCACCCTTGGCGACCCGGGTACGGGAGACACCTCATGGGCGTACAACCTCAGCGGGGATTCGCTCGCACGCCTGCTGGCGGAACCCGGCAGCGTTGCCGAAAAACTTGCCACGCGACAGTACTGGATGGGCTGGTCACAGGCCACATTCGCCCGGCGCGCCAACATGTCGCAGCTCACCGGCCTCGATAACAGCGCCCTGTTGCCGCCCTACTTCCCCGCCTGGCGCGGCGAAGACATGCTGTTTGGCGCACTGACCCACTACCTGCACCCGGATTCAGTGGTGCTGAACTACCCCTTTGCCGTGCCGCATCTGCCGTTGCAGGAGCGCACTGGAAATACCTCGGGCGATCCGGCGGCGGCCAACGGCGTATCGCTCATCGATGGCTATCTGGCGCAGCAGTTGCCACAGCATGCAGGTTCCACCCCCGAAAGCAGGCTCGAATCGCTGGTGCTGCTATTTCGCGACGCCGCGCAAAGCTCCGACCTTCGCCTCGCGGGCGCCTACCGCAGCACGCTTGGCGGCGCACAGGCTGATTCGCTGCGCCAGTTGGGGGATGCCCTGCGCGGCGCTGGCAATAAGCACGCCGAATGGCGCGCGATACTGGAAGAGCGGCAGCGCAAGTACCTGGCTGCTATCGGTCGCAATGCGGTGCCGGTCAGGCTCGCCGGCGTGCCGCCAGACACCAGCGAGGAGCAGCTCTGGCAGCAGTTCCGATCACTGGCCGCAGGCTTTGCCGATGCGCTTGCCGCCTGGCCGGAAATCCGCCGCGCGGCCGCCGAGGCAGACCCGCAGAGTACGCAGACAACCGCGGCATGAGCCTGGTCTTCCTGGTGAATTTCGCCGTCATCGGCCTGACTGTTTCGCTACATTACGAATGCCTGCGCCAGATCACCCTGCTGCTACCCAGACTGCGCGTGCGCCATCGTACGCGGATCGTCCTCGGCGTGTTCCTCGCGCTCACGGCACACGCGCTGCAAGTGTGGATTTTCGCAACCGCGTTCTACCTGATGCACCACGCCGAGGCCTGGGGGTACCTGACGGGCAATTTCGATGGCAGCCTGCTGGACAGCGCCTATTATTCCTTCACCACCTATACCACGCTGGGCACCGGAGACATCGAACCGCATGGCGATCTGCGCTTTCTCGCGGGCCTGGAATCACTCACCGGCCTGGTGCTGATTACCTGGACAGCGTCGTTCCTTTATCTGGAGATGACCCGCTACTGGGACGAGGGTTGAACATAGCGTACCCGCGTGCGGCTATAGCAGGCTGACGCGGCCGGCGCCCTTACCGGCGTCGGCAACGCGCCTGCCGATCACCACTGCATCGCCATAACCTGCACTGCGCAAGGCCGCGCAGAGTGCGTGCGCGTGTTGCTCGGGAAGCGAAATGAGCAGCCCGCCACTGGTTTGCGGGTCGAACAGGATCTGCGCCAGCTGCAAATCAACACCCGCCGCTATCTTCAATTGATCGCCGGCGCCGGCCACATTCGCCGCGTGCATGCTGCTCGCAGTGCCGGCATGCAGCAGAGCCGCCACGCCGGGCAGCAGGGGCAACTGCGACAGGCGCAGCTCCGCCGCACCGCCGGCGCCAAGCATTTCCAGCAGATGGCCCAACAGGCCGAAACCGGTGATATCGGTACAGGCACTGGCGGAATGCTGCAGCGCCAGGGCGGCGGCCGGGCCATTCGAGTTCAGCATCGCCCTGATCGCGGCGTCGACATCGCGCCCATCGGCACACAGTTGCATGTGCGCGGCAAATACCACGCCCGTACCCAGGGCTTTGGTCAATACCAGCGCGTCTCCGGCAGCACCGCCGGTTTTTCCGAGTACACGGCCGTTCGCATCCAGCGGCGTGCCGTTCACGGCAAATCCCAGGCTCAACTCGGTGCCCTGCATACTGTGGCCGCCCGCCAGGCGACAATCCGCGGCCTGGAATTCGTGTAGCGCGCCTGCGAGCAGCTGGTAGAGATCCCGCTCGAGCATATCCTCGCTGGCAAAGGGCAGTGTTAGTGCAGCGAGCGCCGACAGCGGACGCGCGCCACAGGCATACAGATCGCTCAGTGCATGCAGCGCGGCAATGCGCCCCATCAGCCAGGGGTCGGCGACAATCTGGCGCAACACATCCAGACTCTGCAGCAATGTGTCCCCCGGGTGCGGCGGCACCCGCACGGCGTCTTCGACCTCGCCAACACAGTGTTGCGGATACTGCGCGGCCAAGGCGCCCAGCGCGCGGGCAAGCGGGCTGGCGCCCACCTTGGCGCCGCAGCCGCCGCAGGGTGCCTGGCCGGCCGGCGACAATTCCGGCAGACGCTGTGCGGGCTTTTCCGACATGCGCGCGGGCAGATCGCCAAAACGCGCCATGAAATTGCGATCAATACGGTCTTTCCAGCGCCATACCCACCTGCCCGTGGCGCTCCACGGGCCCCTGTCCGCCGTTGCGCTCTGAGTGCCCAGCGAAAGCAGTGACAGAAACCGCCGCTGTGGGCGATGCTCGCGCAACGGCCTGCCAAGCAACGCGGCGCGCAGGTTATATGCCAGAACCGGTGCCTGCCGCACGGCGAACACACCGGCTTTGGGCCGTGGGTGGTTCACCTGGGTGGCGATGTCGCCGGCGGCGAATATACGTTCATCGTCGAGCGACTGCAGCGTGTCGCGCACCGCCACAAAGCCAGTACTGTCCGTTGCCAGGCCGCTGGCTGCAATCCAACCGGCCGGCGCCGCGCCCGTACACCAGAACAGCGCATCAAAGGCAGCCTGCGAGCCACCCTCGAGGGACAACTGACCGGCCTCCACCGCGCTGACCCGCGCATTCACATGCACGCTGACGCCGGCCCGCGCGAGTGCACGCATTACGGCGCGTTGCGAACGGCGGTTATAGCCCGCGAGGATTGCGGGCGCGCCGCACCAGAGATCGAATACCACCGCCTTGCCCGCGAGCCGATGCGCCATGGACAGCGCCAGCTCCACACCGCCGGCGCCACCGCCGACGATGCCGATGCGGTACTTCGCTGCCGCGCTGTGCGCAGGCTGTGCCTCGATTTCCCGCCAGCGCTGCCAGAAACCGGCAACCGGCTTCACCGGCACCACGTATTGCGCCGCGCCGGGCACGCTGGCGAGCTCCGGCTGACAGCCGATATCGATTCCAAGGAGGTCGTAGCGCAAGGCCGGGCGCCCGGCCAGTGTCAGGCGCCGCGTGCGGGGGTCGAGAGCGGTCACCTCGCCGGCAATGAAGCGCACCCCCGCCCACTGACTCAGGCGCGCCAGGTCGATATGCGCATCTTCGAAGCTGTAGTGGCCGGCCACGAGGCCCGGCAACATGCCGGAATAGGGCGTATGTGAGGCGGGCGATACCAGCGTGATGCGCACACCCTCAATCGGATGCATGGCCAGCATACGCAGCGCGAGCGCGTGACTGTGCCCGCCGCCAACGAGCACCAGGTCGCGGCGCAGCTCAGTGCTTGCCAGCATGCGCCGCGCGCTCCCGCGCCCATTCGATTACCGCACCGCGATCACCACTGAACAGGTGCGTACCGCTGCGCTGCGCCAGCTGGTAGTCGTACATCGGGTCGTAGTATTCCTTGAGCAGGAACGCGATCCAGTCGCGGTGCGCGGCGGGATCACCCGTGCGCCACTGGTCTTCAAAGGCGCGTTCCAGCAGTGCGCGAACCCCGGCGAGACGCACACCGCCCAGGCGTTTGCCGATACGCGCCAGATCAGCCAGCAGTTTTTCGCGATGCAGTTGCGGCCCGTCTTCGGCATACAGCAGCAGGTAACGCCGCCCGAGATCAAGCACGTAATCTTCCAGCACCACATCCACCCGCTGCTCAAACCGCTGCTCCACCACGAGCAATGGCGCCCTGGCCATGACCGCGCGCAGCCCCTCGGGCAAAGACAAACGGCCGATCAGGCGGCCTTCGTCCTCGAGAAATATCGGTGCGCGAGCCGTCGCAAGCAGCCGCAACAGCTCGATACTCAGGCTGTTTTCGAAGTCGATCTGACTCGGCTGGGGCGTCGGCAACCGCCCAAAGGTCGAACCGCGATGATTGGCGAGACCCTCGAGATCAACCGCGCGCGCAAGGCGCTCAATGACCCGGGTCTTGCCGCTGCCAGTGCGGCCGCTTACCAGCACAAAATCGGCACATCGCAGGGAATTGTCGAGCTCCTGCAGCAGGAACCGGCGCAGCGCCTTGTAGCCACCGGCAACCCGCGGATACTCAACGCCCTCGGCCTGCAGCCACGCCTGCACGGTGGCCGAGCGCAGCCCCCCGCGCCAGCAGTACAGACACCCCGAAGGGTAGCGCCGGGCGAAGCTTAGCCACCGCTGCAGGCGCCGCGCACGCAGCTCACCCGCCACCAGCGAATGCCCGAGCGCGATGGCAGCCTGTTGTCCTTTCTGTTTGTAGCAGATACCAACCTGCGCGCGTTCGTCATCACTCATCAGCGGCAAGCTGATGGCAGCGGGAAATGCGCCGCGCGCAAATTCCACGGGCGCCCGCAGGTCGATCATCGGAGTGGGTTGCAGAAACAGCGCGCGATAATCCTGAATTTCGCGGCCCGCATGCATGCGGTTGGCTACTGCGCCTCGCCGCCGAACAGGGCGAGCACGCGCTCCTGCAAGGCGCTGATGGCATCCGACATCAGGGCGAAATCGGCATCCAGGCGCGCCGCCTGGTCGGCCTCGGGAATTTCTTCATTTTCTTTCATCAGCGCATCCGCAAAGCGCAGCCGCCGCAGGCACAGGTCTTCCGCGAGCAGCAGAGACACCCGCTCATCCCACCCGAGCGCAATGCGCGCCACCTGTTTACCGGCATGCAGGTGAGTTTCCACCTCTTCACTGCTCAAATCAACGCCGCGACAGCGCACCACGCCGCCTTCTTCGCCCGGCTCGCGCAGTTCACATTCAGTACCCAGTTCAAAATCCTGCGGCAGATTGTTGTGCACCAGCCAGCTTGTCATACTCGCCGCGGGCGCGTCGTTCACCTGTGGGAGCAATACGGGGAAGCTGCCGATGCAGTCACGCAGCAGGTTCAGCAGTTCCTCGGCGCGCGAGGCGCTGGCGCTGTCGACGAATATCCACCTGGCGCGCACATCGATGTAAGCGTAGATATAGGTGGAGCGGCTGAAAGCGCGCGGCAGGCAATCCTGGACGATCTCGTCTTTCATGCCGAGCCGTTCCTTGCGATAAACTTTGCGCGCCTGCTCCTGCTCTATCGCGGCAACTTTTTCCTCGAGCTGCTCGCGCACCACGCTGGATGGCAGCAGCTTCTCCTCGCGACGGGCCCTCAGCAGCATGCGCCCGCCAGCGGCGTGCACCAACGGCGCACTTTCATCGCCAACCGGTGGAACCCAGCCCAGCGACAGCGCCTGTGATTTGGCGCAGGGCGCGAACACGCGTGCGGCGAGTTGCTCACCGAGTTTTTCGGGCGACAGATCGAACGGCGCACTCAGGCGATAGGCGCGAATATTCTTGAACCACATGAAAAGCTGTGCCTCCGGCAAAGCGGCGCATTGTACCCCAGCCGTGTGCCCAGAAACCGCCAACACGTACAACAATTTAACCCGGCGTGCGGCGGGCGACGTTGTAAGCGCGTGGCTAAAGGGCTTTAATCCTGAGTCCCCCGATGAAAGCCGGGGCGCCACCGCTGGGCGCCCCACCACAGAGGTAAGCAGTATGCCGGAACAGGATAAAACCACACCCTGCAAACCACGCAGGGCGAGCACCATCACGCAATGGGACAGGGAAACCGATGTTGCCATTGTCGGCTTTGGCGGCGCCGGCGGCTGCGCGGCCATCGAGGCAGCGGATGCGGGTGCCGAAGTGATCATCTTTGAACTGGCCAGCGCCAGTGGCGGCTCCACGGCCATGTCCTCGGCGGAAATCTACATGGGCGGCAATGGCGGTACCCGCGTGCAAAAGGCCTGCGGCTTTGAAGACAGCACCGAAGACATGATCACCTATATGATGATGGCGGCCGGCCCGCAGGCGGATGAAGAGAAAATCCGCAATTACTGCGAACACAGCGTGGAACATTTCAACTGGCTGGTAGGCATTGGCGTGCCCTTCAACGACAGCTTCCACCAGGAACGCGCCATCATGTGTCTCACTGATGACGGCCTGCTGTATACGGGCAGCGAGAAGGCCTACCCGTTTGCACAACAGGCGAAGCCCTGCCCGCGCGGCCACAATCTGTATATCAAGGGCGACAACGGCGGCCCGCTGTTCATGAAGATCGTCACCGAGAACGTGGAACAGCGCCCGGCGATCAGCGTGGAGTATGAAACCCGCGCCCTTACCCTGATCGAAGACGACGAGGGAGCCATCGTCGGGCTGGTGGTGCGGCAAAACCAGCAGGAACTCAATGTGCGTGCTCGGCGCGGCGTGCTGCTCTGCGCCGGCGGTTTCGTCATGAACGACGAGATGGTACAGAAGTATGCGCCCAAGCTGACCGTGGGCACGCAGGCGATCGGCAACCCAGGAGACACCGGCACCGGTATCATGATGGGCATGGCCGTAGGCGGCGCCGCGATCAACATGCACGAGGGTTTTATCAGTCTGCCCTACTATCCGCCGGCCAGCATGACCCGCGGGATTCTGGTCAACGACAAGGGGCAGCGCTTCATCAACGAAGATGTGTACCACGGGCGCCTGGGCGAGATGGCCCTGCGCCAGCAGTCTGACCGACTGTACTTCGTGCTCACTGTAGAGCAGTACGGCGACTACGAGAAAATGAACTTCCTCGGCGCCGAAATTGCTGGTACCGGCGAGAGCGTGGCGGAACTCGAGGAAGAGATTGGCCTGCGCAAGGGCACCCTGCAGCAGACGATTGCGCTGTACAACGAGGATTGCACCCGGGGCGAGGACACCCAGTACCACAAGGCCGCCGAGTGGCTGGAACCGCTGGAGCCACCGCTGGTGGCGCTCGATGTAACGCCGGGCCGCGGCGTGTTTGTGCCCTACTTCACCCTCGGCGGCCTCGACACCCTGCCCACCGGCGAAGTGCTCAACCCCCAGCGCGACATCATTCCCGGCCTGTACGCCGCCGGGCGCACCGCCTGCGGCGTGGTGCGCCGTGCCGAAGGCTATTCCAGCGGTATGTCCGTGGGCGATGCCACCTTCTCCGGCAGGCTCGCGGGCAGGCAGGCTGCCGCCCGCACCGCCGGCTGAACGGGTGGTGCGGGTTTGCCCGCCCGTTGCGGCGAACCTGCTAGTATCAACAGGCGAGGTCAACCGGATGCGTTGCATCCGGTTTGCAATTCCACGGCAATAAACATCGGGGTTTTGACCCATGAAATATCTGCATACCATGGTGCGCGCGAGCAATCTCGAGGAAACCCTGGATTTCTACTGCGACAAGCTGGGGCTGGTGGAAGTGAACCGGCACGACAGCGAGGGCGGGCGTTTTACACTGGTTTTTCTCGCCGCGCCCGAGGATGTCGAGAGCGCCCGGGAGGGCAAGAGTCCGCTGCTGGAGATCACCTGGAACTGGGACCCGGAGGAGTACGCGGGCGGGCGCAATTTCGGTCATCTCGCCTATCGCGTGAATGACATCTACGCCCTCTGCCAGAAGCTGATGGACGCGGGAGTGATCATCAACCGTCCGCCGCGCGATGGTCACATGGCCTTCGTGCGCTCTCCCGACGGCATTTCCATCGAGCTGCTGCAGGCGGGCGAGGCGCTCCCGCCGCAAGAGCCCTGGGCCTCGATGGAAAACACGGGTAGCTGGTAGCGTTCGCGCGCTACTTCTGGTTGAGGAAGTTGATTATCCAGCGCGCGACGCGCTCGCTCTCGGGCTCAATCGCAAGCGATTGCATGCCTTCCCGGTAAGTTTCCTCGCCGAGCATCTCGCGCCTGAACTGCATGACCTCGCGGGAGTAGCCGCTGACAAACTCCGGATGGCCCTGGAACGTGAGGATGTGATCGCCGATCTGGGTCACCGCATACTCACAGAAATCGCTGCCGGCAAGCACCGTGCTGCCCGGCGCAACGTCCACAACCTGGTCCTGATGGCTGACCAGCACCGACACCGCGGCATTGCCGCCGTCGTGCCAGGCGGGCGCACTGTGGAAGCGGTGCGTGTGCACGCCCGCGCCCCAACCCTTGGGTGATTTGGCGGTTCGTCCGCCCAGGGCGTGCGCCACCAACTGGTGGCCGAAACAGATGCCCACCAGTTTTTTACGCCGCGCGTGGAGTTCGCGCACGAACTCCATGAGGCGTTTGATCCACTCTGCTTCGTCGTAGACGCTGGCTTTGCTGCCGGTGATCAGATAGGCATCCACCGCATCGATATCGGCGGGATACTCACCGTGCTCTACGTCGTAGATAACAAATTCAAGGTTTGGGTCCACCGCGCTCAGCAGTCGGCGGAACATGTCCGGGTACTGACCATACTCGCTGGCCAACTCGGGACGCACCGTGTCGGTTCTGAGAATGCCCAGTTTCATTGCAACTACCACGTCTATTCCGCCCTCGGGCGGACCATCATAGGTAGGGCCGCCAGTGCTGTCCATAGGCAGCCCGGGCTAGTACCATGGTCTCCCCGCCTGTACATACGGACACATCCACACGTGCTTCGCGCCTGCTTGCTACTGCTATCCCTGTTGCTGCCCGCCGCGGCGACACAGGCATTTGTGGGTTCAGAAAACTGCGCCGGCTGCCACGCTGCCGAGCATGCGAAATGGCGCGGTTCGCATCACGATCTGGCGATGCAACTGCCCACGCCCGAGACGGTGCTGGGCAACTTCAACGATGCCGAGTTCAGCTACAACGGCATCACCACGCGCTTCTATCTCGATGGCGACAGGTACATGGTGCGCACCGATGGCGAGGACGGCAAGCTCAGCGATTTCGAAGTCGCCTGGGTGTTCGGCGTGTATCCATTGCAGCAGTACCTGTTGCCCCTGTCGCGCGGCCGCCTGCAGGCGCTGAGCATCGCCTGGGACGCGCGCCCGCAGGCGGAGGGAGGGCAGCGCTGGTACCACCTGTATCCGCAGGAAGCCATCGATCACAGCGACCCGTTGCACTGGACGGGACCCTACCAGAACTGGAACACACGCTGCGCCGAGTGCCACAGCACTGACCTGCAGAAAGACTACGACGCGACGACACGCAGCTTCGACACACGTTTTGCCGAGGTGGACGTGGGCTGCGAGGCCTGCCACGGTCCCGGTGAAAGGCATCTGGACCTTGTCCGCAGCGGCAAGCTTGCGGGGGCCGCGCACGCTGGCTTTCCGCTGGACCTTGCCCAGCGCGGCAAGTGGGCGCTGCCGGAAGGCGGCCACATCGCACAGCGCAGCGCGCCGCTGGATTCCGATGTACAGATCGATACCTGCGGGCGCTGCCATGCCAGGCGCGGTACGCTGGGCGATTACCACTACGGCGCCGACCTGCTCGACACGCACCGCCTCGCCGTGCTGGAGACGCCGCTGTACCACCCGGACGGGCAGATTCGCGAGGAGGTGTACGTCTACGGCTCCTTCGTGCAAAGCAAGATGCACCAGCAGGGCGTGGTATGCAGCAATTGCCACGAGCCGCACAGCCTGCAACTCCACGCGCCGGGCAATGACGTATGTGCCCAGTGCCATCTGCCCGCGCGCTACGACACGCCCGCACACCATCATCACCCGGCGGACTCAAGTGGCGCCGCCTGCGCCAACTGCCACATGCCGGAAACCACCTACATGGGTGTGGACCCGCGCCGCGACCACAGCATGCGCGTGCCCCGGCCCGACCTGAGCGTGGTAATGGGCACACCCAATGCCTGCAACCAGTGCCATACCGACCGCGACAGTACCTGGGCACTCGATGCGCTGCGCGATTGGGGCGTACAGTTTCGCGATACCGGCACACACCCCGGGCGCGCGTTCCATCAGCTCGCGCAGGGCGACAGCCGCGCGGTACCGCGCATCGCCGCACTGGCTAAC
>TARA_R110000823_G_scaffold309545_2_pt1 | contig 33822 bp, 27 predicted proteins | sample TARA_R110000823 | Tara Oceans TARA_R110000823 (sample SAMEA4397722) | marine metagenome | biome: Polar Biome; feature: [DCM] deep chlorophyll maximum layer (ENVO:01000326); material: water (ENVO:00002006), including particulate matter (ENVO:01000060) such as... | depth 20 m | reverse complement strand
ATGTATAACCGCAATTACGGCGGATTCGACTACGTCCGAATCCACGCGGAATTGCTACCGTAGGTGCTTATCCGAAAACATTAAATTTAATCCCGTAACTGCGGTTATACTAAACGTTGGCAAACATTTAAAAAAGATTGATTGAAAAATAAGGCAATACTCGAAAAGGGATTAGCGGAATTTGTACGTCGCTTCGAATCGGAAACTGACCAAATTAAAAAACAGGTTCATTTCAATTCCGTTCAAAATATTACTAATGGATTGATAAAAATTTGGAATAAGCCTGAATGTGAAAAACTCATTTCTCAATTACAAGAATACTTTAGAGAAATAAAATCTATGAACTATCCCATCGATAAAATCATTTCCGCTTCTCAATACAAAAACTACATATATCCTGCGGGCAGTTATTTAATATTTAATAAGAGTTTTATTACAAAGGCAAGTTTTAAAGCTTTTATTATATGGGGTTTAATATTTGACATAGTATTCTATTTTATATCAAATATGTACTTAAATTTTTACTTCCCTTTCTTTACTCCATTATTTACACTTTTAGGATGGCTAAAACAAAGAAAAGCGATTAAAGAAAAAAGGATTTTTGGAATATTCTGGTAATAAAAACAATTTGCCAACAAAGAAGGCTATAATCAATCCCCTCACTCCACCCTTTCAAACTTCAGATCCTGATAGTCGTAACTAAAATCGGTTAAAGGTGAGATAGCGGTCATAGCAAACCCTTTGGCCCTCCCTTCGGTATCTAGGGAAAAGTTTACAAAAGCATCGGCCTTTAAAGAGGCATCGTCCCACCGTACCACATAGGTAGTGCCTTTGTAAAAGGACATTGTGCCCACTAAATCCAAAGACTTTTCAGCTTTAAACCGTAAGTCTCCGTTTTGGTTGCTTATGGATACTTTTCCAAACCAAGGGTCTTGGTAGGTGCCAAGTACAGCGGTAACATCTGGTTTGGGAGCTTTGCTTTTTAATTGTGTTTGCAAAGCAGTCTCCAGGGCTTTTACAATGCTGTCTTCTTGGCGTTCGCCCGCTAGGCGGCGCTCGTTATATTGTTTTATCCTGTCTTCACCTTTAATATTAAAATAGCCATCCTTAATGGAATTGGTAACTGCATTAAATGCCGAACCACTCTGCTGGTTGGTAAGTACAATGATACCAAGATCCAATTCAGGAATTAATGTTACCTGGCTAACAATACCCAAGAGACCTCCTGTATGTGTAACTTGAAAATAGCCATTTACATCGCTTAAAAACCAACCCAGCCCATATGCCAAAAAGTGTGTGTTATAGGGCCCGGGACCAGTGCGCAACAGGGTTTGTGGTGTCCACATTTCGCGGTGCATTTTTTCACTAAAAAGGCTGTCTTTAAGTTGCGGACCATATTTTCCCTGATTTAATTGTGCTTGTACCCAAGTGCCCATATCGTTGATGGAGGCGTAAATACCGCCGGCCGGGGTGGCGAGTTGGGTAAAGGTATTGCCCGTAATTTCCAATTTACCATTCACTGGGGCGTGACCATCAATGCGGTTGTTATCTGCTTCAATGGCAGGAATGGAAAGCAGGGAACGGTCCATTCCCAAAGGTTTGAAGAAATTTTCTGCAATATAATCGTCATAGCTTTTGCCGGACACCCTCGCCACGATTTCCCCCGCCACTATATACAGCAGGTTGTCATAATCAAACTTAGAGCGGAAGGACGAAACTGGTTTTAGGTACCTAAGGTTGTGGATCATTTCAGCTTTAGTGGTTGTATTGTTTGCCGGAAAAATCATCAAATCGCCTGCGCCGAGACCCAAACCACTGCGGTGGGTTACCAAGTCGCGTATAGTAAATTCAGCAGTTACGTAAGGATCGTAAAGTTTAAATTCAGGGATAACGTCCGTTACCTTTGTATCCCAGGTTATTTTGCCCTGGTCTATTAACTGCGCAAGTGCGGCAGTTGTAAACGCCTTGGTGTTTGAAGCTACACCAAAAAGTGTGTTTTCGTTCACTTCGGCATTTGTTTTTATGGAACGTACGCCATACGTGTTTTTATGATAGATTTTACCGTCCTTCAAAACCGCTACAGCCATACCGGGCACATCAAAGGTTTTCATTGTTTTTTGAACCAAACTGTCAATTTGTGAATTGGTCAATACTTGGCAATTGGCAGAAATGGTAAAGGAAAGAAACAGTAGTAGAACCGCGCTTTTAGTGGAAAAAATAAACTTCATACGTAGGGAATATTGTTAAGGTTTTAAAGATATTAAAACTTTCAAAGCCTTTAATCTGAAAAAGGTAGAATACTTAAAAATCATTTTTAGCATTGACAGTTTTGCATTTAGTATTTTTGGGGAAGAAATTTAAAGGGATGAAAGAATTTTTTGAAACATATCAATCAGATATTCTCTACGCCTTGGGGGTAATAGGTGGCGTTTTGATATTGCATTTTGCAACCAATTTGCTCTATAAATGGTTGGTTAGGCAAGAACAGAAAAAATATCCTGGCGAATCGCCCAAGGCAATCGGCTGGATAAGAAGAATACTGAATGCCCTATGGCTGGTGTTGGGGATTATATTGTTGAGTTTTCTTTTTGTAAACGAGGAGAAGTACGAAGCGCTCCAACACAATTTTAATTTAATTCTCTATTTGGGAATCGTTTCCATAGTAACCATTGTGGGCGCTGCCTCTGCCAATATGTGGTTTAGAATGAGCATACGGAAAAAGATAGCTAATCTTGAAGACCCCACAAGTTTTAAATTTTTAAGATATGTAGCGGTAATCGGTATTTACAGTATTGGGGTGCTTTTTGCGCTATTGGCATTTCCGTCATTAAAAGGTGTGGCTCAAACTGCACTCGGCGGTGCTGGGGTTTTAGCGCTTATTGCCGGTGTGGCCTCTCAGGAAGCCTTGGCAAATCTTGTGGGCGGGGTTTTTATCATTTCCTTTAAGCCTTTTAGAATTGGCGATATTATAAAAGTTACGGATACTATGGTGGGCACGGTTACCGATATTACCCTTCGGCATACCGTAATTCGAAATTTTGAAAATAAGATGATCGTTATTCCCAATGCAATTATCAATAAAGAAAAATTGATAAACTATGATTTGGGAGAACTTAAAATCTGCGATCGCATAGAGATTGGCATTTCCTACGATAGCGATATCGATCTGGCAAAAAAGATTATGCAGGAAGAATGCACCAAGCACCCGCTTATTTTGGACAACCGTTCTGAACTTGACGTTCTGGATGGCCAGCCCATTGTTAGGGTGGCGCTTACTTCCCTAAACGATTCGTCCGTTACCATTCGGGCTTGGGTATGGGCTCGTGATTATACAGATTCCTTTGATATGCGCTGTGATTTATTGGAAAGTATTAAAAAACGTTTTGACAGCGAGGGGATAGAAATTCCTTTTCCGTACCGAACTTTGGTTTTCAAAAACACAGCCACGGAGCCACAAACTGCTGAAGAAAATTCTGAAAAAAAAGATAAAAAAGCATGAAATCTTGGGCACAGCGCAATGAAACTGTAATAAAAGTACTCTTTGTTATTTGCATGGTCCTGTGCATTTTGGGCTATGTAAGCAGCCCGGTTGCGCTTGTGGGCGGATTTCTATTTACATATTTTTTGGGAAACCCCTTTTTAAGCCTGAATAGCAAAGCAGTAAACTGGCTACTGAAAATAGCAGTAGTGGGTTTGGGTTTTGGAATGAATTTAAAGGAAACCTTGACGGCTGGAAAGGATGGTTTTTTACTTACCGTTTTTTCAATTGTGGCAACTTTGGTTTTGGGATATCTATTGGGAAGGTTATTAAAAATGAACCGCAAGAGCAGTCACCTTATTTCTTCGGGAACCGCTATTTGTGGGGGCAGTGCCATTGCTGCGGTTGCTCCCGTAATCAATGCCTCCCAAAAGGATATTTCCATCTCGTTGGGGGTTATTTTTTTACTGAATTCCATCGCATTGATTATTTTTCCGCCTTTGGGCCATTTGTTTGAACTGGACCAACAACAGTTTGGGCTGTGGTGCGCCATTGCCATTCACGATACCAGTTCGGTGGTGGGCGCTGCCTATACTTTTGGGGAAGAAGCGCTCAAAGTAGCCACAACGGTTAAACTGGCACGGGCGCTTTGGATTATTCCGCTTTCCCTGTTTTCGGTATTTCTATTTAAGGGGAAAGGAAAAAGTGTGAAAATCCCTTACTTTATCTTCCTTTTTATCTTGGCCATTATTTTAAATAGTTATTTGCCCATACCCGAAGTTTTGACCAAGGGCATTACAAGTGTTTCAAAGTCATTATTGGTACTCACCCTCTTTTTGATAGGTGCCGGACTTTCACTCGAAAAAATAAAATCGGCGGGTTGGAAACCCATGATTCTTGGGTTTTCATTGTGGGTGTTTATTTCCGTGGGCGCCCTTTTGGTGATACTTGCGCTTTGATGGATTTTCTCGAAATTTTATGATCGCAACAATTGAGAGGTAAGGCCAGGCTCTGTCCCCACAATATATTGGGTTTTGGCCCCGATTACTTTTTGGTCGTGGTTGAGGTCTGCTAAAAGCATCGGTACCGTTAGGCCACTTTCGTCAATGTTTAATGAGATGTCTTTAAAAATGGTTATCTCAGTTGAAACGGTAATAAAGTCGTGATTGCTGAGCTGTTCTTCAGAAAAAGACACTTCTTTTTCGGGAAATTGAAAACCTTCTTTTTTAAATTCGGAATTATTTTGAAGTACTTCCATTTTGTTGAGCGTGAATACAGCTTCGGAATTTTCATAATAATCCTTTTCCGCATTATTGTCAATAGATAAAGATTCTACTTTCTTTTCCATATCGACAAGTGCCACGTGCAGTGAAATTTCTTCGGGAATTAATATGACATCTTTCTTCATTTGGGGAAGCAGATTATAGGTAATGCCCACTTGGGGTTCGCGAAGTAGGGCGTGCTGCATACATTCTATTAAAAGGATATCTGCTTCAAATTCTGAGGGAACAATAAAATTTGCGGCATCGCAATGATAAATAGCTTTTATATACTCATAGGCATCAAAACCTTTGATAATTCTCTTTAAACTTTCAATGCTCACGGTATTTACTTCCAGTAAAATGAGTTGGAGTTCGGAAGGCTTAAAAAGTGCCAGTAAAGGCAAGACCAATGTTGCAAATGGCCCTGTGCCTGCATAGAGTATGGTAACGGGTTTTTTAGGATTTTTTTCCAGAACCTCCTGTACTGCGGAATGTATGCCTTTTATGAATTTATGCGTACGCGGAACGTCTTCTATGCACATTCCTGCCCATTTGGGACCGATGGCTTTTCCGCTAGGCAATAAAATGTTTTCGGAATTTATGGGTGCTTCTTGGTTTAGGCCGGAAACATTTTCGAGCAGTAATTTTAGCTCTTCTATGGAGCTTTTTAGACTGTCAGCATCAACCTTTTCAGAAATCAAATTTTGAGTGATTTCGGTTAATTTTATTTTGGCTTTGTTGGTAGGCATAATTTCACTTTTAGCACTGCTAATATACATTTAAAAAGGGCAATTTAATTTACGTAGTACTACGTATAGGGTTTTAAGGATTATTTTATAACTTGCTTGTCAAATGTTTAAAGTTTTCTTTTTTTAAGAATAGTTGTGAAAAACTTTCCCGTAAAAGGATATAAATCTTAGAATAACTAACTAACCAAATTATGAAAAACACTACTTCGCGTAGACTTTTTATGCGCAATTCTGCTTTTGCCATAACAGGTCTAGCTGTATTAACTCCAACAATTACAAGTGCTTTTACTTCTGAAAGCCCATATTCAGGTTATAACCCATATGCTGAGACCAAAACAGATTTGAGAACTGGGGTTTTCAGTTCCAATTCGGTTGCAGTTAAGGGAACCCTTTATGGTAAAGATGATGCTACTCCTTTAAAAAATGCCACTGTAGAAGTATGGCATCTTTCTCCAAACTCCTCAAAATATAGGCATCGCGCAAAACTTAAAACTGATGAACAAGGTAGGTATGAGTTTATAACCGATTTTCCAAATAAAGAGGAAGGCAAAAGTGCTCGAATTTATTTTAAAGTGTCAAGTTCAGAAAGCATTTCTTTTACAGAATTGGCTTTAACTGAACAAGGTGCTCATATTACAGGCGAGCATTGGGCCAAAAACAGAAATCTTGGCGAAAAATTATTCCCAATTAAAGAAACCTTTTTAGGGGAAACAACCATACATTTTAATCTTTCAGTCTAGTCTATTTACTAATTTAAAAAATATTTTATGTCAATTTACGATCCAACTATTGCAGAAATCTCCATGTTTGGCGGAAACTTCAACCCACGATCATGGGCCAATTGTGATGGCCAGTTATTAGCAATTTCACAGAACACGGCTTTATTTTCAATTTTAGGCACTATGTATGGTGGTGACGGTAGAACTACTTTCGGTCTTCCTGAAATGAGAGGAAGGGTGGCAGTCCACACAGGTTCCGGTCCAGGGCTTACTCCACGACAAATGGGGGAAAGGTCAGGAACAGAAACAAATACTTTAACAGTTGCACAACTCCCGTCACACGGGCATGCTATAAATGCTAAAGAAGAAGGAACCACCGATAATCCAAGCGGTGCTTTTATTGCCGGGGATGGTACAAACGCCTTTGGCACTTCCGCAGATGTAGCAATGTCAAATACATCAGTAGCCAATACTGGTGGAGGTCAAGCAATAAACAATATGCAACCCTATATGGTAGTCCGATATATAATTGCGCTCCAAGGGGTATTTCCTTCAAGAAATTAAATAATATTTTAAATTAAGTACTATGTCAATATCAGATCCAACACTTGCAGAAATCTCCATGTTTGGAGGTAATTTTAACCCACGACAATGGGCCAATTGTGATGGCCAATTATTGCCAATCAATTCAAACCAGGCTCTTTTCTCTTTGTTGGGAACGACCTATGGAGGTGATGGCCGAACTTCATTTGGTCTTCCAGAGATGAGAGGAAGAGTTGCAGTACACACGGGTTCTGGTCCTGGCCTTACTCCTCGTCAAATGGGGCAAAAATCTGGGACAGAGACCAATACCTTAATCGTTGCACAAATGCCATCACACGGGCATGCTATAAATGCGAAAGCTGAAGGAACTACTGATGACCCGAACGGTGCTTTTATTGCCGGGGACGGTACAAACGCATTTGGTGTTTCTTCTGATGTGGCAATGTCAAATACATCAGTAGCCAATACTGGAGGAGGCCAAGCAGTAAACAATATGCAGCCTTATATGGTTGTGCGATATATAATTGCGCTACAAGGGGTATTTCCTTCAAGAAATTAAAAATAATATCCTAATTAATAAATCTCCCCAGATTTGACTTAACCAAAACTCTAAAAATTATGAAAAAAACTACCCTATTAATTTTATTTCTCTTTGCTACTTTTTTTGGCAATAGCCAAACGGCGTTAACTGCGGGAGATATTGCTTTTGTTGGAAGTAATTCTGACGGTGCAACAAATGCAGATGATACTGTAGCCTTTGTTCTTCTAAAAGATATTGATGCTGCGACTACCATTATTTTTACCGATATGGGATGGAATGATGGCACCGGATTTTTTGCCACCAATGGTGATGGTGAATTTACATGGACTTCCGGTGTGGCCAGAACAGCTGGAGAAGTTGTAACCATAGACATGGGGCCGCTATTTCCAGCAGCTTTCAGTAGTATTGGCGATCAGCTTTTTGCTATTCAAGGCTCAACTGCAGCACCCATATTTATTGCTGGATTACAATATAACGATGCCACTGGGGATGATGCAAACTGGGATGGTGCTGCAACTTCAAATTCTACATCGGCACTTCCAAATGCTTTGATTACGGGTAGTACTGCCGTAAGATTAGTTCCTGAATCAGATAACTGGCAATTCAGCTGTACAATTGCTGGGGGACCAGTTACTGGAACAGCCGCTCAAATACGAGCTATTGTAAACAATAGAGCAAACTGGGTAAGCGATAATACTACACCTTATAATCCAGCATTGGAAGCTGGATGTACATTTACGATTAGTACTGGGGGAGATACAACTCCACCTGTAATTACTTGCGCCCCAACACCGGCTCCAATAACAGCTGGTATTAATGGTATGGCAGCCATACCAGATTTAGTAACCGGGACTACCGCAACGGATGATGTTTCAATACCAGCAAACATAACAATTACACAAGCACCCACTGCGGGAACTATGGTTGGAGTTGGTGTATATTCAGTTGTTTTAACTGCTACAGATGAAGCTGGCAATAGTGCGACATGCACAATACCTGTAACCATAAACGAACCTCCCGCTACAACATTGAATGCGGGTGATATTGCCTTCGTAGGTTTTAACCTAGATGGAAATGATGGTTTTGCATTTATAATTTTGAAAGATATAATTGCGGGAACAAATATAAAATTCACAGATTGTGGTATTTCAAATCCAAATACAATTACGTGCGTAGGTGCAGGCGATGGCAGTGCAACTTGGTACGCTCCTTCTGCAATGAATGCGGGAGATATTGTTACTTTACCAGGAAGTTTTATGGCGGGAAGTGTTTTATCTTCTATTGGTGATCAATTATTTGCTTATCAAGGCACAGCGGCATCACCAACTTTTATTACTGGAGTTCACAGTAATGTAGACCCAGGTGTAACTACAGATGCCGATTGGGACGGAGCAAATACTTCAAACACCACAACAGCATTACCAGATCAATTGACCAATGGCGTAAATGCTATTAGGCTTTATGTTGCAGGCACTCCCGAAACAGAAGTGGACAACTGGCAGTTTGATTGTAGCGCGGTGCCCGGTGGGTTTCCTATTACAGGTACGGCTAGTGAATTAGCAGCAATAATCAATGACATCCAATATTGGATTAATAATGATACTGCTGAATTTGTTCCTACTGCGCAATCCGGATGTATTTATACTATATTGCCTGATGATACGGAACCACCCGTGGCAGTATGTCAAAATATTACTGTACAACTTGATGCTTCCGGCTCAGTAACTATTGCTGCTACCGATGTGGATGGCGGCTCAACCGACAATGTTGGGATCGTTTCTTATTCAATAGACATTGATACTTTTAGTTGTGCAGAAGTTGGTCCTAACACAGTTACACTTACTGTAACCGATGCAGCGGGCAATTCTGATACTTGTACAGCTACAGTAACCGTTGAAGATAACATAGCGCCTACTGCAGTTTGTCAAAATATAACCTTGCAGCTAGATGCTACCGGAAATGTAATAATTACCGCATCAGATATAGATAATGGTTCAACAGATAATTGTGGAATTACTTCATTAAGCGTTTCTCCAGCATCTTTTACTTGCGCAGATATTGGCGCCAATACGGTAACCTTGACTGTAACCGATGTAAACGGAAATAATTCAACCTGTACTGCTACTGTAACCGTGGAAGACAATGTTGCTCCTACGGCAACTTGCCAACCCTTTACGGCACAACTTGACGCAAACGGTACCGTTACAATTACGGGTGCTGATGTAGATGGAGGCTCAGCAGACGCCTGTGGAATTGCTTCACTTTCAGTCTCTCCAGATACATTTTCCTGTGCCGACATTGGCGCTAATACAGTAACATTAACAGTTACAGATAATAATGGCAATATTTCTACCTGTACAACTACGGTAACTGTAGAAGACAATATCGCACCAACAATTACTTGTCCTGGGGATTTTATAGTTGATAATGATCCTGGCATCTGTGGGGCTGTAGTGAATTATACAGTAACAACTGCAGATAATTGTAGCTCTGGAGGTCCAGTTTCACAAACCTTTACATATTCAGGTAGCGTCCAAAATTGGACTGTACCTGCGGGTGTTACTTCTATTATGATTGAAGCATTTGGCGCGCAAGGAGAATCTGGGGTAGGTGGAATTGTTGGTATTGGTGGCTTGGGAGCTATGGCGAGCGGAGAACTTTCGGTAACACCTGGTGAAGTGTTGTCAATATACGTAGGAGGAAGCGATGGTTTTAATGGAGGCGGTAGCCCAGGAGTTAGTGGTCCTAATACTTCAGGTCACGGTGGAGGAGCTAGTGATATAAGAACAACTCCTGGAACTGTAAATGATAGAATTCTCGTTGCCGCAGGCGGCGGTGGTGGAGCTGGAGGTCCTCAAGGATCTTGTGCGTCCGGTCCCGGAGGAAACGGCGGAAATGGTGGTGATATTAGTTTAGGAGGTTCCGGAATTACCGGAAGTGGATGTGGTCCTGGAGGAACTGGAGGCATTGGCGCAACCGATACAATGGGCGGAAACGGCGGAACTGGAAACACTAACTGCGGTGATACTGGAGGCCCAGGAATTAATGGTGTTTTAGCCATTGGTGGAAATGGCGGTGATGGAAAGATAGGATGTTCTGGTTTTACTGGTTCTGGCGGTGGTGGCGGCGGCGGTGGCTATTATGCTGGCGGCGGAGGCGGCGGCGGTGCTGGTGGTGGCGGCGGTGCTTGGTCAGGCGGTGGCGGTGCTGGTGGAACTTCTTATATAGGAGGTGTAAATAACGGAACTGCAACTGCAGGAGTGAGATCTGGCAATGGTGAAATTACAATTACTTGGAATACCACATTGGCACTTACCCAAACGGCTGGTCTTCCTAGTGGAAGTACTTTCCCAATTGGAACTACAACCAATACTTTTATAGTAACCGATAGTTCAGGAAACACTGCAACTTGTAGTTTTGACGTTACGGTAAATGATACCGAAGCCCCAGCAATTACCTGCCCTGGAAATATTATCCAAAGCAATGATCCTGGAGTTTGTGGTGCTGTGATAACATATACGGCTCCTGTTGGAACAGACAATTGTCCAGGATCAACCACAGTGCAAACTGCTGGTTTGGCATCAGGTGAAACATTTCCTATAGGAACGACTACTAATACATTTGTAGTTACTGATGCCTCTGGTAATACAGCAACTTGTAGTTTTGATGTAACAATAAACGATAACGAAGCACCAGTAGCCAACTGTGCCGCACCTTTCACTATTCAGTTGGATGCCAACGGAGATGCAAGCATCACGGTAGCCGACATTGATAATGGAAGTACTGATAATTGCGCTATCGCAAGTACGTCGATAGATATTACAGATTTTACCTGTGCCGATGTAGGTCCAAACACAGTCACTCTTACGGTGACGGATGTGAACGGAAACAGTTCAACTTGTACTACTATTGTAACAGTTGAGGATAATGTTTCGCCAGTGGCCAACTGCGCTGCGCCTTTCACTATCCAATTGGATGCGAACGGAATGGCGAGTATTACCGTAGCTGATATTGATAACGGAAGTACGGATGCTTGCGGAATAGCAAGTTCCTCAATAGACATAACTGATTTTGACTGCAGCAATGTAGGCCCCAATACTGTTACACTAACAGTGACCGATGTGAACGGAAACAGTTCGCAATGTACCACTATAGTAACTGTAGAGGACAGCATCCCGCCTACCATTGTCTGTCCGGGAGACATTACGGTCAATTCGGCTGCGGGCATATGTTCTGCAGCGGTAAGCTTTCCGATGCCTTTTACACTGGACAACTGTGGCGTGGATACGGTAGTTCAAACTATGGGCGATCCAAGTGGAAGCCAATTTCCAGTGGGCGTGAACACAATTGAGTTCACTGCAACAGATGTAAACGGAAACGTAAGTACTTGTAGTTTTACCATTACAGTAGTTGATAATGAGGCTCCAATGGCCGTATGTCAGAACATCACCATTCAGCTCGATGCAAGCGGAAACGCTAGCATTACAGCGGCCGATGTTGATGGAGGAAGCACAGATAACTGTGGGGTGGCAGATATTTCAATTGACATTGATACATTTGACTGTTCCGATGTTGGTGACAACAATGTAATTTTAACGGTAACAGATGTAAATGGTAATATTAGTACCTGTACGGCAATTGTAACGGTTGAGGATGTTACCGCTCCGGTAGTGGTTTGTCAAGATATCACAGTAGAATTGGATCCGGTAACAGGCACCGTAACTATCGCGGGAACGGATATAGACAACGGAAGCACAGATGCTTGTGGTATCGCCAGTTACGACCTTGATATCGATACCTTTGATTGTTCAAACATAGGAGACAACACTGTAACTTTAACAGTAACCGATGTAAATGGAAACACTGCAACCTGCACCGCTATAGTAACTGTGGAAGACAATACCAGCCCTGTACTTGTTTGCCAAGACTTCACTTTGGAACTAGGTGCCGATGGTACAGCCACACTGGACCCAACAGATGTAATAGCATCCAACGATGATGCTTGTGGCATCTTTACCGTCGCTGTGGACATAACACAGTTTAGTTGTGCAGATATCGGTACGCCGGTGACTGTACAAGTGTTTAGCCAGGATAACAACGGAAACCTTTCTACCTGTACTGCGGTTGTAACGGTTGTTGATATCTTAGCGCCTGTTATTACTTGTCCTGCAGACCACACAGTTGATCCTGGACCTGGAAACATTTTCTATATTTTACCAGATTATTTCGCGACAGGCGAAGCAACTGCATTAGATAACTGTACCGAACCTATTACTTTAACAACACAGAATCCAGCTCCGGGAACACCGCTACCTGATGGTACGTATACCATCACGCTAACGGCAACGGACGAATACGGAAATATGGCTACCTGTGATTTCGAACTTATCGTAGAGAGTGTACTTGGAATAGGCGACAACCATCAAAATCTTGGAAGCATATCGATTTATCCTAATCCTGCTAAAAATATTCTGAACATTAGTAACCCACAGAATATGGAACTGGAAAGATTGGAAATTTATGACCTAAGAGGCAGATTGGTTAAAACCGAAAATCTACGCGGTATGGGTACTGTTAAGCCTATAGATATTCACCAACTTGCAGCTGCTTCTTATTACGTTAAGATTAAAGGCAAATATGGAGAAACAACGAAACGTTTATTAAAAGAATAATATTTCATAATTGTTGATTGTTAGAATGAAGTCGTCCGGAAAATTTCCGGACGATTTTTTTTTTATAGTTATGGTGGGAAGTGAAAAACCGTTTCAAGTAATAAGTACTTAAAACGGTTTTGAAAATATTTAAATAGAAGCTTTATGATGCAGAATTTTAGTCAAAATCCTCAAAGTCAAATTTTTGACCACCAACGGATACTTCAGCCATTAAACCTTCCTTAGGAAGTGTAAATACGGCAACTCCATCTGTATAGGTGATATTAAAAGAAGGCGGGGCTTGGTTTACTGCAATAGCAGAAACATTTGATCCAAAACTAAAATCGTCATCCATAAATTCCTGTACAGCTTTATCTGTTTTGAAAAAAATAACTTCACTGTAAGCTTTTCCTCCTATTTGTGCGCCAACGTCCAATTGTTTCAAGTTTGCCATCCCTACCAATACTCCTCGCTCATATACAGCACCATTTCCAGAGGCGGCTCCCACAATTAGGGCGCCTTTTCCAACATTTGGAAAAATAGCATATGCCTTTGCATCATCAAAATAGCCCTGCATTTTTGGATTGGCTTCTAAAAAAGCAGCTTTTGCTTTTTCGGCATCATTAATTACCTTTTTGTCGTCTGCATTTTGTGCAAATAATGTGACACTAAAAAAAAGCATCATCATCATTAAAAGATTTTTCGTTTTCATAATAAAGTAGTTTTTTTGTTTGAGTCTTAAAGATACTTTATATAAGAAACCGCCTGGGTTAAAGGAGTGTTACATTATGTATAATGATTTGCCAAATTAAGGTCTGCCAAAGGCTATGCAGTTAATATTCTTAAAATTTGAATAATTTATTTAATGTCCTTTTTAACTAAAAGATAAAAGTCATTGTCTAACGGTAGGTATCCTTGGTCGTATAGGTAGAAATAGGTAGAACCCGTTTTTGTAGTATAAATTCCCGTGAAATAGTCAAAACTGAAACCCATTCGCACAAGTTTATCTTTTGTGGTTTTCGTCTTGTCTTCAGTGTTTAGTTTTTCTAAAATCCTGTAATTCTTCCGAAGACGGTTATTGATGTTTCTCACCAGGTTTTTGTTATCCTTATTGAGAGAATTGTTATGTGTGTTGCGGCAAGCATCGCTACAAAATTTTTTGTCAGCGCGCCCAATTATTTTATCTCCACATTCCGGACAGGTTCTTTCCATAACCTAAAGATAAAATTTTTATTTTGAAATTTAATTTGAAACAGGCTCTTCCACTTCAGATTTTTTCTGGATATGAAATCTATAAATGGCTTCCAATTTAAAAAAAACTCCGCTGTTTAGTGAAGGATTCAACTGTGTACGGTCATCACCAAAACTGAAAGCGGAAACGCCCAGATCCATCTTTTCCCCTTCGGCATACATTTCATAATTATTGCTGGAATAGCCCAGCTTTGCACGCAGCAAAACACTTTCTTCCAAAGCATTGAACTGAAGATAGCCCGCAAATTCCAACGAGCTAAGGTCAGCGTAAAGCGTGGGAAGATTTTCATAATGCACCTTATAGCTGCGTCCAATCCCGAAGTAATCCATCCCAACGGTGGTGATGCCAAGCTTATAACTTACATCTGCCGAAATGGGCAGGCTCATATCCATTTCAAACCGCTTGTTCGGGCTCAAATAGTACCAGCCCAAAATAGGGGTGGTAAAAAGGCCGAAAGCTTCCTGTGAAGCATACACGCCAAAGCGATATTTCAAATTTTCATTCCGCTTTAATTTCAGCAGTGCGAATCCCCCAAAATAAAAATCATCGCCTGAAATATTTTTGTAATCGGAAGCAATCTTCGGAAGCAGAACGATGGTCGTGCTCCATTTTTCAGACCAAGTGGAAGCTAGCCCAAGCTTTAAGTTTGTGCTGTATAAACTTGTGTATTCTGCTTTGGGGAAAAGCTGAAGATTATTTCTGCTGAAATCGGCTCCGGTTATCAAGGCATGATTTTCATTGAGAACAACGGGGAATGTAAACCCAGCTTCAAAAAATTTCACAAAAGTACTGCTGTCAGTTCCCTCAAAATTATTGTTGAACGTTTCTCCGTAGCCAACTCGAAAGATATCTACATATTCCTGCGCGGAAAGGCTTATAGAAAATAGGAAAACGAGAAGTAGGAGTTTTTTCAAGTGTTTGAATAGCTGTTAAAAAGCAAACCACGTTTCCATGATATTGTCGGTTTGTTCATTTGGATGAAAAAACTCGTTGCTTTTGGAATTGTACCTATATTCTTTACTCCATTCGGGAAAATTCTCTGCCAATTGCTTTATGGAATCACAAACATACTCTACTTCTGTCGTGGTGGTGGTTGGGTGAATGGACATGCGTATCCAACCTGGTTTGTGGGTTAAGTCACCCCCATCAATTTCACAAGTAATGTTGTTCGAAGTTTCTTGGTCAACATGGAGTAGATAATGGCCATAGGTGCCTGCACAAGAACAGCCACCTCGGGTTTGTATTCCAAACCGGTCATTGAGCAATTTTACACCAAGATTGAAGTGCAGATCGTCAATATAAAAACTGATAACGGCCAATCTATCTTGCGTTTGGGGAGCCAGAATTTTGAGGTTTGGAACGTCGCCAAGCTTTTCAAATATAATATCCAAAAGCTCGTGTTCACGCTTTATAATATTATCCACCCCCATTTTTTCTTTCAACTTAATTGAAAGCGCCGTGCGGATGGTTTGTAAAAAGCCAGGGGTACCACCGTCTTCTCGGGTTTCAATATCGTCAATATATTTGTGGTTCCCCCAGGGGTTTGTCCACGAAACAGTACCGCCGCCAGGATTATCAGGAATAGTGTTTTTATAAAGATTATTGTTAAAAATAAGCACGCCGCTAGAGCCCGGTCCGCCCAAAAATTTATGAGGCGAAAAGAAAATTGCATCCAAATGTGCACCTTCTTCCCCAGGGTGCATATCTATTGAAATATAGGGAGCCGAACACGCAAAATCTACAAAGCAAAGTCCGCCGTTTTGGTGCATCAATTTTGCAATTTTGTGGTAGGGTGTTTGTATTCCCGTTACGTTTGAACAGCCAGTAACAGCAGCAATTTTAATGGGATGGTCTTTATATTTTTTAACCGTTTGGGTAAAAGTTTTCATACACACCAAAACATTGTCGTTTGGTGGAATTACCACAACAGTACCAATAGTCTCCAGCCAGGAAGTCTGGTTGCTGTGATGCTCCATGTGGGTTACAAAAATTACCGGTCTAATTTCATCGGGAATTTTGGTGTAGGGTTTTATGTTTTCAGGAATCTTCAAGCCCAAAATACGCTGAAACTTATTGATGGCGCCAGTCATTCCACTTTCGCAAGTTATGAGAACATCGTTCTCATTGGCGTTCACGTGCTTTTTTATAATATTTCGTGCTTGGTGATAGGCTTTGGTCATTGCCGTTCCCGTTACCGAAGTTTCCGTGTGCGTATTTGCAACGAAAGGGCCAAAATCCTTAAGCATTTTTTCTTCTATTGGAGCGTACAAGCGTCCGCTTGCCGTCCAGTCGGTATAAATAATTTTTTTTCTTCCGAAAGGGGAATCAAATTCTTGGTCAATGCCCACGATGTTCTTTCGGAAAGGCTCAAAATACTTTTCCAATGCTGTAGTCTTCAATTTTTCTTCCGAAGAAATCATTATTCCGAGTTTTAAAAATTACTTAAAATTAAGCAATATTGCTTAAAATTAGCTGGTTATGGCGTTCTATTTCTTAAAAGCGGCAACTCCTTTTTGTAACCAATCGTAATATTCCTCAACGTCGGGGGTGTAACCCACGGGATCGATAAGGTTTTCTTCGTTGTGACCCATCAAAACGTAGAAGGGTTGCGCGTTCGCTTTGTATTTCAAAATCTGGAATTCACTCCATTTCTGACCAATATAGCGCAATTTCTTCCCAGATATTTTTGAAATCACTTCTTCGCCATCCGGAAGCGGACGTTTATCGTCAACATAAAGCGAAATTAAGACTATGTCTTCCTTAAGAAGATTTAATATTTTTGGTTCGCTCCAAACGCGTTCTTCCATTTTTCGGCAGTTTACGCAGGCGTGACCGGTAAAATCAATCAATACCGGTTTTCCTATTTTTTTTGCATACGCTAAACCAACTTCATAATCATGGAATGAAATAATATCGTGAGGGCCTAAGTATGCTCCTTCCGGAAACTTTTCATTTGTGGAAGTACCTCCGCCACTACCTAACTTTGTGTAGCCCACCCCGTATGGAGATTCGCTATAATTCATTGCTGGCGGGAAACCGCTAATTAGTTTCAACGGTGCACCCCAAAGACCTGGAATCATATAAACCGTAAATGCTAAAACTACAAGCCCGAGACTTAACCTTCCCACGGAAATATGTGATAATGGAGAGTCGTGGGGCAATTTTATTTTTCCGAAGAGATACAACGCCAAAGCACCGAATATTGCAATCCAAATAGCTAAGAAAACTTCTCTTTCAAGCCAATGAAGTTGAAGTACAAGATCTGCATTTGATAAAAACTTAAAAGCCAGCGCCAACTCCAAAAAACCCAAAAAAACTTTTACGGTGTTTAGCCATCCGCCAGACTTTGGAAGTGAATTCATCCACCCAGGTAAAGCCGCAAAAAGCGCGAAGGGCAATGCCAGAGCCAATGAAAAACCGAACATTCCCACAAAAGGTGCTATCCCTCCTTTGGAGGCGGCTTCTACCAATAAATAACCAATAATAGGTCCCGTACAGGAAAAGGAAACAATGGCCAGAGCAAGCGCCATAAAAAATATACCAATCATCCCGCCCCTATCGGCCTGCTTGTCGGCCTTGGTAGCCCAAGAGCTGGGAAGGGTAATTTCATAGGCTCCCAAAAATGAGAAGGCGAAGAAAATGATAAGCAAGAAAAAGATGATGTTGAACCAGACATTTGTGGAGAGCGCATTGAGAGCATCAGCACCAAAGATTGCGGTTACAATAGCCCCCAAAACCACGTAAATTACGATTATAGCAATACCGTAAATAATAGCGTTTTTAATACCCGCTGCCTTAGATTTGCTTTGTTTTGTAAAAAAGCTCACGGTCATTGGGATCATGGGGAAAACACAGGGGGTTAATAGGGCAGTAAAACCGAATAAGAATGCAACAATAAAAATAGTCCAAAGTCCTTTTTTATCTTGTTTTTTATTTTGTTCAAGAGCCGTAAGTGATTCGTTTGAAGCTGCTTTAACAGTGTCATTTACCACTTCATTAGTTTCTAATAAGGTATCAACCACGACAGTATCTTCCACAATTTCAGTGGATTCTTCTGATACTTTGATGGTATCAGTGTTTTTAGTGGTAACAACTGATTCAGTTTTTTGGGGCGCAGGTATCTCAAAAACTAAATCAACATAGGCAGGAGGCAAGCAGCGTGTATCATCGCAAACCATGAATTCTACCTCGCCTTTGACGGTAGTGCCTTTATTTCCGGTTAATTGTATTCGTTTTGTAAATGTTGCGCTGTTTGCAAAAAATGTAATTACCATGTCAAAGACAGGGTCGTGTTCGGTAACTCCTTTGCTTTCCTTTATTTTTCCTACAGCTTTATATGCGGCATTTTTCTCAAAAGTAAAAAGTGTTGGCAATGGCCCATCTGGTGGAACTTCCTGAGAGTAAAGATGCCATTTGTCTTCAATCGTAGCTTTTGCAATAAGATCGTATTCGGTCTCAGATATTTTTTTTACACTAGTTGACCATTTTACGGGGTCAAGTATTTGTGATTGAACTGAAGCTAGTGAAATTGTTGCAAGAAGCAGGAAAAGATATATTTTCTTCATTAGTTAACTGTATTATTGAGAAAGCTTTAAAAAGACTTCAAATTTGGGGGAAAAAATGGAGTATTCAAAATTATGAACCTTATTTAGAATAAAACCCCTAAAAATAATTTACATATTTAGAGAATTTTTATTCAAACCTGTTATTAATTCAAATAATATAGGCTTCTTTCTCTTTGGAAAATCAACATGCATTTCTTCAAAATTGTTTACTTTTGCAAACTTTATTGCAACACCCATATTATGAGCAAAAAATTTAAAGAATACAAAGGGTTGGACCTCCCTAAACTGGCGGAAGAAGTACTCAATTTTTGGAAAGAAGAAAACATCTTTGAGCAGAGTATTTCCATTCGCGAAGGGGCGGAGCCATTTGTGTTTTTTGAAGGGCCGCCATCCGCGAACGGTCTTCCGGGAATCCATCACGTTATGGCGCGCGCCATAAAAGATATTTTCTGCCGTTACAAAACCCAAAAAGGCTTTAAAGTTGACCGAAAGGCAGGCTGGGACACTCACGGCTTGCCCATAGAATTGGGCGTTGAAAAAGAACTCGGCATCACCAAGGAAGACATCGGGACAAAGATTTCGGTGGAAGAATACAACGCAGCCTGCAAAAAAGCGGTAATGCGCTACACAGACGTTTGGAACAACCTTACCGAGCGCGCCGGGTATTGGGTTGATATGGAAGACCCCTACGTTACCTACGAGCCAAAATATATGGAAACCGTTTGGTGGCTTTTGAAAGAAATCTACAACAAAGACTTAATTTACAAAGGCTACACCATTCAGCCCTACTCCCCAAAAGCGGGAACGGGCTTGAGCTCGCACGAACTCAACCAGCCGGGAACCTATCAGGATATTACCGATACTACGGTGGTGGCCCAATTTAAGGCAATGGCCGAAACCTTGCCCGATTTCCTTGGCGAAGAGTCAAACAACATTTGGTTTTTGGCATGGACTACCACACCGTGGACGCTTCCCAGCAATACCGCGTTGACCGTGGGTCCCAAGATTGATTATGTTTTGGTGAAAACTTTTAACCAATATACTTTCCAGCCCATAAATGTAATTCTCGCAAAGAATTTGGTCGCAAGCCAATTCGCGAAGAATTATGAGGAAAAACCAAATGAGGAAATCCTGGAATCATATAAACAGGGCGATAAGGTAATTCCATATTTTATTGCAAAGGAGTTTAAAGGCACCGATTTAGTCGGAATCCGTTACGAACAGCTTTTGGATTATGCAAAGCCACACGACAATCCCGAAAATGCTTTTAGGGTAATTGCTGGCGATTTTGTTACTACTGAAGATGGAACTGGAATCGTGCACACCGCGCCAACTTTTGGTGCCGATGATGCCAAGGTTGCAAAAGAAGCTACGCCGGAAGTGCCGCCAATGCTCGTAAAAGATGAAAACGGAAATCTCGTTCCACTAGTTGATTTGCAAGGGAAATTCCGTCCCGAAATGAAGGAGCTTGCCGGTAAATATGTAAAGAACGAATATTACGAAGATTCCGCAGTTCCCGAAAAATCAGTTGACGTTGAAATTGCAATAAAACTGAAGACCGAAAACAAAGCCTTCAAGGTTGAGAAATACTTGCACAGCTATCCAAACTGTTGGCGTACCGATAAACCAATTTTATACTATCCACTTGATTCTTGGTTTATAAAGGTTACAGATTTCCGTGATAGAATGTTCGAGCTCAACAAAGAAATAAACTGGAAACCCAAAGCAACCGGCGAAGGAAGATTTGGAAACTGGCTTGCAAACGCAAACGATTGGAACCTTTCGCGTTCGCGCTATTGGGGAATTCCGTTGCCGATTTGGAGAACGGATGATGGAAAGGAAGAAATAATCATCGGTTCTGTGGAAGAATTGAAAGCCGAAATGCAGAAAGCTGTTACAGCTGGATTCATGGAAAAAGATATTTTTGAAGGTTTCAAAGCAAACGATTTTTCCGAAGAAAATTATTCAAAAGTTGATCTACATAAAAACATAGTGGATGGCATAACGCTCGTTTCCCCACTTGGAAAACCCATGAAGCGCGAAGCCGACCTGATAGACGTTTGGTTTGACAGCGGAAGCATGCCCTACGCGCAGTGGCATTATCCTTTCGAAAACAAGGAAAAGGTTGAAAACACTTGGAGAAAAGCAGATTTTATAGCTGAAGGAGTTGATCAAACCCGTGGTTGGTTTTATACTTTGCATGCAATAGCCACCATGATTTTTGACGACGTTGCCTATAAAAACGTAGTTTCCAACGGACTTGTTTTGGACAAAAACGGACAGAAAATGAGCAAGCGTCTCGGCAATGCCGTAGATCCTTTTGAAACCTTGGACGTTTTCGGTCCCGATGCTACGCGCTGGTATATGATTAGTAACGCCAATCCGTGGGATAACCTAAAATTTGACCAAGACGGAATTTCAGAAGTGCGCAATAAATTCTTCGGAACACTATACAATACCTATAGTTTTTTCAGCCTTTACGCCAATCTCGATAATTTTGAGTATATTGAAAAAGACCTTCCGCTGGAAAAACGTCCGGAGATTGACCGTTGGATACTTTCAGAATTGCACACGCTCATCCAAAAAGTAGATGACTATTACGCAGATTATGAACCTACCAAGGCTACGCGTGCAATTTCAGAATTTGTACAGGAAAATTTGAGCAACTGGTTTGTTCGTTTAAGTAGAAGAAGGTATTGGAAAAGCACTAATAACGACGATAAAATTTCTGCTTACCAAGTACTGTATACTTGTTTGGAAACCGTTGCAAAGCTTGGCGCTCCCGTAGCTCCGTTCTTTATGGATCGACTCTATAAGGACTTAACGGCCGGAACTTCAAAAGAAGGTATGGAATCGGTACATTTAACTGATTTTCCAAAGGCAGACGTTTCGTTCATTGATAAAAAGTTGGAACACAAAATGCAGAAAGCGCAAACAATATCCTCCTTGGTGCTTTCGTTACGACAAAGAGAGAAGATAAAAGTGCGCCAGCCACTTCAAAAAATTATGATTCCTGTTTTGGAAGTTTCTGAAAAAGAAGAAATACTGGCGGTTTCAGAATTGATAAAAAGTGAAGTAAACGTAAAGGAAATAGAACTGATAGATGAAGGTTCGGGCATGCTGGTAAAGCAGATAAAGCCAGATTTTAAAGCTTTGGGCCCCCGTTTTGGAAAGGATATGAAAGCCGTGGCGGCAGCCATTTCAGCCTTTGACCAAAAACAAATTGCCACTTTGGAAAAAGATGGGGAAATATCAGTTTTTATTAACGAAAAAAATACTATTTTGGCGCTCGCTGATGTAATCATAAGCTCGCAGGATATTGAGGGCTGGCTGGTTGCAAATGCAGATGGAGTTACTGTGGCACTGGATGTTACCATAACCCCAGCGTTGCGAAATGAAGGGATATCCCGTGAATTGGTAAACAGGATACAAAACCTAAGAAAAGACAGCGGTTTTGAAGTGACAGACAGGATTGAGGTTACCCTTGAGGAAAATGAAAAACTGACGGAGGCGGTAAACCAAAACCTGAAGTATATAAAAGAAGAGACATTAACGGAAATTTTGCAATTTCAGCCACAAATTGATAAAGGAACAGAAATTGCGTTTGACGATATAGAAACACGTATAAGCATTAAAAAACATTAGATTATGACAGATACAGAAAGAACCAGATATTCCGATGCCGAGCTGGAAGAATTTAGAGCAATTTTGAACGATAAAATCAAGAAAGCAACCGAGCAGTTGGAGCTTATAAAAAGTTCATACAAAAACGACAGTAATAATGGTACCGATGATACCTCTCCTACTTTCAAGGCTTTTGATGAGGGTAGTGAAGTGATGAGTAAAGAAGCCAATTCGCAGTTGGCAATTCGTCAGGAAAAGTTTATTCGCGATCTTAAAAATGCTTTAGTACGCATTGAAAATAAAACTTATGGAGTTTGCCGCGTTACTGGAAAGTTGATAAACAAAGAGCGTTTAAAGCTTGTTCCACACGCTACCTTGAGCATCGAGGCAAAGAATTTGCAGAAATAGGCCCATCCCCAGCCCTTCCCAAAGGGAAAAGGATTAATTCTTAAAATTATTATAGCCCTGAAAATTTTTCGGGGCTTTTTTATTGTATCAAATTCTTTGTGTTCTTAGTGAAATTCTTTGCAACCTTTGTGGTTAAATTATGCGCCAAATATTCTTCATAATCGCTATAGTCTTCCTCGGATTGAAATCTTCCGTGGCCCAAAAAACCATTCACAAAGAATTCTCTTCGGATGGAATAAAAGCACTTTCCATTGTAGACGATGCCATTTTTAAAATTACGATTCATTCTTCCGAAGAAAAAGAAATCAAGCTTTCCGTGCATATTTCCGGAGAACATTCCGAGGATGTAATTATAGAGGAAAATTTAAAGAATAATAAACTTTCTTTAAAGACAGGCTTTTCCCCTTTCGTGTTTTTGGAAGACGATAAACTCGCTGCCCATAAAGTATTGGCGGTGGAAATAGTGTTGATTGTTCCAAATACAATTTCAGTTGAGGTCAAGTCTAAGTTGGCTTCCATTTTTGCAAACGGAAACTTTAAAGCACTTGCTGTTTCCATAGAAAACTCCAACTGTGAATTGAGAAATTTTTCAGGAAATGCCCATTTAAAAACTAAAGATGGCAATATAAATGTTGTTGCTGAAAGCGGTGTCTCGGGTATTGCCATTTCAATAAATGGAACCGTTGAAAATATGCTTCCCAAACGCGGAAAATTTACGGTTCAAGCCGAAAGCGTCAATGGTAATATAAGGCTGCTGCAAACCAAATAATATTGCTATTTTTGCAGCGCTCTTTGAAGCTTTAGTTACGGAGAGCCCTCGCATTGCAACGCTAAAGCGAAAGAAAAAACCTTATGAGCCTAAAAAAAGCCACTCTTATAATTATACTGATTCTATTAATAGATCAGATTTCAAAGTTTTATATCAAAACACACTTTGCTTTAGGCGATGAAATTCGAGTGTTTGATTGGTTCCGTATTCTTTTCGTTGAAAACGAAGGAATGGCATGGGGCGCAAAGATTCCTGGTGAATACGGAAAACTCTTTTTAACCCTGTTTAGAATTGTGGCTATTGCGGGAATAGGGTATTGGCTTTGGGAATCCGTTCGAAAAAATATGCCAAGCATACTGATCTTTTGTGTGGCTTTGATATTTGCGGGTGCTTTGGGCAATATTATCGATTCTGTTTTTTACGGTATTATTTTCAATGATAGCCATCATCAAGTAGCCACTTTGTTTCCCGAAGACGGCGGTTATGGAACTTTGTTTCACGGGAAAGTAGTAGATATGCTTTATTTTCCACTATATGGCGGCACTTTGCCCGAATGGGTTCCTTTTTGGGGCGGGGAGTATTTTACCTTCTTCGACCCAGTTTTCAATGTGGCGGATTCCTCCATCAGCATTGGGGTTATTTTGTTGCTTCTTTTCAATAAAAAGGCATTTCCGAAGAAAGAAACTGAATAATATTTAGCTTGAAGGCGCCAATAAATTAAAGGGATAAAAAGATAAATTCCGAAGTACCCAATAAAGAATTGCGGATCCAAAATATCCAAAAATAAAAAGCTTGCTATAAAAAAGCATAAACCTATGCTTTGTTTCAAAAATCCAATTGGAAATTGTGATTCCTAAGCCGTAAATTAAAACCGGTAGCGTTAAAACCATTAATGGATTAAACCGGAATGCTCCAACCACATCTCCGTGAAGCAACAAATGAATAGCCCTTTGTGAACCACATCCGGGGCAGAAAAACCCTGTTATAAAATGAAAGGGGCAGGGAATAAAAAAAGAATTTTCTGAAGGATTATAGATAAAATAAATAAGAAAAAAGCCCCCGAATAAAGTAATTAAGAGGGCTATTTTCCAAATTCTTTTAATATCCTGCAAAAGCTCCACCTAGACCGACTACCACAAAAAATATTACATAAAGCACCCAAACAATGCCTGCAGCAACAGCGCCCCAAATGGCCCATTTCTTGGCTTCATCAGCAGCTTTTTGGGCACCAACAGTATCCCCCTGTACCCAAAGTTCCTTCACTTTTGTGGATTTAATTATTGATACTATACCGAAAGGTAGGCAACATAAAACTGTACATAAAATTGCCCAAACCAAATTATTATCTGGCGGAGGTCCCATTGGTTGATTAGTTGATTCCATAATTTTATCTAATTGGTTAATAATACTTTAGCTTATAAATATAAGCTGTTATTTTTAAATTCCATTATCTTTTTTGGTGTAATACAAAATTGTAGAGGCACATCGGTAGCTTCAAAGAAAATCTCCGGTTCGGGGTCAAAAAAGGATAGCCCGACAAATACAGCATTCGGATTGCACCGTTTTAAAAATCGATCGTAAAACCCTTTTCCGTAACCGATGCGATGGCCTCTTTTATCGTATACGAGCAAAGGAACGAAGACAACCTCAATCATTTCCGGGGAAATTTCTATACCCGAAACGGGCTCGGGAATTCCATATTCCGAAGTTTTTAAAACCGTATTTTCCTGCAAAAGAAAATTTTTCATTTCCCCAGTATTAAAATCGGCCTTTGAAACGACGATACTCTTATCCTTTCCCTGTAAAATATGCAGCAGATATTCCGTATTCACTTCTTTTTTTGCCAAAATGGGAAGAAAAATATGGTAATACGTTTTATCCCAAATAGGAAGTTTTAATGCCTGGTTTGCAATCTGAAGGCTCATTGCATCAATGGATTCCTCGGAAAGCTCTTCCCGAAGTTTTTTATATTTCAAACGAAGCGTTTTTTTATCAGCCATAATAATATAGAAACTCCAAATTTTAAATCCCAAATCCCAAATCCCAAATTCCAAATCCCAATAGTGTCACCCTGAACGCTCCCGAGTTATCGGCACGAAAAGCCAAATCTAAAATCATCAATCGTAAATCGTAAATCGTAAATCGTCAATCCAAAATCCTTTTCAATCTTCCATTTCCTCGTCTTCCGTATTTGCGGTATTTACGGTTGAAATATGAAAAATGGCATCCCCTTGGTTTACAATCGGCGATTGGTTTACATTAATGATATAACCTTCATTGGGCGAAGTAACCTTAAACCTCATTTTCCCGTATGGGTCTGTGATTGTTGCTAAAAACTCCCCTTTTTCTACATGCTTGTTACAGTCTATTTTTACGTGAAGCAAACCGCTGCGGTATGCGCGGATCCATTTGCTTTTTTCAATAATAACCGTATTAGCAGTTGGTTCAGGTGCTGCATGTCTTTTACCCAACATATCTAAATGATCCAGCACCCGCAATATGCCATCCACGCCTTCCTTTGCTATGTGCTTATTGCTTTCGCGGCTTTTCCCACCCTCGAAAAGCAATACGGGAATGCCCATTTTTTGACATGTGTTTCTATATGATTTTTCAATTGTATTTGAATATACCGTAAAGGGAGCATTAAAAACCTTTGCCAGTTCCAACAATTTTTCGTCGCCTGGTTTTATGCGAATTTGTGCAGCGTTGAAACGGCTTGCTCCGCCGGTGTGAAAATCAAGACAATAATCGGCGTGGGGTAAAACCTTTTTGGTGAAATGATAGGCAACACGACTTGCCAACGAACCCGTTTTGGTTCCGGGAAAAACCCTGTTGAGGTCGCGCCCATCGGGGAATGAACGGTCGCCATTTAAAAAACCAAAAACATTTAAAATAGGAATACAAATAATGGTGCCGCGTTTGGGCTTGTTCAATTTTCTGGCAATGAGTTGGCGTACAATTTCCACCCCGTTTATTTCGTCTCCGTGAATGGCGGCAGTTATCAAAACTGTGGGTCCGGGAATTTTCGAACGTTCAATGATAATAGGAATTTCAATTTTGGTGGAAGTGTAAAGTTTCGCAATGCTGAAATCCACGGTTCGACTTTCGCCCAGCGCAATCCGTTCGTTTAAAATTACAATATCACGTTCTTCCTTTTTGGCCATAGTTATACGTTGCGTTCTATATATTTTATGATTGAGTTTGCGATATCCTTGCCTGTGGCTTGTTCAATGCCTTCCAAACCGGGAGATGAATTTACTTCCAAAATCAATGGCCCACGTGCCGATTGCAACATATCAACCCCAGCAATTCCAAGGCCCATGGCTTTTGCTGCCTTCAGTGCGGCGGTTTCTTCCTCATCGGTAAGTTTTATAACGGTTGCGGTTCCGCCGCGGTGCAAATTGCTCCGGAATTCGCCTTCCTTGCCCTGTCGTTTCATAGCTCCAATTACTTGGCCGTCCACAATAAATGCTCTAATATCTGCGCCTCCAGCTTCTTTTATAAATTCCTGCACGATAACCCGCGCCTGCAAATTGTTAAATGCTTCAATTACAGATTCGGCTGCTTTTCGGGTTTCCGCAAGAATTACACCAATGCCCTGCGTGCCTTCCAACAGTTTAATAATTACGGGCGCACCACCGGCTTGGTCCACTATCTCCTTTACGTTTTTGGAATAATTGGTAAAAACGGTTTTTGGCAATCCCAATCCCGCACGGGATAGAACCTGCAAGCTTCGCAATTTATCGCGTGAGCGCACCAATGCTTGACTTTCCGTAGTTGTGAAAACGCGCATCATTTCAAACTGGCGAACCACGGCAGTTCCGTAAAAAGTGACGGAAGCCCCAATACGCGGAATCACCGCATCGGTGTGGTCTAGTTTGTGGCCTTTGTAATAAATAACAGGGTTTTTCTTTTCTATTACAATATCGCACTTGGCGTGATTTATAACTTCAACGTCGTGCTTTCTTTTTTTTGCAGCTTCTACGAGGCGTTGGGTGGAATATAAATGGCTGTTTGCCGATAATATTTTGATGTTCATTGTTTGTTTTTTAGTTTGAAGGAAAGGTTGGTTTTGTTAATATCCACCATGAATTTATTGCTCAAAAAATTTCTTCCCAAAAGTACGGGAAAACGCATCTCTTCACGGTCGCTCAGTGTTAAATAAATTGGGTGGGTTTTACCAAAAAGAACAATTTCCGTTTTTATTCTATATCGCGCTTCAGATTGACCATTGCTGCTTCTTACCACTTTTACATCATATTCATCAAAAATGATTTCCTTTTCGTGGTAGCTGGGATGTTCTTCGTCCAAAAAGTTGCATTTCAGGTAGTTGTCTTCAACTTTCATGTTTTTGCAATGTATGGAAGAAGTGTAGGCGCCCGTGTCAATTTTCACTTCAATATCGAAGAGATTCAGCAATGGAAAGTCTGCCTTGTCTATTCTGCCGATGTTTCTTTTCAATGGTTTAGGGGTTTTGTAATTGCAATTTAAATAATAAAAATTCCATCCTGATAATTAATAAGGATAAAATACGAAATTACCGCCTACTGCCACTAAAAACTGCTACTTTTTATTCCGCTCAATAAACCCAATCACGCTTTTCGAAACATTCTTCCCCGAGGTATTTTCAATGCCTTCCAATCCCGGCGTACTGTTGATTTCCAAAACCAAAGGCCCGTTTTTCGATTGCAGAATATCCACCCCACAAAACCCCAAATTCATCGCTTTTGCTGCTTTTATGGCAATTTTTTCCTCTGCTGATGAAAGACTGATCATTTCCGAAGTGCCGCCGCGGTGCAAATTACTGCGGAAATCACCAATCTTGCATTTGCGTTTCATCGCGGCAACCACAACGCCGTCCACCACTATGGCGCGAACGTCGGCGCCGTTTGCTTCCTCAATATATTCCTGTAGCAGAAATTTCACGCCGGCGGCATTTAAGGTTTCAGTCGTTGCCAAGGCATTCTGCGGACTTTCGGTAAGAATAACGCCTTCGCCGTGCGTGCCTTCCAAAAGTTTGATAATTATTGGCTTGCCGTTAAAGGTTTTCAATTGTTCCTCAAATTCAAAAAACGAAGCGTAAACAGTTCGAGGCACGGGAATTTGATGTTTTGCCAAAATTTGAAAGCAGGTCCATTTGTCGCGGCTATTGCTAATTCCTTCGGAAGAAACCACGCTAAAAACCCCCATCGCTTCAAAATGGCGGACCACGTTTGTGCCAAAATAAGTATTTGAGGCGCCAATTCTGGGAATTACCGCGTGTAGGTCATCCACCAATTCATTTTGAAAATAGAGGACGGCTTTTCCGTTTTCCACAGCGAGGTTGCAATAGGAAGGGTCCAAAACCTCCATGGTGTGGTTGCGCGCTTCACCAGCTTTTAAAAGACTTTGGGTGGAATAAAGCGCTTCCCCACGCGATAAAATGGCAATGTTCATAGTTGGTTATTGTGCGTGCAATTTAACCAAAAAGAACATTGCCCATAAAATCATTAGTTAAAAATTAACGGTTACCTTTCCTCTTAGGAAAAAAGGCGTGCCGGGCGTAAAGTGTATTTCTTCCACAGCTTCGGGCTCGTCAAACAATCTACTTTCGGTTGCAAATTGGGTTTCGTTCCATTCGGTATCTAAGAGATTTTCAATTGCAATTCCAAAAACAAAGTTTCTGAAAGTATAATTTATGTTGAAATCGGGTACAAAATAACCTTCGGCAATAATGCTTTTGTCTTCGTTTGCGGCTCTATCCTTAATAAAACGATAATTCAATCCGCCCGAAAAGTTTGCGAGATTTTCAACGGCAATTCCTCCCGATGAAGTAAAATCCGGCGCCAACGGAATGTAATCCTCACCTTTGGGTTCCTCCGTGCTTCGCGCGTAGGTATAGTTTGCATCGCCATAAAAATACAGCCAGTCCAATGCTTCGTAACGCAGCCCAAAATCCACGCCCAATCGGCGGGTTTTTCCGCTGGGCTCCACAATTCCGGCGTCGCCCACATACACAAATTCCTGTTCCAAAAAGAGCGCCCAAAAGGCTGTGTTAAAAATTAGATTGTCCGTCAGTTTGTAAATTCCGCCCAAATCGGCACCGTAGGCCGCAGGCAAGATATCCTCTCCGCCATTGGCAACAACCACGCGGGTATCATTTGAATGGAAACCGATTCCCGTTTTCAAAAACAATTGGAAATCGCGGTTGGGGCTGTAAATAAAGTTCAATTTCGGACTGGCGAAAACCTTGCTTTCACTTCGGTTATCGTAGGTTGGCGACAGTTTGTTTTCGTAATCAAATTTGAAATAATCCAATCGTACGGCGGGGTTTATTTTGAAATCGCCCAAACCAAATTCCGCGTTCAAAAACGCAAAACTGTTAATTTGATCCACATTTCCGAAGGCAATCCGGTCCAAAATTTCATAACGGTTTTTGGTGTGTGAAAGTTCCACGTCGTTCACATCGTCGTAACGAACGCCAATTCCTGTGGTGTACTTAAAATCGAGCGTTTCAGAATTTATTTTATCTGAAAACTCGGTTTGGAAACCCAAAATATTTCGGTCTTCGCGTTGCGCAATTTGGTCGCCGTTAACTGGGTCTTCCAAGAAAAAGGTGAAGTTTGAAAACAGTTCAAAATCATAATGCGAATAATACGCTCGGGTTTCCAACTTCTTATTTTCCGAAAGCAATTTGGAATGGTTTATCAACAAATTGGTGCGGCTGGTGTTTCCGCCTTCGGTATCGTCAATGGCGCCAAAACGCCCGATGGAACCATCGTCAATGGCGCGCTGCGGAATTTGCCCCGAAGCATCCCATTTGCTTTGGAAATGCGAAGCGGTAAGTTGCAGTTTTTGGTTGTCGGGCAATTTCAGATTGTATTTCGCCATCATATTGAAACGGTTAAAATTCTGCGGCGAATCAAACGGACCGTTAAAAGTATTGAGTGAAGCCGCAACATAAGCATTGCTGTTTTGGGTATCCAAAAGATTGAAAAGACCAACGGTCCTAAAAGCATCAAACTGCCCGTATTCCACGGAAATGGAGCTTTTGTCGAGCTTGTCCAAGGTTTTGAAAGCCACGTAACCTGCCGTGGCAAAATCGCCGTATTCCGCGTTGTACGGTCCCTTTCCGAAGGAAATTTTATCAAGCGTTTCGGGAATTACGAAGTGCAGGTCGCTGTAGCCTTGCCCGTGCGCGTGCGACACCATATTTACCGGCATTCCGTCCACCGAAAGGTTGATGTCGGTGCCGTGGTCAATGTCAAAACCGCGCAAAAATATCTGTTCTGCCTTTCCACCGCCGGCGTGCTGGCCGATAATCAATCCCGGAACTTTCCGAAGGATTTCCTGCGAAGATTTTACGGGCGCGGTCTTTAAATCTACCGCCACTATTTGGCTGAGCGTGTTTACTTCGGGCGTAATGGTTACCTGTTCCAAAGAAACGGCAGCTTCGTTTAAATTGATGTTTATGGGTTCCGCAAAACTTTCAGCCGTAACCGAATATTCAAAGGTTGCGAAACCTAAAATTGAGAAGCTGATGATGTCGTTTTCCTTCACATTTTCAAGTGAAAATTTTCCCGAGGTATCGGTGTGGGTGTGATTGCCCGAGGTTCGGTCAAAAACCGCCACGTTTTCCAGCGGGTTGTTATTTGGGCCTACCACTTTTCCTTTTAGCGATTGCGATTGCGCAATACCAAAGCATAGCATCAGCCCCATTAAGAGTATTCTTTTCATGGGTGATTGGTTTAAAAATTTAAATAAATGGATGGATTGAAAGAAGCTGTCTATCAATCATAAAAACTATGAAAAGAATGTTTCGGGAGGCGGACTGGGGATGGTTTTTACGCTTTTCGGAATATGAAAAACATAAAAGAAATTATGTTTGGTATTAGTTTCGTTTTTGAAATCGATTGGGGGATATTCCTGTGCAAAATGCTTATCAAACGTATAATTGAAAAACACGCCATCGTGATCGCTGGTCTCTTCCGAAGAGAATATTTTGGAGAAAAATGTAATCAGTTTATGTTCGTGCGTGTGTTCGTGGCCCAACAAATGGTCTTCCTCGTGATGCCCATAATCGGTATGCGTCATTACGTGCGAAAAAATGTGCATTCCCTCCGAAAGCTGTTTCTGCATCGGGTTGAGCAGATAAAAAATCGACAGGGAAAGCACAAAATACTTTTTAAAGGAAATATGTAATTTGCTTTTAAGCATTATTTTGGGTTGGTTGTAAATAGATACGCAAGATTGGGGAATTTGGATTTTGAATAAGCTTCATTTAACCGTTTCTTAACTATTTTTGATAGCGGAAAAATTCCTTAAAAAACAAAATAGCAAGTATCTTTGAGCCTATGGCCAATGCTTCGGTAACACTTCAAATTGCAACCCTTCCCGATTCGCCCGGCGTTTATCAATATTACGATAAGGACGGGAAACTGCTGTATGTGGGCAAGGCAAAAAACCTGAAAAAACGCGTTTCGTCTTATTTCACAAAAAATTTTGACAACAACCGCACACGGCTTTTGGTCAAGAAAATCGTAACCATTAAGCACATTGTCGTAAAGACCGAGACCGATGCGCTTTTGTTGGAAAACAATTTAATTAAAAACTATCAGCCGCGCTACAATGTGATGCTGAAGGACGATAAAAGTTATCCGTGGATTTGTATTAAAAACGAACGCTTTCCGCGGGTTTTCCCCACACGAAGAATGATAAAGGACGGCAGCGAATATTACGGGCCTTACACGAGTATGAAAACCGTACACACGCTGCTGGATTTGATAAAAGGCCTGTATCCGTTGCGCACTTGCAATTACGACCTTTCCGAAGAAAAAATTAGGGCGGGCAAGTATAAAGTATGTCTGGAATATCACTTGGGAAACTGTTTGGGGCCTTGCGAGGGGCTTTATTCCGAAAAGGAATACCACGATAATATTGAGGCCATCCGCAATATTGTGAAAGGAAATTTTAAGGATTCGCTACATAAATTTAAAACCCAGATGAAAACCTTGGCGGCCGATTTAAAGTTTGAGCAAGCGCAGCGCGTAAAGGAAAAAATCGATATTTTGGAGAATTACCAAAGTAAAAGCACCGTTGTAAACCCGAAGATCAACAATGTGGACGTTTTCTCGATAATTTCGGACGAAAGCTATGCGTATGTGAATTTTCTACAGCTTTCGCACGGCGCCATTATTCGTTCGCACACTTTGGAAATAAAGAAGAAACTTGACGAGACGGATGAAGAATTGCTTCAGCTTGCAATCGTGGAAATTCGGCAACGGTTCAACTCACTTTCAAAGGAAATTTATGTGCCTTTTGAAGTGGAATTGGGTGAGGATATAAAAGTACACGTGCCGAAACTGGGCGATAAAAAAGCAATTCTGGACCTTTCTGAAAGGAATGCGAAATATTTTCGAATGGAAAAATTCAAGCAGGCAAAAATCGTGGATCCGGATCGCCATGAAAAGCGTATTATGGCGCAGATGAAAAAAGATTTAAGGTTAAGCGAGGAACCGCGACATATAGAGTGCTTTGACAATAGTAATATACAGGGCACGAACCCGGTGGCGGCCTGTGTGGTTTTTAAAAACGGGAAACCGAGTAAAAAGGACTATCGCAAATTCAACATAAAAACCGTGGAAGGGCCCGATGATTTCGCCTCGATGGAAGAAGTGGTTTATCGCCGCTACAAAAGATTGCTGGAAGAAGAGCAACCCTTGCCACAACTCATCATCATAGATGGGGGAAAGGGGCAGTTGTCTTCTTCTTTAAAAAGTTTGGACAAATTGGGATTGCGCGGGAAAATTGCTATTATAGGCATTGCAAAACGTTTGGAGGAATTGTTTTATCCCGATGACCCTATTCCGCTGTATTTGGACAAGAAGAGCGAGACTTTAAAAATAATACAACAATTGCGCAACGAAGCGCACCGTTTTGGCATTACCTTTCACCGCAGCAAACGTAGCAAGCAGGCTTTAAATACTGAACTGGAAACCATTCCCGGCATTGGTGAAAAAACGGTTGTGGAATTGTTGAAACACTTTAAAAGCACGAAGCGGATTGCCTCGGCAGGTTTTGAGGAGCTTTCAAAAGTGATTGGTCCGAGCAGGGCGAAGAAGTTGGTTGAACATTTCAGCAATAAATCTTGAGTGAAGTGTAATAGCTGTTTGGCGTTGCGTAAGGTGATATGGACAATGTGCAAGATGCTATGGCCTATGAGTAAGTTATATAGTCAATGAGTAAAATGATATAGCCTATGAGTAAGTTTTTTGTTCAATGC
>TARA_R110000823_G_scaffold84658_5_pt1 | contig 33841 bp, 30 predicted proteins | sample TARA_R110000823 | Tara Oceans TARA_R110000823 (sample SAMEA4397722) | marine metagenome | biome: Polar Biome; feature: [DCM] deep chlorophyll maximum layer (ENVO:01000326); material: water (ENVO:00002006), including particulate matter (ENVO:01000060) such as... | depth 20 m | reverse complement strand
TAAAAGACTCCTCTATCTTATCTCCATTTACAAACTGAAAATTCATCTGATCTTCTAGTTCCATCCATTGAATAACAAAGTTTTCAAAATCCAAATGCGTCACAGTAAACGCATTTGCTTGATTAATAGAATATGGCTTAATTTCTACTGATTTAACAGCACCACACATATTCAATAGTTTTATCATCTTACTTACATTCATACTCAAAACTTGTGGTGATGCAAGAATAAGAACTGCGAGAGGCACTGTACTCATCATCATATTTTGAAACACTAAATCTGATTTCTCTCTTGCTTCAAAATCATAAGAAACTGATAAATAAACGTCATCATCAAAGAAACCATCGTGCATCATGGAATAATTTGTGTTGATATTTATTTTTCCATCATAATACTTTTTAATTGTATTTTTAACATCATAAAAATAATTTTTTTTCATAGCACCAATTTCACCGCCATATAGATCAACATGCTCTATATCTGGAATTTGTGAAAGTAATTCATCAAGTCTCTCAATTGAAATTTTTTTCTGATCGCCTAATTGTTTTGAAGTAAGATAACAAAAATCACAGCGGAAATTACAAAAATAAGATGGATTTACAGATACAATCATGCATATTCTCTTACATATTCAGTAACTTTAGTGTCCATTCTATTTAAAGAAATTATGTCTTTTGCCATAGATTTCATATGTTTACAATGATCTTCAACCATGTTATGTTGTTTCAAGTCTTTAATTGTTTTACGGCATCCGTTACAAATTTCAAACATAGGACAAGTAAAACATGAATTTTTAAGACTCATTAAACTCAAATCATTACTGAGAGGTGTTTCAAAACCTCCATTCATTTCATATTCAAAATCTATTGGTTTGTCAAGATCATCACCAAAAGCCCCACAAGAATAATAATCACCCTCTGGTTGAATATTACGAATACCGCTATCGCAATTTCTGGACTGAGGACATATAGTTGGCTTTTTTCTTAACCTATTTAACATTTGTTGAGTGTTATGTTCCCAATCACTTAAACCTGCTTTCCAAATTTGAATATATCTTTCATATATTTTTGAAAGTCTATATGGCGCAGATTGAGAACCAGATGCCATAGCATAATTCACCTTACAAACAACATCCATCTTCTTAGCAAGTTCTACAGTCTGTATTACAGTATCTTCATTTTCATCCACAATCACTGCAATAAACGAAGGTCTATACCCCACATGCTCAAGCATCGCATCAGAACACTTCCAAAAATCTTCTTCGGTAAATTCGCTGTAATCACCTTTAAGTCTACCCCCACCATACTGAAATGAAGTTCCAACACCAATTCTATTATGATTAAAGAGTTCTACCCATTTTTTTGGTTTCATTAAAAAAGGATACAAATTAGTTGTAAGGGATATCGTCGCTGGCATGTCATGCTTATCTAAAAACTCTATTAACTTCCAATAGTAATTGGGTTTCATCATTAAAGGATCACCACCATTTACGATAATAGTTTGCGTTTCAGGAAATCTTTTAAGAAATTTGAATATCTTATTCAAATCAAGTACAGCAGTATTATCCTCTTGAGTAATTTTAGATGAAGAACAAAATGTGCATTTAAAATTGCATAATTCTGTTGGTTTAATAATTAAGTCCATGGAGAATTCTTTATATTAAATCCGAAATTCATTGTGATTCTTTGCACGTTAGGTTTTCTAAAATCCTCAACTCTATGTTGAAAATTTAAATCTTGGCTACCTAATATAAGATCATATTTTTTTGGTAAGTGATAACAAGTGACTTTTTTATTTTGGGTCATATTTCGGAACATTATTTCGCCGCCGACTCCTTGTTCCATATCAGTAAAATATAATAAAAAGAAAACATTTGCACCTTCTTTTAAATCATTATGCCAAGAACTAGAACCATCACATGCTCCATTCCAAATATATGAATATATTAATTTTTTGTTCTCATAACAATTGTCATACTTTGATAGATATGTCTCATACAATAAATCAGCAGTTTTCTTTATCTTATTTCGCATACCATTCAAATGATAATTCCAACAGATGCTATAACTTTTACAATCATCACCCTCATTTAACCATTTTATTTTTGGAATATTATCACTACTCATACTTAACCATTTTAATCTTGGAATGGTATCATCAATATGAATAAACATATTTTTATTATTTTCCATAACGTATCCTTGGTCTTTTATTTCCATGGAGATTCCTTTACTTTAAATCTAAAAAGCATTGTTATTCTTTCTTGCTTCAATTCTCTTGTATGCTCAACTCTATGCTGGAACTTTAAATCATCACCTACACTTCCCATTACTATATCGTATTTTTTAGGTAGATGAAAAGTAGTTATTCTATTATTTTCTTTCATATTTCTGTACATTATCTCACCACCATTATTCGGTTCTGAGTCTGTAAAATACAAATTAAATTGTAAGTTACCACCTTCAGTATCATGATGCCACTCACACGAACCAGTGTCAGTCCCATTCCACATAGTATAATAATCCAAGTTCTTTTCGGTCTCCCACGGTAAGTATGTTTCCCAAAGTAAATCGGCAGTTTTTAACATCTTACTTCTCATAGAGTGAAAATAATAATTCCATGCCACACTTTGCCATCTATCAGATTTTTTTGAATCGCTTCTCTTTAAGTATAACCATTTTAATTTTGGTAACGTATCTTTTATATGAATAAACATATCGGGATTGTTCTCAATAAAGCATCCAGAATTTTTATCAATATTCATTTTATTCCCAACCCACACTTACAGTCATTCTTGGTTTAGAGCCAAAATAAGGTCTAATACAATGTACCATAGAACTATTAAAAACTACTAACCTACCCACTTTTGGTTGTATTCTAGTCTTATTTTTTGGATATTGAAAAATATCAAGAGAATCATAAATATCTAACTCACCACCTTGCCAACCATTATCATCTATATCTATAAAAAATAAAGTAATGATTTTAGACTCTGTTCCATCATGATGTGGTTCCCAAATCATATTTTCATTATTATCTTCTTCATACTTGACAATCTTAATTAAATGTGATATAGCAATTTTACCTATATTTGAATCTTTACATAATGCAATAGTTTTTGCTTTATTTAAATTTGGAAAATCGTCCATATGATTTTTAATATTTATTGCCATATTTTTTTGCATATTAAATCTTGGAAGATCATCCATTGCCGACTTATCAAAAGAAAACATATTTCGTATATCATTAATTTGTTCTTGATTCAAAAAATCGTCATAAATTTCTACAGAATTCATCTAATCTTTCCTTTACCATTTCTTCATTCTTATCTAGTAAGAGTTTCATTTCATTTACAATATCTTTGCCTTTAAAACTACCCACTTCAAACTTATCTATACTATGAGAATTATTATCAAGAAATATATTTCTTATCAGTTCTTTGTAAACAAAAAACATTGGTATATCGTTCAATATATTCCACAACTCTTTTGCCACTTCACTCACGTTTTCATAATTGGTATATTCTTTTATAAAACTTAAACCCACATGTGGTGTGAATAAATTCATTATGAACATTTCTAAATATTCTTCAAACGTATATGAAAAACATTCAACTATAGTATCATATTCGTATGACACATCACCATATATTGGATTTACTTCAACATCATCCCATTTTCCACTATAGTTGCCATCAAATTGTGTCAGTACCTTTGATGTTTTTATTTTATATTTTTCTTGATATTCTTTACTAGCAGTTTCAGTTGCTGGTAAAACCATATAAGGATATCTAGTGTCTGCCCATACATCAAGACCTTTCCATTCTTCCCAATCCTTTCCTTCATTATATCCAACTCTATAATATACTTTAAATTCTTCGTAAAAATCTTTTAATGTAGACCCTGGCATTGCTAAAATTAATTCTAAATCTAACCATAATTCTTTTTCTTTAAAATTATTCCATTTACTAGTTAAATGATCTACCAATTCATAGGTTTCTTCAACATTAAGGTCTCTTCTATTTGCTATTCTTCTCGCTTCTTCTGAAATAGACTGTAAACTAATACTGATGACTTGGCGAGTAATATCATGCTCAATCATAAAATCAAGCATTTCTTTTTTCTGCTCCAATTTTAAAGTTTTTAATACCGATAGATTTTCACCAATTTGAACTCCATTATTTACCATGTGCATCATCATTTCTCTGTCGCGTTCTTTAAACATTCCTGTATTAGCATCACACAAATCGATATGCACACCCTTAAAGCCCCCTATAAATTCCATTTCATCTTTTATGATATTCATAGGTTTTTTTAAAACCTTTGTGCCAGTACCACCACCCCACTCGCAATAAGAACACTTAAATGGGCATCCTCTAGTGCTTTCATATATCAATGTTATTCGCTCATATAGGTCTATATTTTTTATGAAGTGTTCATATTCTTTGGTAAAATAATCTTCACACCTCCTATATACATTCGTATGTCCAAATGGAAGAGGAATTTTTAAAGAACTACCCAAATAAAATGGAATCTTTTTCTTATCAACAGAATCCTCTAGATACATATCAAGAAAGTATTGTACAAATATTTCTCCTGGAGCAAGAGGGTCTGCAACATAGTCATAATCTTTTATTATATCAGGGTCTTGTTGAGGCCCACCCATAACTACTATGGTATCTGGATCAAGACCATTTCGTATCCTTTGGTTAATTTTATAATTCCAAACATAGTTGGTAAAAAATACAATGGAACACCCTTTAACATTATCCAAACAATCTTGTATTGTAACTTCATTCCATTTGAATATTGGCTCCACCCAAGTAACTTTTTCTGGATATTTTCCATAATCTTCATAAAAACATTTAAAAAGCATCCAATGATAGTTAAATTCTGCTCTTGAGGGTATTCCTGTTGGATTCACATAACCTACTTTAATCATTTTTATAAAACTCCATATTCATAAATTGTATCTTTGTGAACCCCTTTAAAACCTTAGATGTGTAAGGTGTTTCCATTATAGCACTATCAGGATGTGCAGGGTTTTTTTTCATTTGTGTGTATAGTGTTTCGGCTGTAGGCACATAAATTGGCATATTCAATATTTCACCTTTACAAAACTTGATCATAGTTTTATAAAAATCTATTTCTTGCCTTCTGGTTAAGCAATCTCTATAAATTCCATTTATTTGAATATTTGACATTATTGTATAATTTTTAGTTTTCTCTATGCCAATCCATCCTAACTCATAATCATTATTTACTACTGTTTTGGGTGATCCAGTAAATTGAGTAGTATAATCTTCCATCATAGATTTACTATTAACTTTAGATAATAAATTACTTGATAGTGGAACACTAAACACGTACACTTCACTTCTCAAAAAATTATCTAAAAAATGAATGCATGGTGGTAATTTAGTATCAACTAAATAATCAAATACTGTATGGCATACATTATACTCTATATCAATTTCTTTAATTGGATTAGTTAATCTTTTTCTTGTTGGAAATCTATTTATAAAGGATTGGCTAATTGGAGATTTATCGCCATTTTTATAAAAAAACATCTCATCTTAATCCTTTATTTTCAATGTATCTATGTGTCATTTTATAGACACATTCATCAAAAACCTCTTCTGCATATTTATAATCATGTGCCATGAAACACCCAAGAGTACATCTATGAAAATATTCACAAGTAGAGCAATTATACTTTTCAAGGAAAGCCTTTTCAATAGGTTTGTTATTAGCCTTCTGTATGTCTGTTTTGTACATCGCTTTATCTCTTGGCTCTTGAACAAGATTTCCACACAAACACATGGTTCCATCCTCAAGAACTAATTTAGATGATCTGCATGAAACAACATTACGCTCATTTTCTATCCAAGAACGAATAGGCTCAATTTTAGGATACTTATCTATAAAATGCGTGAAAATATCATAATGCTCTTTGTCTGTCGGCATACTTCTTTCTGCCTGACAATCAGGCATGTAGTAATCAGCATAAACTTTAACACCCTTATGATATAATTCGTGCATAAAATCTTTTGGATCACTTAACCAATATTTGATATTTGATTTAGTAAGAAGGACTCCTATGCCTTCTAAATCATCCCAGAAATCATATACATTTTCTTTGAAAATCTCTAAGTTTGGTTTGTTAAATCTACCTCTAGGGTCATATGAAGTTACGAGTTTGGATTTGCACCCCATATCTCTACACGCCTTCAATAGATCGCGCACATAGTCTCTTTTACTAATTACAAGGTTAGTAACCCAATTAATACCTATGCTCTCAAACTTATATTTTTTTCCTAAGTCTGTTATGCCTTGTGCAAGAGAAATATAATCATTTTTTAGTTTTTCATCAAAAATCTCATCGGCAAAAATTTCACCACCCATGATGTTTAAAACTACATGTTTCCGCATCTCTTTTTGAAAAAACTTTTCTATTGATTCCAACTTGTCTAATACCGTATCAATACCCACAATGTTGTCGTGGTCTTGCCAGCAAAATGGACAAGACAGATTACAAAATTCAAATAAATGAATTGTGTATTCTTGTTGTTTGTCTCTCTTATCTCTTAAAATAAAATCTACTAAATCCAATTAAACTTCTCCTGCGCCAACTCCCCAAGTCAATAAGAAAAGTGGATTTTTTTTATAAGACCAATAATCAAATAAACTCTTTCCGTTAAACATATATTCATTAAAATATTTTGAATAATAGGTCAAGTTTTTTTCATCTAAACCGTTATAGTAATAATAAAAATCTTCATGTTTCAACAAAGATACGAAATTTATACCCTTTATATCATCTGTATCATCTTCTTTATACGATAATACCCAATCTTTCATTTCATCATCTTGGATAATATACATATTATAGAGTGTCAATGAATCCAATTTTTTAATCCAAATATCAATCACTTCTTCATTATCATTAATAAAATCTTGATAGCAACCTAAACACTCTAAAGATAGGTTTTTTCTTACCAAAAGAACCTCAAGAATAAATTCTTCTAAAACTTTAATATTTAATATTTGTGGAAACTGAAGATAAATTTTCGCAAGGTTCTCTAAATCCTTTCCTTCAGTTTTAATATCACAAGGTAACTCTAAGTTACTTAAATATACAAGTAATTTCTCGCCTTGTAACTCACTATTTTCATAGTCAATAATAAAATTAATACTGTCATCAGAAAAATATTTCTGCAAATCGTCAATACCCAATGGTGCAGTCACTGTAACATGATTACTCATAATAAAATTATCTCCTATTTCTTGATGAATGGCAACTTGCATGACAATTTGCATGACAAACTACTTCTTTATAATTAATTGGTGAGGAACCCAGTGCAACAGTCTCCCATGCTGTATAAAGATTATTGAATAATTGTTCAAAGTCGGCGTCATCCATAACATCTCCTTGGACAATCATAGAGTGATCAACATCTGCCGAATCAATTTCAAATGAATGTTTTGCTGTCAGAATACCAATATCATTATATGATTTACTGCTCCCCACCAGTGCAGGGATTTTGATTGTCACAGCATATTTTTGTGTTGCTTTTATGCAAGCATTTCCAACATCACTATGTGCTACCGCTGAGATAAATGATCCAGATGAGTCTAGTGCGATTTGAATAGCATCATAATCTTGGATACCTAAAGTATTGTGTTTTGCATAAAAATCATTAGCCCAAGATTTATTATCCCATGGCCCTGTTGTACCAATAGGAACTGTTTTAATTCCTGAATTCACTGTCGTAACCCACTCACAAGCGAACGCTTTTTCTAAATTTGCGGCATTATTCGCAGAAGTATTTACGGCTGGAATAGGTGTATTACCAGTAGGTGAACCACCAGTAACTGTAATATTCGCGTTAAATCTTCTAACTCTAGTATATTTGTTAACATCATTCAAAAGAATAGCAAATATATTTGCAGCATCAATTGGCCCATCAAAAAGATCAGGATTCGATACAATTCCATCTGTTGTTCCATTAAAAAACGAAGCCATACTTCGCTTTGGTAAATTATCATCTCCATACACGATTTGATTATTAATTCTATCAGTCACAAACTGTCTGTATTTTGTAACTACAGGATTTTCTGTAATAGGGTCTGATATCGTCATTCTTTATCTCCTAGACATTCTTTGCCAATTCCATCATTAAACTTTTAGGTGCGCCACATACATCACCTTCCCATCCTAATTGGTGACAATCACCACCGCAATATTTTGCAACAGGACAAGAGAGACAATTGGGGTTTCTCATCTTTTCTTCAATAATAGTTCTTATTCTTCTAGGACTATTTATAAGAGTTTTAATGGAATCATCTAAAGTTCCGAACTGAAATTCTGGTGCTGAATTTGGACAACCACTTATTGTACCATCACCGTTTATTGTGAATAGTTTTGTTTCACAATCTCTACAAAAAGTACCACATGTCGTAAGAGTTTTCTCAAATTTAGCATATATATTTTCAAAAAAATCATTTTCAAACCATTCTCGCGCCCCATATTCTTCACTTTGTTGATGCATTTTCAAAAAATAAGCATCTAACTCTTTATTTGATGGAAATATTTCTGATGCTTCACGCGCTGAACCATTATTAGTCAATCTCTCTAAAGATACCTCTTGAACCCCTAATCTTCTACACCATCTCAATAATACAATAGGGTCTTTTTCTAAAGTATCTTTAGTAAGACTAATAAACAAACGTATAGTTACACCATCTGCTAAAAGAGACTTGACATTTTTATGCCATAAGTTATATTGTCTTTGATTATCAAATCTTATTTTTCTGTCCCATGAAGTTCCCAATCTATTTCTAAGTGGACCTTTTATAAATTCTCTATGTTGATCTTTTAATTTATACACTAAATTGGTTGTTGCACCCCAACTCATATTATCCCAAAGACCATCACAAGCATCATATACCTTTCTCATTTGCCCTACAGGTACAAGAAATGGTTCGCCGCCATGAAACTCTAAATGAATACCATCACCCTTCGCAGGTTTTTCTTCACGAAATCTATGTATCCAATCAACTATCTTATCAGTATTCCAATAAATTTTAGCACCATTGCTACCAGAAGTAAAACAGTGCTTACAGTTTAATTGACAAGTTTCTGTGGTTTTAAGATATACTGACCAAAACACTATTTATTTTATCCTCTATAAATTTTTCTAGACCAAAACTTAAAGTAATTGCTTCATGTTCATTAAATGCTTGATGTGGAGTATTTGCAGGAATATGTAATCTTGTACCCGCCGTCAAAGTAAATACTGGTTCACCGCCCATAGTATGACCTTCCATTGCTATAGTTTTCATACCTTCACAACAATATATAACAACATTATCTGGATCAGTATGTTTTTTGAATGAATGAGTATTTTTTTCAGCATAAAATAAATGACATGTTATTGGACCACTATGCTCATACATATCTTCTAGTTCTAAACAATAAGAAAAAATTTCCGAGTTGTATGCTTCCATTCTTTCAATTTTTATTGAATTTGTATCTTTATTTGCAAGTGTATCTGCAAAATTTTTCATGAGATGTTCTCTACCATTTTCGTCTATGGCATAGACCATATTTTGCTCATATGCAATATCACTTGAGATTATACTCAAGAATTGACTTTTAGTGATCATAACAAAATCCTCTAATGACTAAAGTTATTATAAACCTTATAATTTAGAATGTCAATAGACAATTTAAAGTTTAAGAACGCACTCAATCATTTTTTCATCTTCAATATCACTGGTCTCAAGTGATATTCCAATCATATGTGCGCCATTAAATTCTGTACTACCACACCCATTTTTCCAAGTATAAACAGCCTCACCTTTTCTAATTTGACCACATACTCTAACAGGAACCCTACCTTTAAGAGCAAGTGCTTGTCCTTCCGCTTCAGCGTTCATCAAAAACGCTGGTTTTGCTGAGATAACCCCAACTGGAATACCAGAAGTGCCGCATTTTGTGGTTTCACCATTAGTATCAAAATTAACCATCATAACAGTTCCTATTGGATAATCTTCATCTGTGGTATACTTCTCCGCAAGGTCAGCGAAGTTTGCAGAAGTGGCATTACCAAAAAATGTAGTGGCATATACACCAGCATATTTGAATCCAGTACTACCGATTTGATATATATCGGTAGTACTGGGAATAATATTACCATCATGATCTATTTGACCATGAAAAGTAGAGTTAACTGGTGTTGCTCCCGGACTGCCAACAGTAACTGTATTCATAAACGTACTAGTACCATTATACAGTCTAGTTCCAGTATATATTGTGGATACATTATTTCTAACAAGGGCAGGGTCCATAGCCGAAAGTGGTAATTTAGTACCATCGTATATTACTTTACTTGAAGGAATATTCGGAATTCTGTCTTGACCAAGAATTCCTGATGTTATTTTAGTGGCAGAAAGATTTGGGATACGATCAACATGAAATACGTCAGAAGTTGTTTGATTTGCGGATAAATAAGGTAACCTAGCACTGTTTAATGTTCCAGTTGTTATATTTCCAGCATCCATTTGGGTTAAAAAAGATGATGGAAATTGACCAGTTGTAATTTTTCCAGCATCTAAATTAGGAATATCATTTGGGGTAAGTGGATTACATGTAAATGTGAAAAGTCCTCCACCAATACCTCCTGAGTCGGCATAAGATAAACTTGCATAAGTACCAGCCCCACCAGTTGATAATGCTAATGCGGTTTTTGCCAATGATTGCACCTCACCGCCAATAATAAATTTACTCTGAATTGAATTTATTGACCCTACAACACTATTAGTTATATTTGTATTCAAATCATCTAAGTCGCCAATATATCCAGCAGTAATGTTTGTTTTCAGTCTCCAAGCATTTACCGAATTGCTAAGATCAACATTTTGTAATCGTGCCATTAATCACCTAACTTTCTGTGAATTTCTAACAGCAGAGTTTTTATATCTGCAACTTCTGACTTTAAAATTTGAATTTCTTCTTTTTCTTCTCGCATTTTTTTCTTTCTCGCCTTTGATTTTTTAATTTCTGTGACATCAGTGTTTAGTATCGCCCCAGTTTCTAAATCCTTAACGTATCTATTTTCGCCCTGTATTTGAGAAAGTAACATATCAATCCCCTAAACTTATTGCTCTTAAATCTCTAATCGCAGGAACTCTGGAACTATTTGTAGATTGCATTACAATTTTTAATTTAAATTTAGTAAAATCTGGTAATGTTCCTATATCCCCACCTATAGTGTATATATATTCCCTAAAGGTTGAAGCGTCATCATCACTTGGCATTGCAGTGTCTAACTCTGCTAAAGTCCAATTGACACTCTCAAAATCTATTTCACCCATTTCTGCTTTATAATATAAATCCACATTACAAACTGATGGTTTATTAATTCCCATGAAAACTTTCAGACCATTTGCTGGGGATAGTAATCTTACCGATTTTGTGATATGTTTCGCTGCTGATGACCCATCAAGGGGATCAGTTTCTGGATTATATGTATCGTAACCAGTAGTGGTAACATCAAACAATACATTATTACCTTGAGCAGAGGAATCAACTGAAACAGGGTTATCTATTATATTTTCAACTAAAGTTACTGACGCTCTTTGTATATCAATTACTGGTGATACAAAATCCGAAACGGTTGTCATATTACCATAAAATTGTAAAGAAGAATATCCTAGTTGGGATTCTCTAATAGCGTTAGAAATTACTCTAGGGTATTCATAATAATTATTAGTTTTTGTTATGACAGATTCCGCCCCATACTGCACATATGGAGATTCATTTCCTGCATAAGATTTTCCACTTATACCTTTATGTGTGAAATTGATAGTGGTGCCAATCGGTGTTATACCATCAATATTAGGCCAAGATAAATTATAGGCGTATTGTGGGGTTATGGTAACATTTGAACCACCAGTTATCACTGGTGATAAAGGCCCACCAACAGATGCAGTGGCTGCTGCACCTGTGATAAATCCGTCTGAAGATACGAAAGCAAAACCATATGGATCAATTTCTGTAATCGTATGGGCCGTGCCACCATTGTTAATTGCATTTCCATAGGTAGAATTAACAACTCCCGATATAACTACACTATCTCCAATCAATAATCCGTGATTTGGCGCAGAAACTTTAACAGTGGTTTTTGATGCGACAAGTGTTGGACTATCCTTTCCAAAGAGAGTGATTGGATCAACACCAAGAACTCTTGTTGGCACTGTAGCATTTTTTAAAAATACTGTACCACTAGTTTCAGTAAATTTTGCTCTTTGGATTTTAAATTTCATATCCTCCCATTGAGCCGCTTCCCAAGTTTTACTGTTTTGTGATTTGAACAAGGAACCCAAAAATGGTTGCCTATTGATTTTTTCTTCAGTTGTACCCAAAACAAATTCACCAACTTTTGAAGTATATAACAAATAATCAGTATTGTCAGTCAAGCATACTAATGCATAATCACTACCACCCTTTAGACGAATTGGTTCATCAAATACAAATATAGTTCCAACAGTACCGTCAGAACTAATAGAAACTTGTGGCGAGGTTAAAAGTTTTTGTGATCCTGGAACAATAACATCAGATGATGGATATCCATTAACCATTGGACGAATTTGAATCCAAACAGGCATTGTGGAACTTTTTTGTTTAAAATACAGAGTAACATTAGTAATATAAACACCAGTTGATTCGGAAACAGTGAAGGATTGTGCAAGTGGATCAATCACACAATGAGGTATTCTTACCGCACCGCTATCGCTAAGTTGAATTCTTCGCTGACTGGTTTCCTCAGTTGTACCTACAACTTCTAATACTCTAGTAGTTTCAATATCCTCTTGATGAGTATCTAATATACCAGTTGAATTAAATATACCAGAAGCAATACTTATTGCTTTATCATCGTCTATTTTAGTAATATCTGTTAGTTTAAATTCTAAGGCTCCCGTTTTAAATCTTATATTATCGGTACTTGGAATAAAAAATGATCCTTCTAATTGACCATTATTATCACTATATAATTTGGTATTACCACTAGGATGCCCTGTAGCGTTGACCTGACTGTTACCATATTCTGTTTGCTTGTGTGTATTATACGAAGAGAAAGATTCTTGTTTAACCCAATCAGTGACAGGCCGATCATCAAAAAAGGCGAACATTTCTGTGTTTGGTTGTAAGCCAGATGCTTTGAAAAATACCATTTTGGATCGCATATATGGAATGAAAGACCATTGAATAAATCTATCGCCAACAACTTCATTAATAGTTTCACTACCAACAATCCTATTTACTACAGTTGAAGTTGTTCTGTTCACACCAGTTATTGTTCTTCTATAATATCTTTTTCCAGTTTTTAACCATCCACTTCTAACTCTCCATTCAGTTACATTACTATATGGGTCTTCGTTGGTCACGCCCGTTTGCGAAATTTCATTACCAACTTCCAACCCATTTAAATCTGAGCCGCCCCAATTCCACTCCCACTCATTCCAAAGAATTGCAGCATCAGTATTTAATCTAGTACCATTATCAATTATATTGGCACCCATATATCCAATTTCTTTCCAATCATCACTTGAAGGAGACATTTTTACATGACCTCTAAATGACGAAATCATAAATGGATTAACATTTTCAGCACCTGATGCTAAGTTTTGCTCAAGATAATCTTGGTTAGTATAGTTAAGAAAAATATTGTCGCCAACTAAAACAGTTCCAGTAGATTGTGTGTGATCATACACCAAACCAATATTATTGGGGTTAAATTTAGGTCTTGTAAATTGCTCTTGTGGATCAATAGATGCGCGATACTCCGTGCTATATATATCTGTATGGGTTTGATCAGAAAAGTTATCTGCCGTAAACCCACTTTTAGTTCTAGGATTGCCGTTCTCATCAAAAACTTGAATATTTTTAGTATCCATTTCAAGTAGTGATAGTGAAACTGCTTCTTCTAAATCATCAATTCTTTTATCAATTTTTCCAATATCTCTCATAGTGTATCGCTTATTCTCAATCAAACTAAACGACAAATCGGTACTGTCCAAAGTAAATGGATTTAACCTAATACGATATATTTCCATAGAACTTGTTGGTGCATCTGGAAATTTTGGGTCCATTGATGCAACACCTTCAATGTACTTAAATTCTCCTGATTGCTGAACAACTAGTTTATCATACCTTGGAAGATAATATTCAATATCTGCTGTAATAATAGATATTGGCTTGGGAACTGGTGAAACTCTTGCAGATGAGTGTGTAAAATCGTTACCAGTTTGTCCTTTAGATGGCCGTAAATCAATAACATCTTTCAGATCAACCTCTGAGCCATCTTCCATCGTATATGTATTGATCTCATTATAGCCAAATCCAGCCCCTACATATGAATTAGGAGCAAAATAATCTCCTGGCCCATGTTCAAAATGAGTGAATGCAACCCAAATTGTAGTATCATCTAAAGATTGTCCATTCTTTAATCTCAGTTTACCTGTTTCATAAAAAGAATCTCTCTGCCCATTATCCAAAATAAATTTATCTGTAATATCGTCGCCATTTACATCAGCATATCTTACCGCAGTTACAGAAATAATGTCAAGTTCATTTAAATCAACAAATGCATCTTTCACACCCGGCGTCCAAGGGACCGTATAATTTCTTGTGCCATTTTGTCGCGTTTTTTGAGCCAAGACCGCATTTGATTTATAAATGTATCCTATAACCTCAACATTTGTTGCGTTTACAGTAGAACCTACTGATAGTCCTGAAATAGTTACTGTATTAAAAGAGCCGTTTAAAGTTATAGTTGGAGTTTCAATAAGCCCGTTATGATTTGTAATAATCCAATCATTTGTATTTGAAAATATTTCACCTGAAGCAGAAGAAAATGTTATTGATGTTGTATTCGCAGACCGAGAAACGGTATATTTTTTCTGTTGAAACATTGATAAGTTTACAACAGATTTTATTCTTGGGTGTGCTGCTGAAAAAATAAGCCCTTTGTTATTGGCACTATGTACAACTGATCGTAAATTTTCTTGGTATATATTAACATAATTTTGATCAGATGTTCCTATACTTTTCGCACCAGTTGAAAAAAATTGACCAGCATACATTTGAATATCAAAGATGTAAAGTTTATGTGAAACCAAAGCCACGCCAGCAGAATCTTTTACACTGTCATATTTTTCCATCGCCCGAACTCTACAACTTCCCACACTTGTTCCACCATAAGCAGTAGCATTCCTAATCTGAACAAGACCAAGATCAGAGATATTTGGAAGGTGTTTTACATTAACATCAGAGGATGAAGTATCCGCAGTGATATAAACAAAATGCCCATAACTAGCACCAATAGTATCATTCGTAATAGTCGCTGTTTCTGTCGCTTTACTTACAGATAAAAATGTAGGTAAATTTTTCTGTATTTTATATCCATTGACATATGCTTTGCCAGGTGAAATTCTTAATTTAATGTTAGCCATTATGCGCTATCCTCGAATCTTATGAAAAACGGTTTAACTGTGTAATCACCAGACTCATCATTTGTTCTAGTTGCCATCAGGTCATTAATTAGATTGTATTGGTCAAATCCAGTTACTCTTTCTTCTATTTGAGAATTAACCACACTTGCAACATATACAAAGGTCTCACCATCTAATATTAAATCTTTTGTTGTAAGTATCAACCTAATTCTAAACCTATCTGCGCCCGGGGCGGTATGATTTGGAAGACTACCTTGATTATCATATAAAGTATTATCATCGTCTACTGTGACGATATCTTGCAGCACTTTGAATCCTATAGTTTTTGATACTATGTCGCTATATTTTGAAATAATAATTTCTTGTAGTGGCGCGTGAATAAAAAAACCTTGGGTAAAAAAATCTTGATCGCCTGCTGAGAATTTGGTTCCATATCCAAACGCTGGATTAGTAGTAGAATTTATAGGTTGAACCACCAAACGAATTTGTCCATCAGTTTCCACAAGTTCTTCACCAGGTGTTACGGCTATAGTTGATGTTCCTGATGTTGCTGTGAGAGTATTAATATATTGAACATAAATTGTTGCAGGATCAGGAGAAACTTGCGGAACAACTTCTAATACTTTTACTGTTATACCAGAAGTTTGACCAACAAAAGATTTGCCTACTATAGATGTTGCTGGTAATGGGTTTAGTGTAATATCTAATTTAATGAATCTATATCTATTATTAATAGCAACACCACCAGCAGATACTGCCGCACCTTCTTTAAAAACATTTTTACCAAAACGATTTATACCTTCTTGAATAATCGTTTGAAGTTGGGTAAGTTCTCTTGCTTGTAACGCCTTTTGGCTGTTAAAGAGAATACGCTGAAAACCTTTATCTTCATCGTAGTCATCCTTATAAACATTTGAAAAGGTGTTTGTAGTGAATGTCTTAACCATTATAGTTTCTTTCTATCAAGTACAGTTGTCTAGTTTAATAATTATTTTAATATCTTCAGTTTGACCTGACACTCTCGCAATGGCTGATTTATTATCTATGTAAAGAATACTACCAGACCTTGGATGAACTTCGGGTTTAATCTTACTCAAATTTGGGTTGATATCACCAGCACCACTACCACCGATTTCGGTAACAGTATCACTCTCTCTAAAATCAACATATCCAGTTGAATCAAATTGGTGGTAAAATATAGTACTTCCTACAATATTGTCCACAAACGCCTTCGCACCAGATATGCTACCAACAATATATTTATCTTTAGTAAATGCTGATGATATTGTTAAATTCATACTATTCAACGCTTGCCCAGTGTTGTTTTGAAAATAATCACCGCCTACTCCATGAGAGTCTTTTATGTTTTTAAGGATACCTATTTGTCTAAAGTCTTGAGCAACTATAAAATCTGAATCATCTCCTGTAATTTTAGAGTTAATAAGTATTGCTTCGGCTCGTAAATCTACTTCAGCAGATGCACCAATACCCATAGAATTTGATAATATAGGTCTTATTATTGCATTTGTTCCAGTAGCATGTTCTGTTGTAATTAATGCTCCATCCAAATCTGTTTGAGTATGAAATGTTGTGGAATCTGAAGCGAATAATACTTTTGTAATTGCACCGCCAGCCGCCGCATCTGTTGTAACTAAAATATTAGCGTCAAGAACATTATTAACTTTAATCATACAAGAATCTGTATAATTTAATCCACCACTTTCTATGAAAAAAGATGTGATTTCACTTCTTCTGGCTGTATCTTGAATAATTTTTTGTTTCAGGTCTGTTCCTGGAGAATTTGAATCTGTAGTATCTATAGTTTGTACTGGTATCCATTCTCGCGTCATATAATAATTAGAAGCCAATGGAGAAACTGTATATAAAAATTTCCATCTATAACCATCTGAATATCCAAAAATGTGGTTGTTTTGACCTTGTGGTTTTGTTGTAGATGGTACTGGTGTGCCGTTAGCATCCCTACCAGTTACCATACACATATAAACATCTTGAGCATCAGTCATCACATAATAATATATTGAATTAGATTTATATTCAGCCAAAGTTTTTTGATCATCATACTCTGGATATATTACACCAGTTCTCCAATTTTGCCGAGGGATAATAAATGAAGCGGCATTGATTTTAACAACACCTTGTAGTCCTTTTCGGAAATCATTTTCTTCATCAACATCTTGCCTTGGCGTGGGTGCTGAATCTGAACCATTAGGCCAAGATTGAGATTTTGACAATCCCAGATAAAAATGTGGACTAACACCAGTAGTAATATTTTTCAATACTGGTCGAATTAGTTCTTGTTTAAGTGCTTCCGTTACAATTGATGCCATATTATTTCCTACTTTAGATTAAAGCGTCCTTAGTTTGTTGTATTGTTAGTCCGTTAATGCCATTAATGATAGTATCCTTAGTATTTATATCATAAATATCTTCTTCGCAAGCACAAAATTCTTTAATTGTCCTATATCTATTTATTGGAAAATTAGGCGTATTTCCTACACTATCATAAGGTGCATTAGCCGCTGCTGATTGAAAGCAAAAGTTTTGGACAGTTAGTGCGCTGATGTCAATACTATCTAAACTATGATTTCTAAAATGATCACTGGGTGCATAATAATCAGAATCTATAAACGATTTTATTTTAGTTAAAGGTGTATTATTTACTCTATTTAAGGTAATAAGTTCTGAATTAAATGAATGTGGTCCAAGATATCCTTGTGAATTCATCCCATGATCATAAAGCCACCCAGGGCTGGCATGAGCGGATAACCCCCATTCAAAAATCTGCCCTCCGTCCAACTGTATAATTTTATTTTCATTATATAGGGTTTCTGGGCCTCGCGCTTCTAAAATAACAGTTTGACCAGACGCCACCAATGATGTGCATCCTAATGTAGTGTGATCCATAGTCATGTTGTGAGAAGAATCTTCAAATCTAATAATATCATCTGGTATTATTAATTGCGCTGGTTCAGAGGTCATAGTTACAATATTGGTATTGTCTATTTCCATTACTGCTGCAAGGTGAAATCCTGTTGGATGAACAAAGCGTCTATAAAATTCATTATATTTACCTAATGAAATTTTTGATTTAATTAAAATAGAAAGAACTTGATAAACACCGCCATCTTGAATTAATTTATCACTATGTGGTCCAATTTCTGATGCATGATCGCCAACAATAAATAATTTACTTTTAGGATATTCCACTGTAACAAAATCATCATTGTAAAAACTTCTGAAAAAGCCCAGTGCTGAATGCAAAGACCCCTTTACTCTGAAAAATTTTGCAAAGTTTCTTAATATTTCTCTAGGTTCGTCAAAAAATTCACTACTTAGGCCAAGCGCAAACTCTTCAAACATATTATCAATATATAAAAGATCAGTTGTTCCAATATCTCTTATCCCATTTAGATCATTAATAATATCTCCAAATTGACCATCCGAATCCATATATTCGTAATAAGTCTCTACAAAACTTATAAGATTTGGATAATCGCTGGTAAAGTGTTCTGGTAGAACACTTTTTATAGAATTTAAATTTATTTTTTCATCTACTCTATTTTCTTTCATTTTATAATACTATCTTTTGACTTGAATACTCTACATTACCATATGATCGTGATGCGCCAGTATCTAGTGTGATAATATAATTTCTTAGAGGTGAAATAACCGCTTGATTTTGGGGCTTCGCAGAAACTTTTATTTCAGTCAAACCACCAAGAATTGTATCAGGCGCGAAAGTATTAAGAATCAAAACTCCATTAATATTATCATATGAACCAATACCAGTTTCAAGTACAGTTCCAGTTCCAGGTACAAAAATCTCTATTTTATTTGACGATAATTTATTTCTGAAAATACAAATATTACCTCTATATGTAAATTCAGAAGATTGTATAATATAATTTTCTGCGTTGAATGCCTCAAGCGAAACTGGAAAATTTAATTGATATGATTTAGAAGTTCCTAATGTTGGAGAGAATCTTTGTTGAATTTTTAAATCGATTTTAGACGATAAAATTGATCTATCAACATTATCAATTCCTGTTAATAGTGGTGATCGTCTAAATTTACTACTAAATTTTCCGAGATTATTTGTAAAATATGTTGAATTATAAGAATCGACTAAAGTTTCTAAACTTGTTGTTGTTTTTTTAGTTAATCCCTCATTATAGTAAAACTCTGTAGTCAACTCAATATACGAAGTGTTTGGTTCAACAAAAACATTGTCTATAGACATGACTGATAAATTATCAGTGAATATTGATTTGATCTTATCTTTTACAATTTTCTTTGCAGCATCAGTCGTACCACTTGCAAATAATAGGGATATATACACTTTCCCATAATCTATTGGAACATTTTGTTCCCCACCCCAAACTGCAACATCATGTACAGAAGAAAATCTAGATAAGATCACCCCCCTATAATCTGAAGATGTTACCAATCTTTGTTGAGCGGAAAATTGTATTGGGGCAAGAAGTTTTATGGATTCTATAGTTTCTCTTTCACTCCCTGAATGAGAGGCGATTTGCGAACCAACACTAATAGGATAATCTATACCATTAACATTTAAAGGGTTTGATGCTGTAAATGTTGTTGATCCATTAGCCTTTGAGCCAGTAACACTATCATAAGTAACTAATATTTTACCCCCAACAGGTGGGGCTTTTCCAAAAGATTTACCATCTCCAAAATTAATTTCATAATATCCATTGGGTGCTTCTCGTATATCATAGTATTCCGTAGTTGCAGAAACTTGAATGGCATCATCTAAAAACGTATATGTGGAAAAGACCGAAGATGTTGGTGAATTATATACTCTGACTTCCAAAGAATTTGTATCAATAGTTTCATCTGGTATAACATATGTTTGATATGCACTTAAAGAATCAACCAAAAATGTTTTAGTTTTAGAAACGCCCTCATAAACTACGATATCTTCAAATGTATATACACCACTCACATCATTGGCGGTTACCGTTGATTTATTATTAAAGGTATGAGTTTCTGAGTCATTAGAAGCAGTAAAAACTGTACCAATAGGTAAACTTATAGACCCTGGTCGCGACCCTACTGCTGATAAATCTATAGAAGCGGTTATTGTAGATTCTGACGCATTACTTGATGCTGGTCTATATCCAAGACCTTCTGCATGTGAAACAACAGATGATCTTAATTGGGCTGTATTCAAAAAAGACTCATTGGTGGCGAAATTTGCTACTAATCCATTTAAGTGTGTGTTATATGCTAAAACATCTAATATATTTGACAAACCAGATGTCTCAAAATCATAATCACTAAATTCAGTTTTATTTGCAAAATGCGTTTTTAAGGAAGATTTTATTTGTTCAAAATCTAGTTGTGCTGATGTAATGTTTGTTGCCATTTATCTTAACCTTGCGATATCTGTTTCTAATGTTACTATTTCGTTAGTGGTTATAACTTGAAAAGTTACGATAACTGAACAAGTATTATATGTTCCTAATATCTTAGCAGAAATATCTAAAATTCTTACTCTAGGTTCGTAATTTTCTATTGCTTCTCTTATCTGAGTTTCAACATCTTCTGAGTGCAGATCGTCTGCAAGGTCAAATAAAAGTCTCGTTACATTACCACCATAAAAAAGATTAAAAGGTTTTTCGTAATGATTGGTCATTATTAAGTTTTTAATTGCTTGTTTTACGGCAGCAGCATCTTTCTTTAGAAAAATATCTCCATTTTTTCTTTTAGTAAAAGATAGATCAACATCACTATAAGATGAAGTCCTAAGTGTTATTTGAGGTAGTACCCCTAAATCTTTATCTTCTAGTGATAATTTCTTCGCCATCTTTTTCTCTTTTTCTATTCTTACTATTTATAAAGTTTTATCTTAACTTGAACTATAATCTTCACCATAAGCATCAACAATATCCATAGAATCTGATATTACAGAATTAGGATTTTCTGGAACTTCAATTAAATCTGTTGAACTTATAGTTTCACCGTTCCAGTAGGTATCTAAATCCATCTTACAGAACGCTTTATAATTTCTTGGTATTTCTGGCGTACTAATAGCAATTTGAGCATTATGATTCTTATCATTTGGATCAAAGTTATCATAATACAAAGATAACTTATCATATTGTGCATTGTCTTTAAGATAAACAGCCAAATCATAAGTTTTACTTAAAGCAATTTTACCTGTTGTGACAGAAGTTAATTCATAAACTATTGCTCTGCCAGTTTGTTTTAAATCTGATATGCTACCACTTTCTATATTTTCTTTTGGTCCTGGTTTGTAAATACCTTCGGCAACATTTAAAGAATATCCACTAAATTGCTTTAATGTTTGAAAAATTTCTAAAATCTTAACGTGCGGTATAAGATTTCTGGCTAATGCTTTTTTTTCGTTTAATGTCTTTATATGCAATATAGTAACTGGATCACCAATACTCGCTGAAAATTTTGATATAGTTGTATTGATAGATAGTTTAGTTTTAGAATCTATATTATCTAAAACTTCTGGATTGAACATAGGATTAGGTATAAATTGTTGATTTGGATTTTGACTTGATTTTTCAGAATAAACACTTTTTACTAGAACACCCTCTCTTTCATGAGGCCCAATTCCAGTATAACCAGTTCCAGAATTTTCTTTTTTATTAGACATCCTTCCTAGTTCAGTTGGAACAGGATCACTATAATTTGGTGCCAAAATTCCTTTACTCACTTGTTTTAAGATAAATTTATTATTATTTTTGTTATTTTTGTTCTTCATTTTTGATCTTATAGCATGAATGTCCAAAATTTTCTCTGTAATACCGCCAGTTGGTACTGTTAAGTCAATAGAGTCAAAAATACCATTATCTGCATCAACACTACATTCTCTCACACCAAAACGTGTCTCTTCTAAAAATCTTTTTAGTTCACTGGCAGTTGGCAATACAGTTTCATCCAAATTAACCGTGACAGTTTTATCACCAATAAATGTCTGATCTCCTGGTTTTGTGGCTGGTCCTTTTGCTGCTGTACCCGCTGTATTTGCATGTTTTGCACCAGCAGCATTTCCTGCTAAATATCCAACAAATTTAGTATCTGCCTTCATGATATTTGCTTTTACCACATTACTCTTTACTGTTTGACCCACAAAAACATTTTTAGAATAAGTTATAACTCCCTCACCGCCAAAAGTACCTTCTGCTCCTATACAAGTCATATTTTGTGCCGCCATATTAACATTTGGTGAACTTATAGCCAAGTCTGTTTGTGCCGTGAATGTAGTATTTCCACTATGAGAATAATCGGCAGTTCCATCAGTAATGTTTGAAAGATTTCCTTTAATTGCATTTGTAACATTACCTAGCAAAGTATTAGTGGATTGTTTAAGAACTGTCACTGATTTGGATTTTTTAATATATTCTCTCATTACTCCACCAACAGTTTTGGTGAAAGAGCCAACTATATCTAAAACTTTTCTGCCACCAACATTGATATTGTAGTCACCTTTTACATTTAAATTGTAATCACCAGTAACTGTCATATTCAAATTTCCAGTGTATAAAACTGTACCATCACCCTCAATCGTCATTGTGTGTTCGCCACTACAAATATCAATTCTATTGCCAGTACTATTGATAATTATAGTACCATCTGGTTGTATGTCAACTCCAGCACCGCAAGCATGTTTCAAAAGTATTCTCTCTCCACCCGGAGTATCATTTACTTCAATAATATGCCCACAAAGAGATTCATCAACTTGAACTTTAGTATAATCATAATCACTTATCGGTTGATAACCCAACCCTTTACCTGGAATTCCATTTTTTATATCTAAATTATTTGAAGACTCTCCGCGAGATGCTTTATTAACAGAACTTTTTCCATTATATTCAGGTTTCGGAAACTGCCCAGATGGATCAGAAAATCCTTTATTAATACCTTGTGTAGCATTAGCAAAAGGATGATTTTTTTCTCTGGTTATAATATCATCTATTTCTGTTGTCATATTCTAACCTCTATTAATTCTTGCCATGGGTGCTTGACGTTGTTCTAATTTCGCCCATCTATTTACTTCCGCACTATCACTAGTATTCACTAAAATTCTTCTGCCTGTACTACCCACTATATGTTCCCATATTTGCCAAACATTTGTGTCAAACCCTTTTTTATAGAACTGGTGTCCAGTATATTCAGTGAATTTTGTTCCAATTGGATATCTGCTTGCATCTTTCCAATCTTCAGTTACAGATTGAAAGTCATACATTTCTGGATAAGATGCGTGTTGAGTAAATCCTTTTGATTTTGCAAGATACTGTGAACCCACAAAAGGACCATCTCGCGTATTTGCTTTAGGTTCAACAACTTCCACAGATTCTGGCGCGGCTGATTGTGAGTTTGAAATATCTCTTTTACCTGAAGCCAATACTTCTGAAGATATTGCGTCTTTTCTACCGTCAATACTTAAATTTCTTTTTCCAAAATTTTGAAAAATATAAGTCTCCATAGATATTCCAGGATCTATTTTATTTTTAGGATCAGTATCATTGTGACCCCATACTTGACCGCCCGGATATACTGTATAAAATGAACTTAAAAATGACTTTAAAGTTTTCCATTGACTATTGTTTATTGAAGAACTATTTGCAAAAGATTTTGCATTTTTAGTGCCACTTGGACAAGCATAACCACCAACAAGACATATTCCTATACTATATTGATTATGACCTCCTACTTTAGCATGTGCTCCAGCAAGGTTTAAAGGTCTGCCACGCTGTAATGACCCATCTCTTCTTACCACGTAATGATATCCACAACCACTAAAATCTCTATCTTGGTGCCACTGATGTATTTCTTCGGCACCAACATCTTGATTTATATATGTCGCGCTCCAATGAACCACAACCTCACTGATATCTCTGGTAGAACCTTGCATATCAGATAAAAGTTCTTCATAAGAATGTACCCTTGTAAATACATATTTTTTATCGGCATCTGGATTTGTCCAAGATTTTTCATTATTTGATACTACCTTATGGGGTACTGTTTTTCTTTGAGTAGAAGGGGATATTGAACCAACCATATTAGTGATAGATGGATCAAGTAAACTAATTTTTTCTTGCAGTACATTTATGTCATCTAATGGAAATTTCTCAAACACCTTACTTGTTAACAAATCAGAAACTAATGAATTATCACCATTCAATATGTTTTGAACAGTGTCCATACTTTCAGAGGCTGTTAATAATCCTTTTGACAATACAGTAACTTCATTAAGAATTGCTGGATTAGTTTTTTCTAATAGTCTGTTTAACACACCTCCAGATACATCAGATAAGGCACTATTAATTTTAGATTCAAAGTTAGATTTCGCTTTACCGAATGTATTTTCAATATTTGATATTCCATCTGTTATAGAATTTGCTTTATCTAAAAGATCATTCACAGAACCTAACGCTGATATTGATGATAATGATCCAAAATCACCAGACAACGCACTCAATGCCAATCCAGATGGTTTTTTCCCAGTCGCCTTTTCCAAGTTAGCAGCAACAGATGCTGGTGATGGTGATGATATTATTTGTGTTAACTGTACTGGAGTATTTGCAATATCCCCACTTAAACCCGTTAGTGCTGAAAGTGTCACAGGCCCAGTTGGAATTTTTAGTAGATCGGAAAATCCTGATATTTTATCAGTAAGTTTAGCGATACCAATATTTTCCAGCAAATCATCAGTAGATGGAAAATCTATTTCTTGAGTTAAAGATTCAACACCACCAAGAACCTCTCCAATTTCACTACCCAATGCTGTAGATTTTACGTCTAATAAAGTATTCGCAGCACTTTGTATTTGATCTGAATATTCATCAATATCAGATATATTTTTTATATTATTCAATGATTGTTTAACACTAGAAAAATCTATGCTATTAGTTAATGACATTAATTATTCTCCCGCTGCTGGCGTATATTCTGCTTTATTATAAGTCGCATAAACTTCTTTTGCCAAGCGATATCTTTCTGCTGCCGAACCTAATTGTGGAACTTCATATTTTCTTTCCCATACCCATGCAGCATCTTTTATAGTTTTAGTTGTCAACATTTGTGTGTGAACATATTTGTGAGTATTTTTAAGTTCCCACATAATAAATTGTAATTGTGTATCTAAATTTGACAAGACTAGTCCATTATCTATAGCAAATTTTCTTAAATTATCTGCTCTATCAGAATTCCATTGAGCAATACCTATACTATCACTACCATCGCTACCATCGCCTTTATTTACTGCACTCGTATCCATTGATTGCGTAGATTCTACCATAAGATTTCCAACTATGCCTGCGGATTGTTCAGAGGTAAACTGTTGAGTCAAAAAATAATAATATGCTTTTTCTGGGTTACTTCCTCCAGGTATATCTAATAGTTTTGCTTCACCACCCAAATATTCATCTGGTCCAAAATTATCAAAAAAACCATCGTCATAACCCGGTGGTTTATTTAATTTTGTCATTTCAGATTCTAATGTAGGTATTGATCCTATGACAAGTGGATTTTGCGAATTTAAACCATCTGTAAAAAATCCTACTACCATCGCACCAGGTTGAACTCTAGGCATTTTACCTATTCCAGAAATACCACCTTCTGTTGTTGGTAATATTACTTGCGCCCAAGGTAAATCTTTTAGAGGTATATCACTCAAAGATTCGCTGTGTAATCCTTGAATTCTAACCCTAACTCTTCCAAGTTTTAATGGGTCTAGATTATCTTCAACAATTCCTATAAACCATCTCATAGTATCGCCATAAAAATCGTGTGGTTGCATAATAATTATCCTCTTTCTGGTGTTTTTTGAGATAAGCGACTACAGCCAACAACCGCAGAATATTTTGGACCAGAAAATATGTGCCTTGTCGCATGAATCATGTAACTACCAGACCTTTTTTGGTCCTTTTCCTCATCACCATTATCTAAAAAATTAAAAAATTCTAAATTAATAGTATTTCCAATACTAACATTAGTTTTTTCTTGATAAAAATTTCGGCCCGGCACAGATATGTCTATAGGTGCAGTATTCAATATACCAATTAATGCAGCCGCTTTTGCTCTTAGCATGTGTTTAGATATATCGCTTGCTTCACCATAAGTTTTGTAATTATCGCCATATGAACTTGTTGGCGTAATTCTACTAATTTGTCGGGTGTCGTATTCTTGGATTGTTTTATTATTAAAAGTATTAGTGGTATCTATTATAGCCTCTTTCTGACCTGATTTTAAGACTTTAGTTTTTAAATCTTCAAAAAATTCAGACATATTATGTTTTTTTTCTAGTTTTATACCCTTTACAGTATCTATATGAGTATATGTGCTAGACATAAGACCAAGTTGACAAAGCATCATAGTGTTGTATGAATTTGATTGATTAACATCAGTAATTATAAATGATTGTCCATTAGCGTCCAACATATTATTGGAAATCCCTTGATTATAAATGTAGGGCGTTAGTTTGGAATTTAAAGCATTTGATGTTAATATTGTTTCTAAATCAATATATCGTATATTATCGTCTACCAAAGATGAAAATAAATAAAACGGCATTCCATTACTTGTCACCGCCCTTCTTTGTATCCAACTGCAAGCAGATAAAGGTGTCAAATTAGGAACAATAACTTTCATAATCTCGCCATGGTGGTCGGAAGAAATATTTAACATGTCCCTGTTGAGATGTTCTTTTAAAATAGTTTTTATTATATTATCTGGAGTGCCAGTATAAGATTTAGAAATTCTTGTTAACTTAGATAAGAATGAAATGTCCTCTAAAATACTTAGGACAAAAACTTTATCTTTTCCATTTGTACTCAATGTACTAAGAACTTCGGTAATAATAAAATTCTTTCTAACTGTTCCCATTTCTGTTTCTATTTCTATTAATAATTTTTCAGTTCCCACAAAACCTATTTTATTAGATAAATTTTCGTTATCCAATATACTAACCTCACCTGTTAAATATGGGTTATTCAGATTCTCAAATATCTGAATTTCAATTGACACAGCATGTAAATCAATCTCATTAACAATTCTTTCTCCAGATACTATTAAATGTTTTAAAACATAATTAAATGGGGATTCTTTTTCTGAATCAACTATCTGAGTTTTTATCATTTATTCCACCGACAACGATGATTTATAAATATCGTACAATTCTAAAATCATTTCTGGCCTTACAACTCTAATAGATTTATTTTCATTGTTTTGTTTGTGATAATGTATACTATGGGTGACTTCTGTGTTTGAACCTCCACCAATTGTTGGATCAATATCAACTTGATTTCCGCTGGCGTCAGTAAAGTATTTTGCTGCGTTGTATTCTAAAGAGTGAGAATTTAAAACTACTGATTGCGTAGCGTCACCAGTTTTTTGAATAGTTTCACCATTAGTAAATGATTTTACACCACTTACAACAATGTGACCTAGATTAACATCTCTGTCAATAATTGTAGCATTTGTTGAAGAATTGACTCCAGTTATATTATCACCGATTCTCATTTTAGTAAAAAAATAGTCTCTTGTAACTAAAGTTGTGTTTGGATATTTTTGTTTAACCCAAACGTCTAACTCATTAGATGATAATGGAAATCCATTTTTACGAATTGAATCATTCATCAAATAAAACGTCCAGTAATATTTTGTTGAGCCATACAATTTTTGTGATAATGTATCAGGTCTTTCACCATCTAAAATATCATATTTTTGGTAAACAGAAACATTTTCTTTTACTTGATCAACAATATCAACGTATGCCGAAATATTTTGAATATAGGCCACATCAGTTTCGTTACCAAACTTATAACTTGTGAATGGAAATCCGCTAAAAAAACTCATTATCCTACTCCTAATCCATCTAACATGGTCCATCTTTTTCCATCATCTAAATCTTCTCTAGTAAGTGTTTCAGTTTCAACAAACGACATACTGATATCAACTTCAGAAAATTCGCCATCATCATGAAACCCCATCCCCCCAGAATTATAATTTGCATTAAAAGATTTCATATGCATATCCTTAAAGAAAAATCTTTGTTGATCCATTTGACTAGAACCATAAAAAAGACGAACTCTAAACATAGGTGGAAATCTATATCCAACAATTATACCTGCTCTTTCAACACCTGATGGGTATAAATTTTGACGAAACCAAGAAATAATTTCTGCAATCTCTTCAGATTCTTTTTGTGAATTTGGTATTAATTTAAATGACCAAGAAAATTCTCTTAGATTAACAGATTTAAATATTGCCCTCATGTTTGGATTTGGTGTTGTTTGTAATGATGATCTTACTGCACCGCCAACCGCCCCAAATTTATTAACTAGTTTTGAAATACCCACTCTTGCAAGGTCTTGACTTTCAAATTCACTACGAGCAAGTTTTGCGACATCAGAAAAAATACTTGATTCTTTTATTGCCTTTATCGCGGCATCTGCTCCGCTAGAACCCCCATTTACAATATTATTGAGTGCGCTTGCGAATGATCCAAATTCCATATTCTCGTATTGAACACCGTCTTGTATTTGTATTGATGGTGGTAAATAAAGAGTACAACTTTCGTTTGTCAATCGCTTCTGTTGTTTTTTTAAAATATTATTTCCACTCGCTGCTGTCGCTTCTGCAAACTTTTTTATTATAGATTTTCTTTCCAATTTTTGACCAAGGTCCAAAGTATTAGTACCCCCTAACTCAGAATTTCCTGCCAATGCAGCATCGGTAGTATTAGAATTGAAAGCATCTCTCACTGAACCAACAGAAATTGGGATCACTTCTACAGTTTGAAATTTTATTCTTGCTCTATAACGGTCAGTGTCGTGAATTGGAAACTCTAGTTTTTTTGTGGGCATATTATTTTTCCATAAATACATTTGTACCTATTATTTATATGAGAAAAATGAGAACACACAAAGGCAAATATAAAATAAAAAATCGTAAAAAGTACAAGGGTGATCCAGATAATGTCATATATCGTTCTGGGTGGGAAAGGTATGCCTTTCAATGGTGCGATAGTCAAACACAAATTACTGAATGGTCAAGTGAGGAAGTTGTAATTCCTTATTTTTATGACGTTGATAAGAAGTATCATAGATATTTTATGGACCTAAAAATAAAATTAAATGATAAAGTTTACCTCATAGAAATAAAACCAGATTCACAAACTAGACCGCCAAAAGTACCATCTCGCAAAACTAAGCGTTATATTAATGAAGGTATGGCTTATGTAAAGAATATGAATAAGTGGAAAGCAGCAGAATCTTATGCCAAAGATAGGGGATGGATATTTGAAATTTGGACTGAAAAAACATTGATTAAAATGGGTATTATGCCCAAGCAATTGAAACCACTACCCAAGTTGAAAAAATTAAAACGTCTATAAATTGATATAAATAACAATGAATAACTTTGGGAATATAAATGTCTAATCTGTTTCAAAATTTAGAAGTACAAGCGTTTAGAGCGGGAATTACCCCTAGAACTAAGGAATCAATTTCTTGGTTCAAGGATAAAGCATCCAAAATGGGTAAAATAAATAGAAACGAACTCATGAAAGATGATACACTCAGACTTCAAAATCGGCAAGCAGTCGGCAAGATGTTTATGTATTTCTATGATCCAAAAGGTAAATCCACACTACCATACTATGATAGTTTTCCTCTTACTATAATTGTTGGTAAAGCAAAAGGTGGATTCGCTGGACTAAATCTACACTATTTGCCTATGACATTAAGAGCAAAATTTCTTGATAGTTTATTAGAGATTACAAATAATAAAAAATATAACGATACAACCAAATTTAAAATGTCGTATGATTTACTTCAAGGTGCAGCAAAGTTTAAATATTTCAGACCTTGTTATAAACACTATTTGGCAAATCATGTAAGAAGTCGTTTTGCTTTGGTCCCAGCCCCAGAATGGGAAATTGCTGCATTTTTACCAACTGCTGATTTTCAGAAAATGTCTCAAGCAAAAGTACATAAAATATCAAGAGGTATGATCTAATGGAAGCATATAGTATAGAAAAATTTAAAAGTGCAATTGCAAAAGGTATAGCAAGATCAAATCTATTTCATGTAGAACTACCAAGAATTTCAGGTAATAATATTTCGTCGGAAGATTTAAATCTATTTTGCAGTCGTGTGAATCTCCCATCTCGCCAAATTTCCACAACAGATAGAGTAATAGGAATAGTAACAGAAAAGGTAGCAAACACATTCGTAACTGATGATGTAAACCTAACCTTTCATGTAACAAACGATTATAATATAAAAAAATATATTGAAAGTTGGATGAACTTGGCGGTTAATAATGAATCATATGAGTTAGGTTATAAAATTGGAAGAAATTCTACAAGTGGATACGGTAAAGAAGTTGTAATACATCAACTTGCTAAAAATTCAGGATCAACAGGAATAAAACAAATAAACAATAATCCTGCGAATGAACGCATTTTAAATGCTAATACCCCATTAAGTATTCCTGGAATGAATGGGTTACATAAAAATGATCTAAAACCAGTTTATACTTGTGTTTTAGAAAGAGCATTCCCAACTTCAATGGGATCAATTGAATTATCAAACGATGTGGATGGACTTGTTGAAGTGAGTCTATCTTTGACTTATACAAATTGGAGAAGTAAATAATGGCATTACCAAAGTTAAATGATGTACCAAAATATGAATTGACAGTACCATCAAGCAAAACAAAAGTTAGATTCAGACCGTACTTAGTAAAAGAAGAAAAAATCTTGATGTTAGCGATGGAATCTGAGGATAAAAAAGCAACTGTAAATGCTATTGTTGATACAATTATGGCATGTATAGAAGGGGATATAGATCAAAGTAAACTAACATCGTTTGATATTGAGTATATGTTTTTAAAATTGAGATCAAAATCCGTAGGGGAAAATACTGAAGTGACGATAAAATGTAGTGAATGTGAGGCAGACAACCCTATATCAATTGATTTATCATCAATTGAAGTGACAAAACAAACTTCAAATAAAGAAATAAAAATAACAGATGATATGACTTTACATATGGGATACCCCAACTTCAAATCTATTATGGACGCAGACGCAACCGAAACGGCAAGTGACACGATAAAAACATTTCAAATGATAGGTAAATGTATGAAGGTTTTGGAGACTACTGCTGAAAGATTTGATCTTGCTGATGAAAGTCAGGATGAAATTCAAGAGTTTATTGGGTCTTTATCTGCAAGTCAGTTTGATAAAGTAAAAGAATGGATTCAAACTATGCCAAAATTATCCGAAACAGTTAATTTTAATTGTCTAAGATGTAAGCATGTAAACGAGTATACTTTGGAAGGATTAGATGATTTTTTTTAATTGCTCTTTCTCATGATAACTTAATGAGCCATTATAAGACCAATTTTCAATTAATGCAAGACCACAAATATTCATTAACAGAACTTGATAATATGATGCCGTGGGAAAGAGAAGTATACATTACATTATTAATACAGCATGTTGAAGCGGAAAATGATAGAATAAGATTGCAACAAAATAACTAGGAATAAAAAATGGCATTTGGAACAACAGTAAATGAGGTTAGAGAAATAAACAGCAAGGATATTGCTGACATTAATTTCAAAACCATGGAGTTGAATAAGTCAACTCTTGATGAAATCAAAAAGGGTTTCACTAATTTAGAAAAATCTGTTCAAAAAATGAATGGTGGAATACGAATTCCTGGTTTGAAAAGTCTTACTGATATGGCAAAATCATTGACAATGATGCCTAAAACATTAGCGATGAACTTAACAAACTCCATTACAGCACCGTTCAAAGCCCTTGCAATAACTCTTACTGCTCCATTTATAAAAGCATTTACATCTGTAAGAGATAGCCTAAAAGCCACATGGGAAGGAACTAAAAAATTATTTGGTGGTTTCTTTGGTTTCTTTGGAAGTTTATTCGGAAGGTTTTTTGGTAAAGGTACTGATCCAAAACTAATGAGTGAAGTTAGAGACATAGGCAAAAGTATGTCTAATTTAGTTTCTATGTTTTCTAAATTTCTTGCAAATCAACAGATGTCAAGGCTTGATGATATTGAAGAAAAACGTGATAGAAAAAAGGTTGATGGCGCACTAGGCAAAAAAGGGGTCATGCGGTCTGGAAATAGACAAGGTGGAATGCTTGGAAACCTAGCAAATATATCTGAAATTATGCAAGGGTTTGGTGGGTTTACTGGAGCAATTTTAGCGACAGTTCTCGCTGGCGGTGCTGTTGCATTTTTAGTAGCAAGATTTAGAGATCAGTTAGGTATTGATCCTGGTTTCAGTATACTTGATGCTGTCAACAAAAAATCAGAAGAACTTTTTGGTTTGCCTATATTTGGTGAAACAATGACTAGTGCTTTAAAATCAATCGGTGGTGCTTTTGCTGAAGGGGGTGCTTTTGGTGTCTTGAAAGAAACTGTTAGTCAAATGCTTACAGCATTTCCATCTCTTCAAACAGCACTTGATGGTATGACAACCCTGTGGAAAGATACAAAAATATTTTTTGAAGATACAGTACAGAATTTAGGTCTTGGACCATTGAGAGATAAAATAACTGAGTTTATGGGTAAAGAGTTTGGCATCGCAGAAATGCTTGGATTAACAGCAGCAATAATTGCGTTGGGTGGCCCTATGAGATTGTTGGGGGTGGCAATGTCGGGAGTAAGGGCTGTTATTTCTGGGATTCAAGCGATTAATACACTCGCGAACACTGCTGCACTTATCGCACTGACCGCCGCAATAGGTGCTGGGGGATTAGGTGGTTTTGATATTGATGGTAAAGGTGGTGGTAAAAAACGAGGTAAATTTCAAAGATTTAAAAATATGTTTGGCTTTGGAATGGATGATGTATATGATATGAATCGTGGTGGTAAAAAAGGTGTTCAATTTGGAAGTAAAACTGCTGGAGGTGCATTATCTCTGGCAGAGTCTGCAAACATTGCAAAGTTTGCAAAAGTAGGTGGTCTCCTCAGAGGTGTTCCAGTTGCTGGACAAGTTCTTGCTGCTGGTATGGCAGTATTTGATGGTGTCACTGGTGCTGGTGATGCTTTAAAAACATTTAAACCGCAAACTCTTACCGATAGTATTGAAGTGGGTATGGTTGGTGCTGCTGCTGGAATTACAAAAAGTTTTGCTGGGTTGGCAGATATGACAACTGGCTTATTCGGATTTGATACCAATTTAGCAGGTGGTGTAACTGATATGAGAGATACTTTTTTAAAGTGGTCTCTAGGTACAAAGGAAAAAATTGAAGAGATGAC
>TARA_R110000823_G_scaffold119998_5_pt1 | contig 34216 bp, 32 predicted proteins | sample TARA_R110000823 | Tara Oceans TARA_R110000823 (sample SAMEA4397722) | marine metagenome | biome: Polar Biome; feature: [DCM] deep chlorophyll maximum layer (ENVO:01000326); material: water (ENVO:00002006), including particulate matter (ENVO:01000060) such as... | depth 20 m | reverse complement strand
CCGGCTTGCCGCCCGCGTTGTAGCTCGGCGGGCGGATGAACATGTTGCGGCCGAAGAGTGCCTGCCACGCCGTCTCGGTACTGACTTTTACGGGGATGTAATGGTCGCTGTGCTGGCCGACATGTAGATGCGTGATGAAACGGTCGCGGGTTTCAAGATAGCTCTCGACGCGGTCCCACAGGGCGTCGAATCTGGCGGCGTCGAAGGGGCGGTTCACGCCGCCCCAGTCGATACTGTTTTCAGAACCCGGTTCCTTTACCACGAAACGGTCGGCGGGTGAGCGACCCGTGCGATGGCCGGTGGTCACCAGCAGCGCGCCGGTATCGGACAGGTTGCCCTCGTTGCGCTTCAGCGCTTCCTCGATCAGCCTGGGCGGCGTCAGATCGGTGTAAACCTGTGCACTCTGGATGTTTGCGGTCATGCTGAGTCCTGTGATTATCCGACGCTGCGTCAGTGATGCGCACTGCGCCGATCGTGGCATTTCAAGGGGTCGTTATTATGTCAGAATCGCGCGCTGATGGTAATTATATCCAGCATAATTCAGGCGAATCTCCCAGAAGCTGTGATCAGTGTAACGTTTTGGACTTCTCCCATCCGAGAGCGCTGGCGAGGTCATCGCGGGTGAATTGATACTGACTGTTGCAGAACTCGCAGTCCATGGTAATGACCCCCATTTCGACCAGCAGGGCTTCCAGCTCTCGCGTGGGCAGGGTGCTGAGAGCGCCCAGTGTCCGCTCCCGAGAGCAGCTGCAGCCAAAACGCAGCGCGCGTGGTTCGAACACTCGCATTGGATTCTGGTGGAACAGTTTGTGCAGGAGCGTGAGGCCGTCATCCCCGGTAAGTTCGCTGGTACGCAGCGTGGAGGCCAGTTGCTCAACGTGATGCCACTGGTTTTCGCGATCTTCGTCCTGCGGGCTGACCTGCTCCGGCAGTTGCTGCAGCAACAGTCCGCAGGCACGTTCCCCGTCGGCTGCCAGCCAGACGCGGGTTTTCAGCTGTTCGGAATGCTCAAAGTAGGCATCGAGGCTGCGTGCAAGGGAATTCTCTGCAAGGGTCACGATCCCCTGGTAGCGCTGGCCGACAACCGGGTCGATGGTGATGGCGAGTTGGCCGTCGGTCAGCAGTGTGTCAGTGGTGGTCCCGGTCAGTGTTTCCGCGCAACGCGCAATGCCGCGCACATTCAGTTTGTGGTCACACTCGGCCATCAGCAGCGGTACCTGCCCGGCGGAGCGCACCTGCAGAATAAGCTTGCCCTCGAACTTCAGTGTCGTGCTGAGGATGACCGTTGCGGCGAGAAATTCGCCGAGCAGCCGGCCGACGGGTGGAGCGTAGGCGTGAATGGCCAGAATTTCCCGGTAGGCGCTATCCAGGCTGGCGTACTCGCCGCGAATGTCCGCCTCTTCGAAGAGAAATCGCAGCGCAATGTCATGCATGGCGGTGGTCTGGAATGTGTCGGAATCCTGCATCAAAAGCTGGCCGTGTAGTGTGTTTTGCCCTGTTTGACGCGGCCCGGCGAGCGGGCCGGGTCGCGATTCAAGCCTGATGCGTGTCGCGCAGCGCAGGGTCGAGCACAATTATAACCGCTCGGCAGAGCTCCAGTTTACTATTTGAGGCCAGCAGGCGAATTTTCCAGGCAGTTGGCGCACACGCTGCGGCGACCCGCTACAGTAGTGGGTTCAGAGGCGCGCGACGGAAAAACCGCAGTCGCCGAATGTTGCAGTCAAGGAGACGCAGTATGAAGTTCAGTTATCAGGTTGGCATGTGTGACCCCGATCATTATCTGCCGTTGGCGAAAGCCGCTGAGGCGGCCGGGTTCGACGGCATCGCGATACCGGACAGCATCTGCTATCCGCAGGAGGCCAGCTCCAAATACCCGTACAACAAGGATGGCAGCCGCGAGTTCCTCGAGAGTGTTCCCTTCGTGGAGAGCCTCATCGCCGTTGCGGCGATGGCGGCGGTAACCGAAAACATCCGTTTTGCCACTTTTGTCTACAAGCTCGCGGTGCGGCAGGCGCCAGTGGTTGCCAAGCAGGTGCAGGGTATCCAGGTACTTTCGGGTAATCGCTTTGATTTTGGCATTGGCATCAGCCCCTGGGAGGAGGACTTCGCAATCTGCAATGTGCCCTGGGAGAAGCGCGGCAAGCGTTTCGACGAACAGATCGAGATTCTTCGCGGACTCGGTACTGGCGAATTCTTCGGTTTCGAGGGCGAATTGCTCAACATGCCGGCAAACAAGATGAACCCTGTGCCGGGTGAGCCAACGCCGTTGCTGATAGGTGGCCACACGGAGCCGGCGCTGCAGCGCGCGGCCCGCGTGGGAGACGGCTGGATGTGCGCCGGCGCCGATCTGGAGCAGCTGCGAACCTATATCACCCGTATCCAGCAACTCAGGGAGGAGTACGGCACGCAGGACAAACCCTTCCAGATTTTCACCACCGGGCAGAATGCGTTTACACGCGAAGGTATCGAGGAGCTCGAGAATATTGGGGTAACCAGCGTGGTGATCGGCTTTCGCAATGTCTACGAGATGGAAGCCGACAAACCGCTGGAAGAAAAAATTCAGATGCTGAACTGGTATGCCGGCGAATTCATCAATGTTTGAGTGCCCGGATAATACGCCAGTACTGGTTGGCGTGGCGGCTGTACAGCAGAAGCTGGCGGACCACCGCGCGGCACGCGAGCCACTGGATCTGATGGAGCAGGCCCTGCGCGATGCCGCTGCGGATGCCGGGTGCGAGAAACTGCTCACGCTGGCCGACGAAATCATGGTGCCGAACAGCCTCTGGGGTTACAGCGATCCGGCGCGTTTGCTGGCGCAACGGCTGCAGGCAGATTCTGCCACCACCCTGCTGGCGGACTTCGGCATTCTGCAGCAGAGTTTGCTCGATCGCGCCTGCCAGCGCATCCGCGACAACGAAGCGAAGGTATTGCTGGTCACCGGGGGCGAGGCGCGTTACCGCAGCCAGTGCGCCGCGCGAGCCGGCGAGGAAGCGCCGGAGATCGCCCAGCCAGATGCAGCGCCGGATGTCCTGCTGCGTCCGGAGGCGGAAATGATGTCCGACGTGGAGTCGGCAGCGGGTCTGGGAATGCCTGTTGGTTACTACGCGATAATGGACTCCGCGCTGCGCTACCGGCAGGGTTTGAGTGTAGAAGCTCATCGCGACGAGATGGCTCGGATGTATGCCGGTCTCAGCGAGCTGGCCGCTGCGAATCCCGATGCCTGGGTGGATGAAACAGTGAGCCCCGAATTTGTGCGGGAGCATTCCCCTGGCAATAGAATGCTGGCTTTTCCGTATACCAAGCTGCACAACAGCCAGTGGAACGTGGACCAGGCTGCGGGACTGATCTTCTGCTCTGCGGGCATGGCGGAATCACTGGGCATTCCCCGTGAGCGCTGGGTGTTTCCTGTGGTGTCCACCGAGTCCAATTTCATGGCGGTGATCTCGAGCCGCGCCGAGCTGGGCGCAAGCGAGGGCTTTCGCATCGCGGGGGGCAGGGCAATGGAACTCGCCGGTGTGCATTTCAACGAGGTGCCACTGCGCGAGTTGTATTCCTGCTTTCCCTATGCGGTACGCGTACAGCAGGAGGAATTCGGCCTGATGCGGGACGCGGATGTCAGCGTGACGGGCGGCATGACCTTCGCTGGCGGCCCCCTCAACAATTTCGTCTTCCAGGCAACCGTGAAGATGGCGCAGTTGTTGCGCGAGGCGCCCGGGGAAATGGGCCTGGTGACCACCGTCAGCGGCCTGATGACCAAGCAGGCCTGCTGCCTGTGGTCTTCTCGTCCGCCCGGAAATGGCTGGGTGTTTGAGGATGTCACCGATGCCGTGCGCGAGGCTACTGTGGTGAAGGAGCTCGTCGCCACTTACGAGGGCGAGGCGAGGGTGGCAGGTTACACGGTTCTCTACAACGGCATGCAGGCCTCCCGGGCGATTGCGGTGTTCGATTTGCCGGACGGCCGGCGCAGTGTGGCCTACAGCGAAGACCCTGCAACCATCGAACGCATGCTGACGCAAGAGTGTTGCGGTGTGAGTTATACGCTCGGCGGCGGGCGCTTCAGTTAAACACCACCGCGCCGGCCAGAGGGTCCCGCTGCGCCAGCAGCGCCGAGAATTCCTCTGCCAGCGCGCGGCTGCGCTCGATGCAGGTCTCCCAGTACTTCACCCGCTCCTCGTGCGGCATCAACCTGAAGTCTGAACGATCCGGAATCTTGCCCTGCGGCAGGTCGGCAATAAACTCGCGCGTCGGGCACAGCAATACCAGTTTATTGAAACGGGCGGGGTCGGTGGCGCGCCATGGCAGGAATTTATCAAACCAGCCCGGCACGATTCTGGCGCTGAAATGCGGGTAAAGAAGAAGTCTCTCACCGCGGAACTGTTCCAGGTCGAAGTGATAATCGATGATGCCGCCGTCCCAGTATTGGCCCGGCGGTGCTCCGTCTATGTCGCGTTCGCCGGTCAGCACAAACGGTATGGAGCCGCTGGCGTGCAGTGCCGCCCCGACATTTCTCTGGCTCAGGGCAACGTAGTGTGTCTGGAAGTCATGCAGGTCCAGTCCGGCATTCGGGCGCAGGCCGCTTTGAAAAATCACGCGCTGAAAATACAGCCGCAACAACCGGCGGCTCACGCCGTTGCTGAACGCGGCGCTGCCGAGCGCCGTTGCCAGCAGGGTACGCGACGTTGCCCCCGCCGGGCCGCGGCCGCGTGCAGTGACGATATGGCTGCGGATTCGCGGGTGATTGACGATGTGCATGCCACCGTTCTCGCCCAGTAGTTGTGCCAGCATCCCGCGGCTGACTTCACTGATTTCCGCCGCATCGGGCGCGCTGCTGTAGCGCTGGCGCAGGTAGGCATCCTCCAGGCGTTGTATCGCGGCGACAGGATCGGGCTGGGCGAGACAGGCGTGTCTCCAGGACCCGATGGAGGAGCCAAGCACATCGAGGGGCCGGTTTGACAGAGGCAGAAAATCGCCGAAGAGTACGCGATCCAGGTGTCCCAGTATCAACCATTTGGCGCCTCCCGATGCGCCCACAAGCAGTTCGAACAGCTCGGCTTGCCAGCCATCTTTGGCGATACGCCGGGCAGCTTTCGCGCCGAGAAATACCGCCAGTGCCTCAGCCACCGCGCACGGACCTTGGCGACTTGCCCGTCCACTTGATATATGCCCGCCGGAAGTTTGATGCATCGCTGAATCCGATCATGTAGGCAATCGTCGACAGCGGCAGTCGCGAGTTCTGCAGGTAGCGCGTGGCATGCTCGCCGCGCACCTGGTCGAGCAGACTCTGGAACGCTTTGCCTTCATCGTCCAGGCGGCGCCGGTAGGTTCTCGCGCTCATGTTCAGCATGTTGGCGATTTGTGGCATTTGCGGATACTGGCCTTCCAGTTTGCGCAACAGGCGCAGGGTTTGTTCCACCACGGAATCCTCCCCTTCAAGATCGGCGAGCAGGCGTGCGCACTCTGCCTCGTAAAGTTGCCGCAATACGGGGTTGGACGAGGGCAGTGCGGTATTGAGCAACTCGCGGTTGAACAGAATGCGGCCGCGCGGGCAATTGAAATGAACATCCGCGCCCAGCACCTCATAATAGAGTGCCGAGTGGGCGGGCTCGGGGTACGGGAACTCCATGCGAACGGCCATGTCGGGGGAATTGAGCATACCGCGCACGGTATTGATCAGCGCGCCATACAACAGTTCATAGCCAAATTCCACAATATGGTCGATGGGGTTGGTGACCACCGTGAGAACGCACTGGTCACCGACCTCTTCGAGTTCAAGATGTAGCCCCGAGGCCAGCAGGTGATAGTACCTGAGCAGCAAATCCATGCCCTGTCCGAGATCCTGGCAGGTCATGAACGCCTGTCCGACAACGGCGTGGGCGCTCAGATTCAGGCGCAGGCCGAGTTTCAGGCCCAGCGCTGCATCGCCGGTCAGAGCCTGCGCGTTGCTCACCAGTTGCCGGAAGTCATTGTCGCTGACCCGCGCGCCGATGTTGGCCACATCCGCGGTGCTCAGGCTGGTACCGGCCAGCAGTGCACTGCGCTCGGCACCCAGACTCTCCGCCAGATCGATAAGGATCAGGACGTATTGTGCGGGGGTACTGGTAATAGGCATACTGCATTTGGCCACATATGACCGTAATTTGACAAGACTTTACCTTGCCGCTCTTGCAACCATCCGACATAGTCGATCAACTCGTCACAATCTGGAGACATGGCAATGAAACTCGAATGGACCGAAAGCACGCCCCGCAAGATTCAGACTTTTGCCGGCGCCGACTATCCCAAGGATGGCCCGGATCTCGATGATCGCCTGACCAGCGCCGACGTGGATCACATCGCGGAAATCTTTCAGACACCCCTGACCGGCTCATACAACTGGGACTACACCATCCAGGATGACCGAATCAAGAAGCTCTACGATCTCGGCAAGCAGCTCAACTGGGATCCGGAAATGGACATCGACTGGGATCGCCCCTGGCCCGAAGAGATGCGCTCGCCCGAAATGATGAACCTGCATGATTACGAGCCCTATCTCGCCATGGACGAAAAGACCAAGGACGAGTTCTGGCTGCATATGAATGCCTGGAGCCTGTCGCAGTTCCTGCACGGTGAACAGGGCGCACTGTTGGTGGCCTCACAGCTCTGCTCCTGCGCGCCTACCCTGAATGCAAAACTGTACGCGGGTTCACAAACCTTCGACGAGGCGCGGCATGTGGAGGTCTTCAACAAGTACCTGCAGCAGCGTATCGGCATGATGTACCCCATCAACGTCCACCTGAAGAGCATTATCGACAAGATCCTCACGGATGCGCGCTGGGACATGAAGTTCATCGGCATGCAGATCGTGATCGAGGGGCTTGCCCTGTCGGCCTTTGCCACCACGCGTGAAACTACGCCCGACCCGGTGCTCAAGGATGTAGTGTACCTGGTGACCCGCGACGAGGCGCGCCACGTGACCTTCGGTGTGAATTACCTCGAGGAGTTCGTCAAAACCCTGTCTGATGAGGAGCGTGAAGAGCGCGCCATGTTTGCCTTTGAGGCCTGTGCCATCAGTCGCGAACGCCTGGTAGCCACTGACGTCTTCCGTCACTTCGGCTGGGACGTGGAAGAGGCGCGCAAGAAGGTGCTGGACGGCTTCGTGATGTCGACGTTCCGCAACCTGCTGTTCCAGCGCGTGGTGCCCAATCTCAAGCGCATCGGTCTGCTCACCGATGCAGTGCGCCCGCGCTTTGAGGAACTGGGATTGCTGGAGCACGAGAACCTGGCCACCGACGGCGACATAGACTGGTCTGCCCTGGAACGTCCCCTGGACAAGGACGAAGCGCAATCCTACGAGCAGAGCATGCTCGCTGAGTTCTCCAAGAAGCACGAGGAGGCGGAAGCGTCCAAGACCAGCGACGCAGCCTGATCAGGAGGCGGCCCGCTGCCGCCTGGTTGCCAGCAGTCTGCGCGCAGACTGCCTTCAGGTTTGCCTAAACCTGTAATTCCAGACACAAAAAAGCCGGCGATTGTAGCCGGCTTTTTTGTGTCTGTTCGCAGTGCTCAGGCAGAGAGCGCCTTGACCTGGGTATTCAGGCGACTCTTGTGGCGGGCAGCCTTGTTCTTGTGAAGGATGCCCTTGTCGGCCATGCGGTCAATAACGGGCACGGCGCTGTCATAAGCCGCTTTCGCTGCGGTTGCGTCGCCACTGCCGATGGCAGCGTTGACCTTTTTAATTACCGTTCTCACCATGGATCGCAGGCTGGCGTTGTGATTGCGGCGCTTTTCGGCCTGTCTGGCGCGTTTCCGCGCTTGTGGGGAATTAGCCACGTCTCGTGTACCTCAAAAGGGGTCAAAAATCAGGATGGGCGATTATTCACACTGCCCCGGTCGTTGTCAACCACCGCCGGCTGTTCGCTGCTCCTGTGGCTGCGTTATACTAATGGCTATTAGTTAATCATTTGAGCCCTCACCGGGCAGGCGTCTCGCCCATGGCAGATCAGGCTATCTCCAAGAATCGACAATTGACCACGGCGGATCGCATTCTCGATGCAGCGGAGGATTTGTTTGCGGAGAAGGGTTATAGCGCCACATCTCTCGGTGATGTCGCAGACCGTGTGGGCATTCGCTCTCCCAGCCTGTACAACCATTTCAAGAACAAGGAAGCGCTTTACCAGGCGGTGCTGGAGCGCCTCCTGACCGAGTTTTCCGCGCCACTCGCCGAGCTGGAAAATGGCCCGGTAACCAACCAGCGCGTGTTTTTCTGGCTCGAAACAATAGTGCGACAGCACCACGCCAACCCCAATCTGGCGCGTCTTCTGCAACATGCCGCGCTGTCTGGTGGGCCGCATACCGGCGAGCTGATAGACCGTCTGTTCCGACCAATGTTTGAGCCGAGGACAAAAATTGAGGGCGCTTCCATATCGCTATTTGAGAACACCGGCTTGCAGCCGTGGGCCGTGATGGCTTTCAATAATCTGGTGATGTCCTATGTCACCATGGCGCCGATGTATAGCGACCTGCTCGGTGTCGACCCTTTCAGCGAGGCCGCGCTGGAGAAGCAGCTGAGCCTTATAAAGACGCTGCTGCGGGCCGTGTTTGAGTACAAGGGAACATAAACTCCTGCTAGTCTCCCGACCCGGCAGGCGATCGCAACACGAGGTAAAGTATCCATGCTCATTACAGACGCTGTCCACATCTGGCGTGAGGCAGACGGCGACTATCATTTCGAATGGGAAGCCAGTCATCCGGATACCCGGGTGACGGTGGAGCCGCTGGCGGCCCCCGGCGGCATACAGGCGCGTTATAGCGAGACACCGGGCAGGGCCAGCGTGTCGGGTTTGCAGCCCACCAGTCGGCATTTCTTTCGGCTGCGCGACCAGCACGGTACCGAGGTGCTTGCAACGGAGCGTAGGCTGGGTATGCAGGGCACCCCGAATTTCCGCGACTTTGGCGGCTATCGCACGCCCGGCGGACGGGCTGTGAAGTGGGGCTACTTATACCGTTCCGGACAGCTCTCGGGTCTGAGCGATCAGGATATCAGTCTGCTGGAGAGTCTTGAGCTCGACCTGGTGTGTGATTTTCGTCGTGTGGAAGAACAGCAGGGTGATCCGAGCCGCCTGCCCGCTGGCCGGCCGCCCAGAACGGCGAGCCTGCCAATTGTGCCCGGCAGCAATGCACGCTTTTTCGAGGAAGCGCAGGGCCAGGGTAGCGTCGGCAACCCGGAAGCGATGTTCGATTTCATGCTGGACATCAATCGCGATTTTGTCGAGGCACAGAGCGAGACCTACGGTCGCATGTTCCGGGAAATTCTCGCGCTCCAGGATGCGCGTTTTCTGGTGCATTGCGCGGCGGGAAAAGACCGTACCGGATTTGCCGCGGCGATAATCCTGCTGGCACTGGGTGTCGAGCGCGATGTGGTAATGCGTGACTACATGCTGACGAAGCGTTTTTTCGACCCGGCGCGCGAGGCACAGCGGCTGAAACACAAGTATGCGATGGAGCACTTGGAAACCGCTTCGGTTTTGCCGATGCTGGAGGTGCACGAGGCCTACCTGCTGCGGGCACTGGAAAGTATCGACGCGAGCTATCCTTCGGTTGAGGCGTATCTTGAGGAGGCGCTCGGTGTCGGGCCGCAGGAGCTTGAGGAGCTGCGCGCGCGGTACCTGGAATAGGACAAAAAAAGCCGCGGTGTTTGCCGCGGCTTTGACTGTCCGGTCAGGCTACCCTATTTGCAGGCTGCCTTGGCGGCTTTGATCTGTTTCTTCTCGCAGACCTGGCTCTCTGCATCCCCTACGCACCACTTGCGACGGTTGTCCCAGGCAGTCAGTTCCGCGGTCTGGCCATTGGAGCACTTAACGGTGTAGGTGGAGTAGGCGGTACCGTCTGTGGTTTCGCCATTGCGTTCAAAAACTATGCTGGTGGGTTTGGCGGCAAAACTGCCCGCAGACACGGCCAGCAGGGCGGCGGCAATCGCCAGTTTGGATTTGGTCATGATGTGTTCCTCTCATTTTTCACTCGCTATGGATACCAAGCAGAACGGTTGTCCCCAGTCGTTCCGGTCAGTGCTCGGGAGTATACGGCGATGAGTAGCGCGCGGCTCAGTGACTAATTGTTAACTTTTGGGAATTTTCGTAACAAGCGCGACGGATGTGTCAGGCAATATGCTATAACGTATTGATAAAAATAGAAAAATAATCCGGGTTTGGACCTGCTGGCGGAAGCATTACATTTTGGTAATGCTTCCCAGGGTAACGAATGCTGTGCTCGTTGGGTCAGCCCAGCAGAATCATGGCCCAGCCTGCCACGGCCAGCGCCAGCACGCCGCCAGCCTTGTCGAGATGAGCGAGGCTGTACAGGTAGGACAGCGGCGGCAGGAACAGTGTGCACAGTCCCCACGTGTAATCCTCTTTCCAGGACACGATCAGCAGCAAGATCCAGCTGACCAGTAATGAGGCGATGCCGAACGTGGTCAGGGCAGCGGTGGTTGCTTCCATTTCTCCTCCAAAAATGATGCGCACACAAAGCCGCCGAAGATTACCAGAATCGTTCGGGCAAGTCAGTGCCGACGGTCGATTGCCCTGATCTGCCGGATGACTCGGATGGTGAATTTGGGTATCGTGGGGCGCTTTTCAGTGCAGGATACACCGCTTGACCGATCCCTTCATCGACATTCGCCCGTACGCCGACCACGAGGTGCGGGTGGTCATCACGCGGTTGCTTGAAAGCCCGGAATTTCTCAATGCGATAGCCAGTTACCGCCTCGGCTGGCTGTCGCGGCTGGCGCCCGCACTAAGTCGTGCGGTGGTTGCGCGGGTGCTGCAGCGGGAGGTGCGAGAGGTCGCCGATGTGCGCAGCATGCAGGCGGTGATTGAAGGCTACATGCAGCGCATGATTGAACGCTCCACGAGCGGCTTTAGCGTTTCCGGGTTGCAGGATCTGGATCCGCAAACCGCGTATCTGTTCATCAGCAACCATCGGGATATTGCCATGGATCCGGCATTCACCAATCTTGCGCTGCATCGCGCCGGGCGGGATACCGTGCGTATCGCTATCGGAGATAACCTGCTTGGCAAGCCGTGGGTCGCCGATTTAATGCGGCTGAACAAAAGCTTTATTGTCAGGCGCTCACTGAGCGGGCCGCGCGAATTGCTGGCGGCCACAAAAACGCTTTCAAGCTACATAAAGCACTCTGTTGTAGATGAAAACGCGGCGGTCTGGATTGCCCAGCGAGAGGGGCGAGCGAAGAACGGGCTCGACCGCACGGAGCCGGTGATAATAAAAATGCTGGCGATGAGCCGGGACAAGCAGAGCACCTCCTTTGCGGAACACATTGCCAGCCTGCGGATCGTCCCGGTGGCGATTTCCTATGAACTGGACCCCTGTGACGCGATGAAAGCCCGCGAGTTGTACCAGGTGGCGACGCACGGCGCCTATCGCAAAGGAGAACAGGAAGATGTGGAATCCATTGGCAAGGGTATAGCCGGGCCAAAAGGGCGGGTGCACGTGTTCTTTGGCACGCCGCTTGGGAGTGAATTCGACACTCCCGAGGCCGTAGCGGCGGAAATCGACCGCCAGGTAATCGCCGGGTTTTGCCTGCACCCCACGAACCTGTGCGCCTATCGCCAGCTCTATGGTGATGCGGCGCCCCTGCCGGAGAACGCCAGCGTGGAGGCCGGTGATTACAGCGAGGAAGAGTTCAATGCGCGCATCGATGCGCTGCCTGAGGAACACCGCCCCTTCGCGCTGGGTATCTATGCCAATGCGGTGGTCAGCAAACTGCGGGCTGCGGGGCAGGTAGTGCCGCCACTTTGCTGACAGAGGAACTCAAGAGCAGAATCCGCGATGCATACAATGCGATTGTGGAGGCCAGAGCGCTGGCTCCGCGCTGGGGTCAGCGCCAGATGATCGCGGAAATTGCCAACACGCTCGCGCGCATACCCGCACAGGGCGAAACCCGACGCGGCGAGCCCGCTGTCTGCGTTATCGAGGCCGGCACGGGCACGGGCAAGACAATTGCCTATGCAGTGGCGGCCATTCCCATCGCCCAGGCGCTGGGCAAGCGTCTGGTGGTCGCGACTGCCACCGTGGCGTTGCAGGAACAGTTCGTCAACAAGGATCTGCCCGATATCGGCGCAAGCAGTGGCCTGCAATTTTCCTACGCGCTGGCAAAGGGGCGCCGGCGCTACCTGTGCCTGTCCAAGCTCGACCGGTTAATGGCTGATGGCGGCGGCAGCGCCGAGCTGTTCGGCGGTTATCCTGATGACATGAGCGCCCCCGTCGCTGCCGAGGCGTTGCCCGTGTACGAAGCGATGCTCGACGCAATGGGCCGTGGCCAGTGGGACGGCGATCGCGACAACTGGCCCGACACAATTGCCGATCCGGTATGGTTCGGCGTTACCACCGATCACAGCCAGTGTACGGGCCGTCGCTGCCCGAACATCAGCCAGTGCAGCTTCTTTCGCGCCCGCGATGCCCTGCAAACCGCCGACGTGGTAGTGACCAACCACGATCTGGCGCTGGCGGACCTCGCGCTCGGAGGGGGAGCCATTCTGCCCCCACCGGAAGACAGCATCTATATTTTTGACGAAGGGCATCATCTGCCAGACAAGGCGTTGTCGCATTTTTCCAGTTTTTGCCGGCTGCACACGACCGTGAGCTGGCTGCAGGACAGCAAGAAGTCGCTGGCGCAATCCGCCGCTGAATTGAGTGCAATTGGTGGCGTGGAGCGCACGCTGCTCGCGCTTCCCGGGCAGATGGACGATGCGATCGCGTCGCTTCAGGTGGCGGAACAGGTGGTCGCCGGCCTGTTTGGCGAGGTAGAACCCGACCCCCGGCGCGATGACCAGCTACTCCGATTTCCACACGGCGTGGTGCCACAGGCACTGCGGGAGATTGCGGTGACCCTGGCGGGCCTGTTCGAAAAGCTGAGTACCGGGTTGTCGCGCATCGAGTCGCAGCTTGAAGAGGCGCTCGATGACGAGTTTGCGGGTATCGACAAGACCACCATAGAGACCCTGCATATCACTGTCGGCGGGATGCTGGGGCGCGCAGAAGGAGCGTTGGCGTTGTGGCGCGAATATGCCCGGGGCGGCGAGATGCAGTCACCGCCGCAGGCGCGCTGGATCAACCTGCTGAACAGCGGTGGCCAGTTCGGGTTTGATCTGCGCTCAAGCCCGGTGCTGGCATCCGACATTCTGGCCGATTGCCTCTGGTCGAGAGCTGCCGGTGTGATTGTCACATCCGCCACGCTTACCGCGCTCGGCTCCTTTGAACGCTTTATACTGCGTTCCGGAGCGCCCAGGGATGCAAGCTACAGGGTGGTTTCAAGCCCGTTTCACTATGAGAATGCGACCTTTGTGGTGCCGCAGATGGATTGCGAGCCCGGCGATGCACAGGCGCATACCGGTGCGTTGGTGGCACAGTTGCCGCAGGTGCTGGATATCGACGAGGGTAGCCTGGTGTTGTTTTCCTCCCGGCGACAAATGCTGGAGGTATACCAGGGTTTGCGCGAAGTCATGGCCGACAGAATCCTGATGCAGGGCGATTACAGCAAGCAGGAAATGCTGCGCAGGCATCGCGAGCGTATCGATGCGGGACAGGGCAGCATCATTTTTGGCCTGGCCAGTTTTGCCGAGGGCGTCGACCTGCCCGGTGATTATTGCCGGCATGTGGTGATTGCCAAAATCCCCTTTGCCGTACCGGACAGCCCGTTGGAGGCGGCACTCGCGGAATGGGTTGAAGCACAGGGGCGCAACGCGTTTATGGAGATCAGCGTGCCGGATGCGGCGCTGCGACTGGTGCAGGCAAGTGGGCGCCTGTTGCGCACCGAGGCGGACAGCGGACGCGTGACGCTGATGGACCGACGGATACTCAGCAAACGCTATGGTCGCGCAATTCTCGATTCGCTACCTCCGTTCCGCCGACAGCTTAACTGAGCGTGCTGCCGGGGAGGTGAGAATTGCCCCGGGGCTGCGAGTGGAGCGGGTGATGGGAATCGAACCCACATCAGAAGCTTGGGAAGCTCCGGTTCTGCCATTGAACTACACCCGCGGGGAGCCGCCGGGAAATAGTACGGTGCAGCGAGAGCGCGGCGCAAGCATTGTCGCAACCGCGGCACAGGTCAAAGCTCCCGCAGGGATTTTTAAATTCCGGTAACATTTCCGCTGGCGCGTATTGCCAGAAGCGAAAGAGGAATGGCGCCGAATGGAAAGCACGGTTAGGGAATGCAAGTGAGTAGAGATACCGAGATTGCTGCGCTACTGATAGACATTGAAGCGCAGCTGCGTCAGATCGGTCAGTGGGACAGGGTGCCACCCTCGTCGCAGGCCATGGCGTCTGATCAGCCTTTCTGTGTCGACACCATGACATTGCCGCAGTGGCTGCAGTTCGTGTTCCTGCCCACGATATACGGCATGCTGGACGCAGGTGAGCCACTACCCGAGCGCTGCGGTATCGCGCCGATGGCCGAAGAATTTTTTCGCGGCACCGGGCTCGCCAGCGGCGAGTTGATAGAATCGCTGACGCTCCTCGATGCATTGCTGTCGGGTGATTGAGCCCCCACCGCGCCCGCTATAGGCCAGTGCAGTGATGGCGTTACTCTGCCGGTTGCGCCAACCACTCGCGAGCCCCGATATCCAGTTCACCCTGCCGCGGTCGAAGCTGAGTGCCCGCGGGCGGTTTGAATTGACGCTCGGGCAGCAGAGCCTGAGGCCTCGCCAGGGGCACTTCCGGAGTCGAGACAGCGGCGTCGATGGCGTCTGAGGCGGGTTCGAGTTCCCACAGTCTGGCCTCCGGCTGGCCGCGTGGCTCGCGCAAATTGTTCGTCGCCTCGCCCTTGCCCTGCAGCCAGTTGCCCTTGCCGCGCATGAGATTATTGGTCACCAGCGCCCAACCCTCCGCCTGGTTGCTCACCACAGTTGCCGTTTGAGCATCATTCAGGAAAGTGTTGTACAACACGTATAACTGCTGCTGGCGGGGCGTTCTGCCTGCGCAGCCCTCCATGCCGTAACCGATGGCGTGGCGATTGCGCGTGTTGCTTCCCTGGTGCAGATCGTTTCCCAGAATCACGCTGAACCCGCAGTTGGGTAGATCGATCAGCCTGCTGGAGTTCCCGTCCGGTGAATCTTCAATGCGGTTGTACAGGATGTAGTTTTCAAGCGCGCGGCTTTTTACCTGGTGGCCCTGATCCGTGCCGGTAAAATGGTTACCGACGAGGCTCAGGCGCCCGGCTTCGCCAATGTATATGCCGTGGCTGAAACGCGTTTCCCTGCGCTGAAACCAGAAGCGGGAATTTTCTACTTCGATCCGCGCCCTCCGGTTGACGCCGCTTAGAATCGAGAACTCGTTGTCGTGGAAGAAGGTGTTTCGCAGCGTGAGATCACCGCCCTGGTGGCGGATGCCCGCGCCGTTGGTGCTGCGCACCCGCGCACCGGAGAACTCCAGGTTTTCGATCAGTGTATTCTGGCCGTTGATGATCCAGATGCCCTTGTTGTTGGGTATCAGTGCGTTTGAATGCAGGTGCGCAAATCCGCCGGCGCCGCGGATCGAGAGATTGTCCTGATGCCATACCGCGTAGTCATTCAGGTACAGGCCCGCGTCGATCAACACGGTGTCGCCATGCCGGGCAAGTTGTGCTGCCTGGCTGGGCATTTTAAGCGCACGCTCCGGCCCAACAAGCCAGATTGCCGATGCAGTTGCCGAAGCAGAGATGGGTACAATGAAAATGAGCGCCAGGAGCCGACAAAGCAGCGCAGCGGCATGTAATTGATCCACTGTAAAAATTCCCGCGAAAGCGGTCTCCAGCCTGTCCGTTTTGCTACTCGGACAGTACTTGTTTTTCCTTCAGCAGCAAAGCTGTCTGGTATTCGTGCTCCCAGGTGCTGGTGCTCAGACGGCCAGTGAAACGAGCGAGTGAAAGTACAGTTCTGTGAATGACGCCGTGATTCTGTCGGCGCTGCGGGAGAGCGGGTCGTGGCTCAGCTTTTCTCATCATAAACTCCTACCTCCGCTGGGTGGAGTGAGCGCTCGCCTGTATCCCTGATGTTGCCTTTTAGCGAGCAAATTCCCTGTAGCGCCAGAGGCCGCTGTGACTCAGTGCAATACGCGGTCTCTCTGCGCTTCGACGGATGTCTCGGTGTTCTGTTTTGCAGCGGAATCCTGCTGTTGCTGCAGGTAATTGCGCAGCCGGCCCACGACACTGGTCATCACGTCTATTGTCTGGCTTACCTGATCCAGAGCCATCAAAATGGTTTCGTTCTCGGAGGGTTTCTTGTCGCTTTCAGCCATGTCAGAGTCCTCTTTGCGAACTGTGTGCGTGTATTGCTCTATCCCGGGGGAGCACCCCCCGGAAAGACCTCCTCCGTATCAATCCCAACTCAGCGCCCCACCGGTCTGGTATTCAATGACCCGTGTCTCGAAGAAGTTTTTCTCTTTGCGCAAATCCATGATTTCAGACATCCACGGGAACGGGTTCTGCGCCCCCGGGAACTGTTCCGGGAGCCCAAGCTGCGACAGACGTCGATTGGCGATGAAGTGCAGGTACTCCTCCATCATGGCTGCGTTCATGCCAAGCACACCGCGGGGCATGGTGTCGCGGGCATACTCGATTTCCAGTTGCGTGCCTTCCAGGATCATCTGGATGACTTCCTTCTGGAATTCCTCGCTCCACAGCGTCGGGTTCTCCAGTTTTATCTGGTTGATGACATCGATACCAAAGTTCAGGTGCATCGATTCGTCGCGCAGGATGTACTGGAACTGCTCGGCAACACCGGTCATCTTGTTGCGGCGGCCCATGGATAGTATCTGGGTAAAGCCGCAGTAGAAGAAAATGCCCTCGGTGACCGCATAGAAACCGATCAGGTTGCGCAGCAGGGTCTGATCCGCTTCGGGCGTGCCGGTTTTGAACTGGGGGTCGGACAATGCGTGTGTGTGGCCAATGCTCCACGCTGCCTTCTTGGCGACCGAAGGCACCTCCCGGTACATGTTGAACACTTCGCCCTCGTCCATACCCAGTGATTCGATGCAGTACTGGTAGGCGTGGGTGTGAATAGCCTCTTCAAACGCCTGGCGCAGAATGTACTGCCGACATTCCGGGTTCGTGATCAGACGATAGATCGCCAGCACGAGATTGTTCGCCACCAGTGAGTCGGCGGTGGAGAAATAGCCGAGATTGCGCATCACGATGCGTCGTTCGTCGTCGGTGAGGCCGACAGGATTTTTCCAGGTGGCCACATCGGCCGTCATGTTCACTTCCTGGGGCATCCAGTGATTGGCGCAGCCATCGATGTACTTCTGCCAGGCCCAGTCGTACTTGAACGGCACAAGCTGGTTGAGGTCTGCCCTGCAGTTGATCATGGCCTTCTCGTCCACGGAAACCCTGGCAGCGCCCATCTCAAGTTCCTCGAGACCGGGGGCGACGTCGAGATTGTCCAGGCTCTCGGCGGCTTTGGCGATATTTTCGCTGGCGCTAGCAACCGCCTCCACTTCTACTCTGGTGGTGGCTGGAGGCTCTGCGGTTTGCAGCGCTGCTGCAGGTGGTTCAACAGCTGGCTCTGGCTGTATCGTTCTGGCAGCGGCCATACCGGTACCGCGAGCGGGTGCGGCTTCTTCTTTGTGGTAGTCATCCCAACTTAACATCTACTTCTTCCCCTGGCTTGTCTGTGCGGTAACAACCGCGTGTTGCAAGTTCATAATCGACTACTGGCAGGCTTCACAATCCGGGTCATCCAGAGAGCAGGCCTGAGGCACCGGTGCCGGTTGCGCGGCGCTGGCGTTCGACACCGCGTTCAGGTTGCCGGTGGAAATCGTGGATTTCTCGGTACCGGTCGCCGCCAGCGACCGCAGGTAGTAAGTGGTTTTCAGACCACTGAACCAGGCCATGCGGTAGGTGACATCGAGCTTTTTGCCACTGGCGTTGTTGATGTACAGGTTCAGTGACTGCGCCTGGTCGATCCACTTCTGCCGCCGGCTGGCGGACTCTACCAGCCAGCGCGGCTCCACTTCGAAGGCGGTGGCGTAGATGGCCTTGAGATCGTCGGGCACCCTGTCAATGGCCTGCACGCTACCGTCGTAATACTTGAGGTCGTTGACCATCACGCTGTCCCACAGGCCGCGTGTTTTCAGATCACCCACAAGGTACGGGTTGACCACGGTGAACTCGCCGGACAGGTTGGATTTTACGTACAGGTTCTGGTAGGTGGGCTCGATCGATTGCGAGACACCCGTGATATTGGCGATGGTTGCGGTGGGTGCTATCGCCATCACATTGGAGTTGCGCATGCCGCGCGCCTTCACGGTTTCGCGCAGGCTGTCCCAGTCCAGCGTCTGGCTGCGATCTACCTGCAGGTATTTCTCGCCGCGATGTTCGCTGAGAATATCCAGTGAGTCGATCGGGAATATACCGCGGCTCCACAGCGACCCCGCGTAGCTGGAATAAGCGCCACGCTCCGCTGCGAGCTCGCTTGATGCCTGAATGGCGAAGTAGCTGATTGCCTCCATGGACCGGTCGGCGAACGCGACCGCCGCATCCGATCCGTAAGCCAGATGCTGCCTGTACAGCGCATCCTGGAAGCCCATCACACCAAGGCCCACCGGGCGGTGCTTGAAGTTGGAGTTCTGCGCGGTATCCACCGAGTAGTAGTTGATGTCGATAACGTTGTCGAGCATGCGCACCGCGGTACGCACAGTCTTCTGCAGCTTTTCCAGATTCAGACCATTCTCATCGATATGCCGGGGCAGGTTGACCGAGCCCAGGTTGCAGACGGCGATTTCCTCGTTTGCGCGGGTGTTCAGGGTGATCTCGGTGCACAGGTTGGAAGAGTGCACAACGCCCGCGTGCTGCTGCGGAGAGCGCAGGTTGCAGGGATCCTTGAACGTCATCCAGGGATGGCCGGTTTCAAACAGCATCGCCAGCATCTTGCGCCACAGGTTCTCGGCCTTGAGCCGCTTGAACAGCTTCATCTCCCCGCTGCGGGTCATCGCCTCATACTGCTCGTAGCGTTCTTCAAAGGCCCTGCCGTAGAGATCGTGCAGGTCGGGCACATCGTTGGGCGAGAAGAGGGTCCACTCACCGCCGTCGAACACCCGCTTCATGAACAGATCCGGGATCCAGTTGGCGGTATTCATGTCGTGCGTGCGCCGCCGGTCATCGCCGGTGTTCTTGCGCAATTCAACGAACTCCTCGATGTCCAGGTGCCAGGTTTCGAGATACGCACACACCGCGCCCTTGCGCTTGCCACCCTGATTCACGGCAACGGCGGTGTCGTTGACCACTTTGAGAAATGGCACCACGCCCTGCGACTTGCCGTTGGTGCCCTTGATATAGGCGCCGAGTGCCCGCACCGGTGTCCAGTCGTTGCCGAGACCGCCGGCGAATTTCGACAGCATGGCGTTGTCCTGGATCGCGCCATAAATGCCGCGCAGGTCATCGGGTACGGTGGTGAGGTAGCAGGAAGAGAGCTGCGGGCGCAGCGTGCCCGCATTGAACAGCGTCGGCGTGGAGCTCATATAGTCGAAAGACGACAGCAGTTGGTAAAATTCTATCGCGCGCGCGTTCTTGTCGGCCTCTTCCACGGCCAGGCCCATGGCTACGCGCATAAAGAAGATCTGCGGCAGCTCGATGCGGGTGTCTTTGCTGTGAATGAAGTAGCGGTCGTACAGGGTTTGCAGCCCGAGATAGGTAAACTGCAGGTCGCGCTCCGGCAACAGCGCCTCGCCGAGTTGTGCCAGGTCGAACTCCTTGAGCTTGGGTGAGACAAGCTCGAGCTCCACGCCTTTTTCGATATATGCAGGCAGTGCCTTGGCGTACAGGGTGTGCATGTCCGTCTGGGTGGCGCTTTCGGCCACGCCCAGGAAGGACAGAGCTTCTGCGCGCAGCGTGTCGCAAAGCAGGCGGGCCGCCACATAGCTGTAGTTAGGCTCCTGCTCGATCATGGTGCGCGCGGTGATCACCAGGGATGTACTGAGTTCGTCGGCAGTGACGCCGTCGTAGAGATTCTTCAGCGCCTCATCGAGAATCTCGGCTTCGCTGACATCGGTGAGGTCTGTGCAGGCCTCTGTGACGATTGTATGCAGACGGTCGAGGTCCAGCGGGGCCCGGGAGCCGTCTGCCTGAACTACCGTGATATTGCCGGCAGCTTTCTGGGTGGCCGGTGACAGGGCCTGTTTGGCGGCGCGCTTGCGTGCCTGCTCTTCACGGTAGATAACGTAATCGCGGGCGATCTTGTGCTCGCCGGAGCGCATCAGCGCGAGTTCCACCTGATCCTGAATATCTTCTATGTGGATGGTGCCGCCGGAGGGCATGCGGCGCCGGAAAGTGGCCATCACCTGATCGGTAAGGTGCGCCACGGTTTCGTGAATACGGCTCGAGGCAGCGGCGTTGCCGCCCTCTACGGCGAGAAACGCCTTGGTGATGGCGACCGATATTTTGCTGGCCTCGAAGTGCACGACCGTGCCGTTGCGTTTGATAACACGCAACTTGCCCGGGGCGGTAGCGGCGATATTGCCACTAACGGCGTTGGCTTCAGGGAGGGCTGTGGCGGTGTCGGCTGTGGCGCCGTCGTGGTTGATCTCTGTTTGCATGTCGTCTCCGGTACCGGCGCAAGTGGCCTTATTGTTCTGAGTGGCAATTTGGCAAAACCAGCTACCCCGGTTGGGCCGTCCGACGATTGCGGACGTCCCTGCGGTGGATGGGAGAATGTCTCCTTTTGGCGGCCGTCTGCAGCCCCTCCGTTGAGGCTGTTGACTTTAACTCTTATTCAAGCAATTTTTTGGCCGCGATACCCTATATGTTGGGGTAACTGCTTCACTCAACTACAAGATAATGCGGCCTTGGGCGCAATGCAAGGGCGCATATCTGGGTTTATTCTGTGGATAAAGTGTTGATGGATATGTGGGTCTGTGCCCACTAACCGCACAGCCCCTGATTTCACTGTGGAGCCCGCTCAAAAAGCCAGAACGGAAGCCGCTCGGGAGGCGATCAATTCATTTTTTATATAAACGGGTCTTTATATATTGTCAGGTTCTTACGGCCGCGGCGGGGGAGGCTCTCCGCCGATGTCGGGCCCGGGAATTCAAGCCGCGGGCGCGAGGAACACTAATCGAGGAGTGCCTCCAGCAGAGCCTTTTGCGCGTGAAGGCGGTTTTCCGCTTCCTCCCAGATGACCGTATCGGGCGCGTCCATCAGTTCAGCGCTGATCTCTTCGCCACGGTGCGCCGGCAGGCAGTGCATATATAACGCATCGGATGCGGCCTCGGCGAGCAGCGCGCTGTTGATCTGGTAGGGCGCAAAGTGCTGCCTGCGCTCCGCCTGTTGCGTCTCCTGTCCCATCGACGCCCATACGTCGGTAACCAGCAGGTCGGCGTCACGCGCGGCCAGCAGGGGGTTGTGCTCTACGCGCACCCTGTCGCTGTTGGCGTCGAGAAGTTCGGCACTGGGTTCGAAGCCGGGGGGGCAGGCGATACGCAGCTCGAAATCAAACTGCCGTGCGGCGTTGATGTACGACTGACACATGTTGTTGCCGTCACCCACCCAGCACACGCTGCGCCCGGCGATACTGCCGCGGTGTTCGTGCCAGGTCTGCATATCCGCCAGTAGCTGGCAGGGGTGGTATGCATCACTCAGCCCGTTGATGACCGGTACCGAGGAATGCGCCGCAAAGCGTTCCACAATCGCGTGGCCGTAGGTCCTGATCATGACAATGTCGACCATGGAGGAAATAACGCGCGCGCTGTCCTCCACCGGCTCGCCACGGCCGAGTTGCGTGTCTTGCGGGGAAAGGAACATCGCGTGACCGCCAAGCTGCACCATGCCGGCCTCGAAGGACACCCGGGTCCGGGTAGAGGATTTCTCGAAGATCATCCCCAGTACCTTGCCTGCAAAGCGGCCCTGGACGGCGCCTGCGCGGTGTTCCCGCTTCATCTCTATCGCCCGCTGGAGCAACTGTTGCAGTTCCGCGGGGCTGAAATCCGTGAGCGTCAGGAAGTGTCGTATCTGTGACATCGTGCGTACCCTTGCCGATGAATAGTTGCCGGTGAGCGTCAGGCGCGTGCGCGCAACAGCGCCGCGAGGCTTGCCGCGACCTCGCGCGCCTGATCTGCATTGATGATCAGTGGCGGTAACAGACGGATGGTATTGCCCGCCGTCACATTGATCAGCAGGCCGGCCTCGAGGGCCTCCTGCACCAGGCCGTCAGCGTTGCAGCTCAACTCGAAGCCGAGCATCAGGCCCCTGCCGCGTGCATTGACAATACAGCTGGCGGCCGCCGGATCGGCGAGCAGGGAAGTGCTGATGCATTCACCCATGCGGGTGGCATTCGCCATCAGATCCTCTGCCATGATTGTTTCGATGACCGCCAGGGCGGTGGCACAGACCAGTGGATTGCCACCGTAGGTTGAGCCGTGATGGCCCGCCTGCAACACTTGCGCGGCCCCGCCGCGCGCCAGGCAGGCCCCGATGGGCACACCGTTGCCCAGTCCCTTGGCGGTAGTCACCACGTCGGGCAGGCAGTCCATGTCCTGGTATGCAAAGTAGGTGCCGGTACGGCCATTGCCGGTTTGCACTTCGTCCAGCATCAGCAGCCAGCGCTCTTCGTCGCACAGTGCCCGCACTGCCTGCAGATAGTCTGCAGTCAGGGGCATTACGCCGCCTTCGCCCTGAATCGGCTCGGCCATGAAGGCGACGACATCAGGGTTGTTGGCGGCGATCTGGTGCAGGGCGTTGATGTCGTTGCGTGGCGCACGGATAAAGCCGCTGACCAGGGGCTCAAAGCCAGCCTGGATCTTGCGATTCCCGGTGGCGCTCAGCGTCGCCAGTGTGCGGCCGTGGAATGCCCCTTCGAGAACGATGATGGCGGGCTTTTTTACGCCCCGCTGATGCCCGTACAGGCGGGCGAGCTTGATCGCCGCCTCATTCGCCTCGGCACCCGAGTTACCGAAAAAGCAGGTGTCCATGCCCGAGATTTGCGCAAGTCGCGAGGCGAGTTGTTCCTGCGCCTCGATGCGGTAGAGATTGGAACTGTGAACCAGTTTGTCGGCCTGTTCGCGAATGGCCGCAGTCACCGCCGGATGTGCGTGGCCCAGTCCGTTAACGGCGATCCCCGCGATCGCGTCGAGGTAACGCCGCCCTTCGGTATCGTATAGGTACACGCCTTCGCCATGACTGAACGTCACGGGCAGCCTGGCGTAGGTCTGCATCAGCGCCGACATGATTGTACCCCTCTTAAAAACGCAAAAAGGCAGCACAAGCCGCCTCAAGAGCGGCAACTATAGCCCCAAGCGACGACCTTGGCAACGCGCTGGGGGGTGGCTGGCGCGCGAGCTAATGCGGCAGTCTGTAAAAAATGTGCTGGTTGGACGTGTATAGTCCAAGACAACCGGCCATGAATCCGCTATAAACGCCGGTTTTGAAAGGGCGCCCACGCGGCGTCAGAGAGGTGCGCAATGGAGACTGTCATGGACACAAAGCACGACCGCTGGAGTGTTGCCGAGGCTGCGAAGCTGTACGGCGTAGCGGAGTGGAGTGCGGGCTATTTCGGCGTCTCATCCGAGGGAGAAGTGGAGGTCATAGCGCCTGGCCTCGACGGTGCGCGTGTGTCGCTGATGGATGTTGTGCATGGTATGCGCGGTCGCGGCCTCGATATGCCGGTGTTGCTGCGCATCGAGAACCTGCTCGACCACAGGATCGGCCTGCTTAATGAATCTTTTGCCAGCGCCATCAGTAAAACCGGCTACCGCAATCACTACCGCGGCGTCTTCCCCATCAAGGTCAACCAGCAGTCGCCGGTGGTGGAGGAGATTGCCCGTTTCGGCGCCCGCTACCACCACGGCCTCGAGGCGGGCAGCAAGGCGGAACTGGTGATTGCGCTGGCGAGCCTGGCGAACGACGACAGTTACATCATCTGCAATGGCTATAAAGACGAAGAGTTCATCGATCTCGGCCTGTGTGCGCGTCAGCTCGGAATTCCCTGCTTCTTCGTTGTCGAGACCCTGTCTGAGTTGCGCCTTATCATCCAGCGCAGCAAACTGCTTGAAACAGCGCCCCTGATCGGCCTGCGCGTCAAGCTGGCGGCAGAGGTGGACGGCCACTGGAGCGAGGATAGCGGTGATCGCAGCCTGTTCGGGCTGTCTGCAGGCCAGCTGATAGAAGTGGTCGACCAACTGCGCGCGGAAGACATGCTGGACTGCCTGCAACTGCTGCATTTCCACCAGGGCTCCCAGATTCCCAACATCGGCAATATTCGCAACGGTGTGCTGGAAGCCGTGCGTTACTACGTGGATCTGGTGGCCGAGGGCGCGCCCATGGGGCATCTCGATGTCGGAGGTGGCCTGGCCGTGGATTATGAGGGCGCCAACGCCAACGATGTTCACAGCAAGAACTACGCACTGGAAGAGTATTGCCTGGATATCCTCGAGGCGATTACGGAAATTCTGGATCCACTGGAGATACCGCACCCGGTATTGCTGTCTGAATCCGGCAGGGCCACCGTTGCCTATTCGTCCATCCTGCTATTCAACATACTGGATGTGACCCATTTTGAGCCCGGCCCATTGCCGGAAGATGTGCCCGCCGGCTGTTCCGAGCCGCTGCCGCGCATGTTCGAGCTGTACCGGAACCTGAGCCTGCAGAATGTGCAGAAGAGCTACAACAGCGCGCGCTACTACCGCGACGAGATTCGCGAGCAGCATCGTTGGGGGCATTTCAGCCTGCGCGAGCGCGCGCTTGCCGATAACCTGTACCTGGCGATCGCCCAGGGCATTGTGCAGCTTCTGCCGCAGCTCGATCGCGTGCCGGAAGACCTGGAAGAGCTGCGCGACGATATCACGGACATTTATTACGGCAATTTCAGTGTGTTCCAGTCGTTGCCTGATGCGTGGGCCATCGACCAGATCTTTCCGGTGATGCCCCTGCACCGGCTGGACGAGGAGCCGGTGCGACAGGCGATCTTTGCGGACCTGACCTGCGATTGTGACGGCAAGCTCGACCATTTCATCGGTGGCCGCAAGAATCTGCCGGTGCACGGCTTTAACGAGGACGAAGGCTATTACCTCGGCGTTTTTCTGGTGGGCGCCTATCAGGAAACGCTTGGCGATCTGCACAACCTGTTCGGCGATACCAACGTCGTCAGCATCCGTATCAATGCCGACAGCAGTTTTGATTTTGCCAGGGAGATGCATGGCGATAGCATCGCGGACGTGCTCAGTTACGTGGAGTACACGCCCGCGCGCCTGCAGGAGCAGCTGCGCGACCGAGCGGAGCAGGCCGTGCGCAACGGTGTGATCGATGTGGCCACGCGACAGAAAATTCTGGAAGCCTTTGCGGCAAGCCTGCGCGGCTACACGTACTATGAACCCTGAATACAACCTGGGGAGGTTCACATGTCGAAAGTTCTGATTATCGGTGCCGGGGGCGTGGGCGGCGTTGTCACCCACAAGTGTGCCCAACTGCCCGAAGTGTTCAGCGAAATCATACTGGCCAGCCGCACCGAAGCGCGCTGTCGGAAAATTGCCGCACAGATTGAGCGGCCCATTCGTACCGCCCAGGTAGACGCCGACAACGTGCCCGAACTGGTGGCGTTATTGCGCGCCGAGCAGCCTGCGCTGGTGATCAACGTGGCTCTGCCCTACCAGGATCTCACGATAATGGACGCCTGCCTGGAGGTGGGGGTGCCCTATCTGGACACCGCCAACTACGAGCCGCAGGATACTGCCAAGTTTGAGTATCACTGGCAGTGGGCTTATCACGACCGCTTCCGGGAAGCGGGTCTGACGGCGATACTCGGCTGTGGTTTCGATCCGGGCGCGACCAATATCTTTACCGCCTATGTAGCCAAGCATTACTTCGATGAGATTCACTTCCTGGATATTATTGACGTCAACGGCGGCGACCACGGCTATCCCTTCGCGACCAACTTCAACCCCGAGATCAATATCCGTGAGGTCACCGCCGAGTGCCGGCACTGGGAGGACGGCGCTTTTGTCGCCACGCCGCCGATGTCGCGCAAAGAGCGTTTTACGTGTCCGGAAGAGATCGGCAGTTTCGATATCTACCGTATGTATCACGAAGAACTGGAATCGCTGAGCAAGCACTTTCCCAGCTTGCGCCGGGCGCAGTTCTGGATGAGCTTTTCCGACAATTATCTCAAACATCTGGAGGTGCTGGGGAATGTCGGCATGACCGGCATCGAGGCCGTGGAGTTCCAGGGCCAGAAAATCGTGCCCATCCAGTTTCTCAAGGCGCTGTTGCCCGACCCTGCCAGCCTCGGCCCGCGCACCAAAGGCAAGACCTGTATCGGCTGTCTGGTGCGCGGCGTGAAGGACGGCGCGGAGAAGTCGGTCTACATCTACAATATCTGCGATCACCAGGCCTGTTATGCCGAGGTGCAATCGCAGGCCATTTCCTACACGACGGGTGTGCCCGCGATGATTGGCGCGAAGCTGTTACTCGAAGGGCACTGGCAGCGTCCCGGGGTGTGGAACGTGGAGCAGTTTGATCCGGACCCGTTCATGCAGGCGATGAATGAGCACGGGCTGCCGTGGACGGTGATCGAAAACCCGGAGTTCTCGCTCGATTGATGAATAGCGCTTCATTCAGCAAATTTGACCCGACCCGCGTACCCTCGCCCTGCTTCGTGGTCGATGAGGTGGCGGTGGAGCGCAATCTGCAGGTGCTTGAGCGGGTGCGAATCGAGAGCGGCGCGAAAGTGCTGTGTGCGCTGAAGGCGTTTTCCCTCTGGTATCTGGCGCCGCTCGTGGCGCGCTACCTGGACGGCATCTGCGCCAGCGGCTACAACGAGGCGCGCCTGGGTCGGGAAGAGTACGGCGGCGAGGTGCACGTTTACAGCGCCGCATTCACCGATGCCGATATGCTGCGCGTGTTGCCGCTGGCCGATCACATGGTGCTGAATTCGGTGAATCAGTGGCAGCGCTTCCAGACACACTTGCTTGCCGAGCAGGCGCGCCGTCCCGCGCTCAGCTTCGGGCTGCGCATCAACCCGGAACATTCGGAGGGCGCGGTGCCCATTTACGACCCCTGTGCGCCGGGTTCGCGCCTGGGAATCCCCCTGAGCCAGCTCCCCGAGGCGCTGCCGGAGGGAATTGACGGTTTGCACTTTCACGTGCTGTGCGAGCAGAATTTCGGGCCGCTGGCACGCACGCTCGATGAGGTGGAACGCAGAATCGGCCCGTTGCTGGCAACGCTCAAGTGGGTCAACTTCGGTGGCGGCCATCACATTAGCGCGCCGGATTACGACGTGGACGCCCTGATCGCGCGGGTGCGCGAGTTTGCCAGCCGCTACGATGTGCAGGTGTACCTCGAGCCCGGCGAGGCGGTGGCCATTCGCAGCGGTGTGCTGGTGACAGAAGTGCTGGATACCGCTTTCAATGGTCTGCCGCTGGCCATTCTGGACACTTCGGCGACTTGCCATATGCCGGATGTGCTGGAAATGCCTTACCGCCCCGGCGTGTTTGGCGCGGGCGAACCCGGCGAACTCACGCATACCTACCGCCTCGGGGGTATGACCTGCCTGGCGGGCGACGTGATTGGCGATTACAGTTTTGCCGCGCCGCTGGCCGTGGGCGATCGTCTGGTGTTTGATGACATGGCCCATTACACCATGGTGAAAACCACGACGTTCAACGGCATCAACCTGCCGGATATTGCGATCTGGAACAGCCTCACCGATGCCCTGAAGGTTATTCGCAGTTTCGGCTACGAGGACTTCAAGGGGCGCCTGTCATGAAAAAGCATGCAATACCCGCTTGCCGTGTAGCAAGCGGATCGTTTCGGCGCAGCCGCTGAACGAGCAAAGGCAGGGCGGTTTGGGTTAAACTACCGGCAATCAGGAAACTCACCGCAAGGCTGTAAAGCCGGGGGAAAATTATGGATATTATGGACACTATCAAAGAACAGATAGCGGAAAATCGCATTCTGCTGTACATGAAAGGCTCGCCGAACCAGCCCCAGTGCGGCTTCTCGGCCCGTACCGTGCAGGCATTGATGGCTTGCGGCGAACGTTTTGCCTACGTGGATATTCTCAGCAATCCGGATATCCGCAGCAACCTGCCGAAGTACGCCAACTGGCCAACCTTCCCCCAGTTGTGGGTGGATGGCGAGTTGGTAGGCGGTTGCGATATCGTCGCGGAGATGTTCGAAAATGGCGAGCTGCAAACCTTGATCAAGCAAGCTGCCGCGGCGGAAGAAACAGAAGACGCAGCTACCGACCGGCATTGATTGCCGCTATCGGTGCAATATCTAGTTTCAATTGGGCACGAAAGGTAGCGAAGCTAGTATAGGATGATGCGCCCGCCCCGCTCGGCGGGCGTTTTTTAGTCAACCTCCACAGGAGAACAGTCACATGGGCGTGTTAGTTGGTAAGCCTGCACCAGATTTCGATGTCGCGGCGGTTCTTGGTTCCGGTGAAATCGTCGATTCCTACAAACGGTCCGAGGCCATGGACGGGAAGTATGGGCTGGTATTTTTCTACCCTCTGGATTTCACTTTTGTTTGCCCTTCGGAACTGATCGCACTCGACAAGCGCATGGACAAGTTCCGCGAGTTGGGTGTTGAAGTGGTCGCGGTATCCATCGATTCCCAGTTCACCCACAACGCCTGGCGCAACACCGCGGTGAACGACGGCGGAATCGGTGCCGTGACGTATACCATGGCGGCCGATGTGAACCACGATATCTGTCGCGCGTTCGACGTGGAATCCGCCGGCGGGGTGGCGTTTCGGGGTGCCTTCCTGATAGATCCCGCAGGTCTGGTACGCGCCCAACTGGTCAACGATCTGCCTCTCGGGCGCAACATCGACGAACTCATCCGCCTGGTAGAGGCGCTGCAGTACACCGATAAGCACGGCGAGGTGTGCCCCGCGGGCTGGAAGCAGGGCGACACTGGCATGGAAGCCTCACCCAGTGGCGTGGCGAAGTACCTGTCGGAGAATGCCGAAGCGCTGTAGTTCTTCGTTACAGCGAACGTGGAAGCGGGCTACGGCCCGCTTTTCTGTTTCTGGCGCAAGCGCGCCTCCACCAGAGGCAAGCGATCATTCCCGAAGTACATATCATCGCCATCGATGAAAATTGTGGGTGAGCCGAAGCCACCGCGTTCGATAAGCTCATCGGTATTGGCGCGCAGGCGATCCTTGTAGGCCTGATCATGAATCGCCGCAAAGAACCCCTGCGTATCCAGGCCAATGCTGGCGCAGATGTCGGTGAGTACCGCGTCGTCGGAGATATCCGGGTTGTCGCTGCACCAGTAGGTGGCGAAGACAGCGCGCGAATACGCTGCCAGCAGGTCCAGTTCCTGCGCATACAGCGCGCCGCGCATGGCCTTGACACTGTTCAGCGGGTGACCCGCCGGCATGCGTAGCTCGAGGCCGCAGAGGTTTGCCCAGTCCTGCATATCCTTAAGGTAGTAGTTAAGGCGCCTTGGGTTTTCCCCCTGGAACATTGCTTCCCGCGCCGCGTACAGCTCCTGGTTTACGGCGTTGAATACGCCGCCCACGAGAATCGGGCGCCAGCGGATCGGCACGCCAAACTCGGCGGCCATCGGCTGAATGCGGGTAAAGGCAAAATAGCTCCAGGGGCTGGAGCAGTCGTAAAAAAACTCGAGATCGGGCGTGTCGGGCATGTGCATCTTCAGCGCAATAACGGAGCCTGAAGCGTAGCACACGGCTCGGGACGATCGGTTATAATCGCCGCTTTGCGCATCCGGGACGCGACTTCAATGGATCTGGACCAGTACATGCAAGAGGTGGGCGCGGCGGCCAGGCAGGCAGCCCGCGAGTTGGCCGCCTCTGCCACGGATGTCCGCAACAGGGCGTTGCTGGCGGCACACGAGGCGCTGGACGGCGCCCGCGCGCGCCTGATTGAGGCGAATGGCGAGGATCTGGAGCGCGGCGCGGCCGGCGGGCTGGATGCACCGCTGATGGATCGCCTCGCGCTGACGCCGTCGCGTATTGACGCGATGCTTGAGGGTTTGCGCCAGGTGGCCGCGCTGCCTGACCCTGTCGGCAGCATCTCGGACATGCGCCGGATGTCCAGCGGCATTCAGGTAGGACGTATGCGCGTGCCGCTTGGCGTGGTGGGCATAATTTATGAATCGCGGCCGAATGTGACAGTTGAGGCGGCGAGCCTCTGCCTGAAATCGGCCAATGCGACGATACTGCGCGGCGGTTCGGAAGCGCTGGCATCCAATTGCGCGATTGCCGAGTGTCTGGTCGAGGGCATCCGCGCGGCGGGATTGCCGGCGGCCAGCGTACAGGTTATCCAGACGGCGGATCGCGCGGCGGTGGGTCGCCTCATCACGATGCCCGAGTACGTGGATGTCATCATTCCGCGCGGAGGCAAAAGCCTGATCGAGCGAATCAGCGGGGAGGCCCGGGTGCCCGTGATCAAGCACCTCGACGGCGTATGCCACGTGTACGTCGACGAGAGCGCGGATCACGAGATGGCGCTGGCCATCGCGCTGAACGCCAAGACCCAGCGTTACGGTACCTGTAATACGATGGAAACCCTGCTGGTAGCCGCCGCCGAAGCGCCGGTTCTGTTGCCATGCCTGGGCGGAGCATTCGCCGCTGCCGGCGTCGAGCTGCGGGGTTGCGAGCGCAGCAGACAGTGGATTCCCGATGCGCGCGAGGCGAGCGAACACGACTGGTACGAAGAGTACCTCGGGCCGGTGCTGGCGCTGAGGGTGGTCGACGATATCGATGCGGCGATGGCGCACATAGAGACCTACGGCTCGCGCCACACCGACAGCATCGTGACCCGTGACCATGCCCGCGCAATGCGCTTTCTGCGTGAAGTGGATTCCAGTTCCGTGATGGTGAACGCCTCTACCCGGTTCGCCGACGGTTTCGAGTATGGCCTGGGCGCTGAGATCGGCATTTCGACCGACAAATTGCACGCCCGCGGACCGGTGGGCCTCGAGGGCCTGACCTCGCAAAAATACGTGGTGCTGGGCGAGGGGCAGATTCGCTCTTGAGTAGCGAACCACAGGCGCCGATCGGCGTGTTTGGCGGCACCTTCAACCCTGTGCACTACGGCCACCTGCGCTCCGCGCTGGAGCTGGCGGAACGCCTTGAGCTGGAGCATGTCAGACTGATGCCGAGTGCCGAGCCCCCGCACCGGGCGGCCCCGCGCTGCTCTGCGGAGCACCGCGCTGCGATGGTGGAGCTCGCGGTAGCCGGGGAGCCGCGCCTGCTGTGCGACACGCGCGAGCTGCGCCGGCCCGGGCCGTCCTACACCGTGGACAGCCTGATCGAACTGCGCGAGGAATTCGGCTCCGGGCGCAGCCTCTGCATGGTGCTGGGCTGCGATGCGCTGCTGGGGATTGATCGCTGGCAGCGTTGGCAGGAGCTGCTGTCGCTGGCCCATATCGTGGTGATTGCCCGGCCTGGCTGGAGCCTGCCCGAGCGGGGTGTGGTGGCAGACTGGCTGCACCAGCACCGTCTGCCCGCTGCGCAGGAGCTGCGCAGTGCTCCCTGTGGCGGCATTCTGGTGGAGGAACTGAGGCCGCTGGCCATTTCCTCCACCGAAATCCGTGAACTGCTGGCATCGCGGCGGTCGGCACGCTACCTTATGCCCCAAACCGTGATCGATTACATTGAATCCCGACACCTTTATCAGTGAGTAGCGAATTAGCGCATGCAACCACAACCAAGCCCCGCCAATGAATGCCGATGAACTTGTCGCCCTGGTGGCGACATCCCTGGACGATATGAAAGCAGTCAACACGGTCACCCTCGATGTCAGGGCGCTGACGGATGTGATGGAGTATCTGGTAGTGACCAGCGGCACCTCCAGCCGGCACGTGAAATCGCTGGCGGTGAACCTTGCGGTGGAGACCAAGAAGCAGGGCGTGCGACCCATGGGCGTGGAAGGGGAGGACGCAGGCGAGTGGGTGCTGGTGGATTATGGCGATGTGGTGGTGCATGTCATGTTACCTGCAACCCGCGATTTCTATGATCTCGAGCGTCTCTGGACGGATCACGAAATCGAGACCTGATGCGCGTTACCGTGATCGCTGTCGGCACCCGCATGCCCGCATGGATTGCACAGGGGGTGCAGGAGTATCAGAAGCGGCTGCCGCGCGAATTGAAGCTTGGCTGGCGGGAGATTCCGGTCGCCCGGCGCGTCGGCGATGCGGGTGCCGGTGAATTGTGCGCGCGCGAGGGCACGCAGATACTCAAGGCCCTGCCCGCCGGAGATCGCGTTATAGCGCTGGATGTCGGGGGTCGAAGGCTGTCTACCGAAGCGCTCGCTGATGAGCTCAGGAACTGGCTGATGTCAGGTGAAAACTACAGTTTCCTTGTCGGCGGTCCGGATGGTTTGTCCCGCGCGTGCATTGATCGGGCCGATGAGCGCTGGTCCCTGAGTGACCTCACCCTGCCGCACCCGCTGGTGCGCGTGGTCCTGGCTGAACAGCTTTACCGGGCTTGGACAATCGTCGCCCGGCATCCTTATCATCGATCCTAGTCATAACGCCCTGACGGCCAGGCGGCGCACGCAATGTCCACCAAGATCACGCTGAAGGACCAACACCGGGAATCGCGGATTTACAGCGCGCGCACGGTGACGGCGCTGGGTTTCGTGGCCTTGTTGATGGGGCTGCTGCTGGCGCGTTATCACACGCTGCAGATCAGCGAATATGAAATCTACCAGACCCAGTCGGAACGCAACCGGGTGCAGTTGCAGCCCCTGCCGCCGAAGCGTGGCCTGATCTACGACCGCAACGGTATTCTGCTGGCGGACAATCGCCCCAGCTTCATCCTGTCCATCGTGCGCGAGCGCGTGGAAGGGCTGGAAGAGACCCTGGCGGACTTGACCGCGCTGGTGCCGGTTTCGGACGACGACATCCGCAATTTCCGCAAGAAGCTCGCCCGCAGCCGTCCCTATGAGGCGGTGCCGCTGCGTTTCCGGTTGAGCGAAGAGGAGCGTGCGCTGCTCGCGGTGAACCAGCACCGGCTGCCGGGCATCGTGGTGGACGCGCAGCTATTGCGCCACTACCCGCACGGGGAGCTGTTCTCGCACGCGGTGGGCTATGTGGGCCGTATTAATGAAAGCGAAGCGCTGGAGCTCGATGAGACCAACTATCGCGGCACCTTCCATGTCGGCAAGGTGGGGATAGAAAAGTATTACGAGGACACCCTGCACGGCACTGTGGGGTATCAGAACGTGGAATCCAACGCGCATGGTCGTGTGCTGCGGGTACTGGAGCGGATTGCGCCTGTACCCGGCAATGATCTCACGCTGCACCTCGATTATTATTTGCAGAAAGCCGCTACGGAGGCGCTCGGCGAACAGCGCGGCGCGGTGGTCGCCATAGACCCGCACACCGGCGGCGTGCTGGCGCTGGTCTCCACCCCGGGCTTCGATACCAATCTTTTTGTCAATGGCATCAGCACGCGCGAATATTCAGCCCTCAGGGATTCTCTGGATGTGCCGCTGTTCAATCGGGCCGTGCAGGGTTCCTACCCGCCCGGCTCGACCGTGAAGCCTTTTATGGCCATGGCGGGGCTGGAATCCGGCCTGGTCACTCCGGAAACCACCGTTGCCGACCCCGGCTGGTACAAGCTGCCCGGCGATTCCCGTCGCTACCGCGACTGGATTCTGCGCATACGCGGTACCGGCCACGCGCCGCAGGTGGACATGAATATGGCCATTGCCGAGTCCTGCGACGTCTATTTTTATGATCTGGCACGCCGGCTGACCATCGATCGCATGCACGAGTACCTGTCACCCTACGGCTTTGGTGATCGCACTGGCGTGGATACGACCAACGAGCGCAGCGGCGTACTGCCCTCTACCGCCTGGAAACGCAGCGCGATGGCACAGGCGTGGTACCCGGGTGAAACCATCAGTGCCGGAATAGGGCAGGGCTACTGGCTGTCCACCCCCATGCAGCTCGCGGCCGCCACCGGCGTGCTGGCCAGCCGCGGTGAGCGTCATACGCCGCGCCTGCTGAAGGCCGTGAACGGCAAGCCGGTGGCGGTGCCGAGCCAACCGCGGCTGGCGGCTGACAGCGACCACTGGGATGCGGTTTTCGATGGCATGCGCGCTGTGGTGCACGGCGAGCGCGGTACCGCCAAATACCTCGCCGATGACATTGCCTACGAGATGGCGGGCAAGACCGGCACGGCACAGGTGATCGGCATCGCACAAAACGCGGTCTACAAAGAAGAAGAAGTGGCGGAACGGCATCGGCATCACGGCCTGTTCATCGCGTTCGCGCCGCTCGACGCGC
>TARA_R110000823_G_scaffold13984_3_pt1 | contig 34295 bp, 49 predicted proteins | sample TARA_R110000823 | Tara Oceans TARA_R110000823 (sample SAMEA4397722) | marine metagenome | biome: Polar Biome; feature: [DCM] deep chlorophyll maximum layer (ENVO:01000326); material: water (ENVO:00002006), including particulate matter (ENVO:01000060) such as... | depth 20 m | reverse complement strand
AAAGTAAAAAAAGTTTTCAGTAAAAACAATCACTTAGCAAATTAAGTGCATATTTTTTAAATTTATAGGGTGAAAAAAATATGCAAAAAAGCACCAGCATCATACAGTTTTCTCACATTAAGACTAGTAGAACTGTGCCTAATATCATTGGCGAAAACTCTAGTCGCCTCGTCTGCTTGTCTCTAAGAGTCCTAGCAAGTGGGGCAGATATCTTTCTATTACTTTTCAGCAATAGTAATAACGTATTTCTTACCATTCATATCACACATCTCAATGGTCTTTGTGGTTGATTGAAACCAACCTTCTGTAGGATGTAAATCCCACTGAATAGGACCGATTAGACCTATAATACCTTGTTCATCGTACTTCAACAATCCTTTTTTGATTGTATCTGCTATTTTGTCGCAATATGCAAGTTTCATAATTATCTCCTTATTCTCAATCTTACATATACATTATATCAGAACTATTTATGTTTGTCAAGTAAAAAAGTGGCAATAATGAAATTTATTTTTGTGTTGTGACTTCCATCTGTGTTCCTTTGACCAATATTGGACTAGGACTCCGTGGACTTTGCATATCTACTGCTTGTGATACTTCAGGTATAACAAATCTACACTCAAAAGTATCATTTTTCCAATCCCAAGGATCGGATGAAGTATTATCCCATGTTAGTACTGCTACTTTATTAATAAAATTATCTTCACTATCATTCCATGCAACTGTTATTTGTTGACCTACTAGACTTTCAACGAACCGATTAGGGTATGAACGTATCTCTGCTGGAAATACTTTGCTATCGCTTATTCGATTAAAATCGAGTACTCTTTGAGAGTGTTCTGAAAGTCTATGTGTCATGGTACTATTTATCCAATGTGATGTCGTATGTGATGCCGGTTTCTGCAAGTATTTTACGATTATCTAAATGTTGTTGTTCTATATCATCTTTTGATTGACCATGATATTTAACACCATAGGCATTCATAATCATCTCTTCATTAAGGTCTAAATCAAATTCTCCATCACCACTACTATACATGAGAATACCAAGTATACGACCAAACTTACCTCGGTCATCTTTCTCTGTCTTTAGATTAAAAACAGACCCTACAGGTAATCTATCTTTGATATAGTTCTTTGCAAGATTACCATAATACTTTTCTTGTAAATCTCTTGTACGACTTTCTGGTGTATCAATACCAAATAGTCTAATTCTTTGTTTTCTTAACCATACGCCGAATCCTAAATCGATGTCAACATCAACTGTATCTCCATCTACAATTCTAAGCATTGTTGCTTTATATTCATGCATTCTGTTATTCTTTCTTTTTCGTTTGTTCTTCTACTATATAGTCAACTTGGGTTACTCCTGAGTTAACTACCTTTTTCTCATTACGAATGCTCGTCTGAAACTTCTCCCATAATTCACGTTCATCTTCTGATACTATCATTTTAACTTCGGATGTTTCTGCTGGTTTAGTCTCAGTTTTAATTTCTTGTTCAGTTTTGTCCTCTGGCGTTTCAACGGTCTCAATATCATTGCTATCTATCTCCGTAAAGTCTGTAATGTTTTCATTATCAATCTTCACTCTTCTTGCATCTCTCAACGATTGATTTGCCGCTATTAATAGTAATACTGCTAGTGGATCAAATACAAAGATAAGCACTAATATAACCCATCTAACTGCTTCATCAAAATGCTGATTTGCATCAGCACCATAGATAAGTTCTGCGATATATTTAAGTGGACCTATTTCTGCTTCTAGTTCTATTTGTTCTTTACTTAATACAAGTTTTTTATCTTGTAATATACTTACCTCATCCATTGCACTTTCTATAATAACATTAAGTTCTGCACGTTCATCTTTCTGACTAATTCTTGTCTGAATTGAACCCTCAGGACCTCTAATTCGGTCATACTCAATAAGTGTTGCTATTTGTGCATCTAACTGTACTATTACGTTATCTGCGTCTGTAATGAGCATATTCTGACGTTTTAATCGATTATCTAGTTGTGCAATTTCTAATGAATTATCACCTACTGTCATTGTCTGGTCTAGATGTGCTTTAGATAGAAATCCAAAGATACCCATTGATGTGATGAATATCAATACAACAACTGCAAGTGACAGATATGATTTAAGTAATATAGGGGTTCTTTTCCAGTTGTGATACAACCATGATGCAGTAACAAGTTTACCTACTTCTAATACACCACCCATCAGTAGCACAGGTATTGCCGCCGCACTAAAGATTGCGGCGAGACCTAGTAATGAATATAGTGCGGCGATTGCTGATATACTCAATGCCGAAACTAGTGTTAGTATTGCTAATTTCATATATTAATTCCTGCTTTACAGACATAGTATGCATCTACTATATCAGTTATAGGACTGTCTAGAGTGTCTTGTCCCATAATCTCTTTTATGTTATATTTATGTTCATTGAGAAATGCTTCATACATCTTATCTTTATTAGCATTACCTTTACCAGTTGCAAATTGCTTTATTGAACTAGGAGATAATGTAGTAATAATATGTTTGTTTTTCCATAGTCTATACTTTAGAATACCAGCATTCTCACCTATATGAAATACACGACCTCTTGAACCCATCGAATAATCTTCAATAGTAATACTTTCATATTCGTGTCGTAGAATGCTTAATGCCCATGAAGAAATATTGTGATATCTTTCTTCAGGACTGTTCCATGGTTTGTGCAAATCCCCATATATATTTTTCCATGTACCCTCGTACTTTTTCTTTGACGTTAAAAAGAAAAACTTACAGTCATCGAACTTCATCTCTTCAGTCGTAGAGATACATATTCCTGGACTGCTTAACGAGTAATCGATACCCGCCCACATAATCTGGACTACTTCTTAAAAGAAAGAGAATACTGTCTACCATTGTATGTAAACGTAGCAATGGAATGACTGTATACTGTAACAGAACTTTCGTTGTATCTAGTTTCTAGATTACAAACCACTCTGCTCTCTGAATGCTTATTCTTATTGTTACCAATAATAGCACCTGTTAATGCACCAAGACCAGTGGCGGCGTTCTTACCTCCACCTTTACCAATTTGATTACCAACTAGTCCACCGATGATTCCACCAAGAAGCATATCACCTGTAGTGTCATTTTGAAATGTTTGATTTGTACACACTTCTACTCTATAAGGTTGTTTGCTAATTACTTGCTTATTAACATCACTAACTGTTACTCTAGACACTTCATTTGCCATTACAGTAGTGTTAGCAAGTAATACCACGACAGGTACTAATGCTAAGATAATCCAATTGTTTTTAAAATTCTTCATTATAAGTCTCCTTGTTTCCTGTTTTCACTAAAATATGCATCAAACTTGCCACCAGGATAACGACTTTCTAGTTTGAATACGTTCTCTTTAATCACTTCGTTAGGGTCGAGACCCAATGCTCGGCATGAATTAATCCAATACCAAATAACATCCCCAAGTTCTCGCTTGAGATGATATTGTGTGTCTGCATCAAGGGGTTTACCTTGGAACAAGCACTTCTTAACAATTTCTGCAAACTCGCCTCCTTCACTACTCATACCCATTGCACCCGTAAGTAACAATGAAAAATTAACTCGGTGGAGCATACCACCAGTACTCTTATTTAATTCATCAATACGTTTTGCCATTGCAATAGTATCATTACTCTCTTTTGATGTCACAGTACTAACAAATTCTTCATAATCATTTAAGTCCATATTCTAATCCTCTTCAAAGTTTAATTCTTGTTCTACCTCTGCTCCACAAAATGGACACATCTCTATCTTAAAATAGTCTTCATCCATAGTATGCGATAACTTAAATTCTGCTTCGCAGTCTGTACAGTGGTATTGTTTTAGTTTCGACATTTTCTCTCCTATAATTTGAAGTCCTTAAATGTATCCGTCTCAACATCTTGCTTAATGCCTCCAATAACATAGGATTCAATCTCAGTTTCTTGAGGTGCATTTTGCAAACCACTACTGTTTAACCAGTGCATTGTCCATGGTAATGGGTTATCACCAGGTTTAATCGGATAGATAGGATCAAGTCCAATCGCTTTCATTCTTTTGTTAGCGACCCACTCAACATAATCAGACAATAACTTTTCATTTAGACCAATCATTGCTCCATCTTTAAAAAGATATTTTGCCCACTTCTTTTCTTCATCTACTGCTTGTCTGTACATATCGTACATGAACTGTGTTTCTTCTTCAATCACTTCAAGCATTTCTTTGTCTTTTTCGTGGTTCTTATAGTTCTTAATAATATGTTGACTAATCGCTAGATGTTGACTTTCATCTCTTGCAATAAACGATATAATCTTTGCTGAACCTTCCATTAACTTCAGTTCGCCGAATGCAAACGTACAAGCAAACGATACATAAAATCTTATACCCTCTAGAATATTAACTGTTACTAATGCTCTCCAGAGTAGTCTCTTTAGTTCTTTTGTAGTACCTTCACCGGTGACTTGATATCTTTGTGCATAATTAATAAAATCATCATAGCACTTTGTAATACTATCTGCACGTTCCATAATGTGTTCATCATCGATAACTGTATCGAATACATCTGATGGATGACTATATAAGTTCTTAATCATGTATGTATAAGAACGACTATGAATAGTTTCCATGAAGTCCCATGTGATAATAGTACCTTCTAATTCAGGTAAAGAACAGTAAGGTAAGAATGCTAGTGCTGGACCTCGACCTTGTACACTATCAAGTAAAATCTGATACTTTAGATTAGATGTAAAGATATGTCTTTGCTCTGGTCGTAATTCATTATAGTCATTACGGTCTTTCTGCAAACTAATCTCTTCTGGTCTCCAAAAGAATCCTAATTGCTTTTGTGTTAACTTATCAAAGATAGGATACTTAAACTCATCATATCTTTGCATTTGTTGGTCTTCACCAAAGAACATAGGTTCTTTACTATAGTCTACAGTCTTTTTATTAAATACACTTCGCATTTAGTACCCTCTCTATCCGTGTGGAATTCTTGTAATCTCAATACTATCACACATACTTCTTAACACCATACCGACATATCCTTCATGGCAGTCTTCACTCTCTGAGTAATCATAAATCTCAACTAGTTGTTCATCACTTAATTCATCAAGTTCTTCAACTTTATAGAAAGATTTAATATCTTCTAATGCCCATTCGTATGCCATATTTTCTATTTGGTCTTGTAGTTTACCTTGCTTTTTTACTTCAAACTTTGCTTCTACTTCTTCAGTCATTTATTGCTCCTATATTGCACAAGCGTCACACGCTTCATCGTCTTCTTCATTATCATTATTATACACTAAAGTAGTAGCACTTGTCAAGTCTTTTATTGTATCTACCTCTACTTCTTCATCAGTTTTACCATCATAAGTATTTTGATAGTATGATGTCTTCCATCCATACTTATAGGTTGTCAATAAGTCTTGTGCCATCACAGAGATAGGAACTTCATTATTATCATAGTTTTCTGGATTATAAGACCAGTTACCACTAATTGCTTGGTCGAAATACTTTTGCATTACTGCTACAACTTTGATATAACCTTCATTACTAGGCATATCCCATAACAATGTATAAGAATTCTTTAACGTAGAATATTGTGGAACAATTTGTTTAAGAGTCCCTTTCTTGGACTTCTTAACGGACAAGTATCCTCTAGGTGGTTCGATTCCATTAGTTTCTCCTGACACAACGGAACTACTTTCTGATGGCATCTGTGCGGACAATGTTGAGTTCCGTAGTCCATAAGACTTAATGTCCTCCCTAAGATTATTCCAATCACGACTGAGTTTCCTTTCTACAATATCATCAACATCTTTCTTGTAAGTGTCGATAGGTAATATTCCATTAGAATATTTTGTTCTTTTATATAAATCACAAACACCTTTTTCTTTTGCAAGTTGATTAGATGCTTTCAATAGAAAATACTGAAAACTTTCAGATAACTCATCAACAATCTCATATGCTTTCGGATCATTATATTTAACTTTATGTCTTGCTAGATAGTGTGCTAACCCTATATATCCAACTCCTAAACTACGTCTTGCTCTTGTAGACTTCTCAGCGGCGAGTACTGGATACTTTTGATAGTCAATAATCTCATCTAATGAACGTACTGCAAGTTCACATAACTCTTCTAACTCATCAGTATTCTTTAGACTTCCTACATTAACTGCTGATAAAATACATAATGCAATTTCACCTTCATCATCATCAATATGTTGAATAGGTTTAGTAGGTAATGTAATTTCTTGACATAAGTTTGACATATAAATTCTATCTAAGAATGAACTATGAGAGTTACAGTGGTCAATATTCATCAAATAGATACGACCTGTCTCTGCTCTTTCTTTTAAGATATTGATAAACAATTCTCTTGCAGAAACAACCTTCTTTGGTACAGAATATGCTCTCTCGTATTTCTCATACATTGCATCAAACTCAGGTGTACCATATGCATCATATAGTCCAGGTACATCGTGAGGTGAGAATAACGAGATATCTTCACTGTTTAGAAATCTCTTATAGAACAATTCACTTAACTGAATTGAATAATCTAACTTTCTTACTCTATTATCTTCAGAACCTTTATTATTCTTTAGAACGATAATATCTTCAATCTCTTTATGCCATATAGGAAAGTGTGTAGTAGCAGAACCACCACGAACACCATTCTGTGTACAACATCTTACAGTTGCTTCAAACTTCTTTAGAAAAGGAATAACACCAGTATGTTGTACTTCACCACCCCTAATTCTTGCATTGATACCACGAATACGACCGGCATTGATACCTATTCCTGCCCTCTGTGAAACATAATACCCAATAGCAGAATCGGAATTAAAAATACTGTCGAGAGTATCGTCAATATCAACAAGTACGCAAGAAGCGAACTGACGTATAGGAGTGCGAACACCCGCCATAACAGGTGTAGGAATATTGATTTTAAATTGTGATATAGCGTTGTAATACCTTCTAACATATGTTAACCTCGTTTCTTTAGGATACTGAGCAAACAAGGTTGCCGCAATTAAAATATACATAAACTGTGGTGTTTCATATATGTCACCACTACTTCTATCTTGCACTAGATACTTATCAACTACTTGTTGTAGACCAGCATATGTGAAATTCATGTCACGTTTATGAGTAATCATATTATCTAACTTAGTCCACTCTTCATCATCATAGTAAGATAATAAATCTTTATCGTATACACCACGGTCAATATTATGTTTAACATGGTCTAACAATATAGGATAGTCAAATGATTGAAATACATTCTTTCGTAATCCATACAATAATAAACGTGCGGCGACATATTCATAATTTGGATTATCTAAATCAATTAAGTCTGCTGAAGACTTTACGAGAATTTTCTGAATATCTGAAGTTTCGATGCCGTCATAGAATTGTATACCACAGTTCATTTCAACTTGTGATGAAGATACACCAGATAAACCTTCACACGCCTCTTGTGTTATCTTCTGTATCTTTCTAATGTCGAGTGTTTCTGTTCTGCCGTCACTTTTTACGACATTAATAATTTCTTTCTCCATGACTGCTCCCTAATTTGCTAATCTAAATTGTACGAATTGTAATTCTATATCCGCTTTGATGTTTGGTTGTTGTATTCTATTCCAAGGTGTTCCATGACTAACATATATACGACCAGGAAATGCTGATACAATATCTTCAGGTTCAGTATCATGGTAAGTAATAATCTCACCACCCCACGTTTTATTCCAATACTTACTAAACATAGCAGTCACTACTAGTCCATCTCCAGCATGAAAAGGCATTGGATAAGATTGATGATCCATAATGATAGTACATGGAAAATGAACTTTAGTAAACTTTTTGTATTTAGTATCTGTCTCTTGTAGTTGTGCTAAAATATCTTCACATAATGCCTCGATATCTTGTGCTTTTAATTTTTTAATATCAAAGGATTCTAAATCCATTTGTGTTATAACATTATCATAAAATTCTAGATAAGGTTCTGCTCTAGTTTTATCCCACAATGTATTATGTGGTTGTTTAGTTAAATCATTATTTTCCATTACTTTTCTCCATATTCATTTGCTATTCTTTCACCATGGGTTTCTGCAAACTCTACATCACCTGCTACAGTCAACTTATATGCTAACGTATAGCGATAGTCATGTTGATATAGACGATTAAATGCTCCTGCTTTGTGCAATAACCATCCGTTAAAAAAAACTGCCCGACCTGCTTTAGGCGAGACTGCTCCTATTACATCTTCGCTTTTATCGTAAAAAAGTGTTTCTCCACCATACGTTATGTTATAATCTCTATTACAATAAATTACACAAGTTGTATGATTACCATCATGGTGAGGTAAACTCACTTCATCACATTTCCATGCATTAATATATCCACGAAAAATACTATAATCTTGATCCGATAATGATTTCGCTTGAGCGATAATTCTATCGTCTAGTTTTTTTCTCCACTCAGGTGTTAAATCTGCTATCATTCCACTCTGAACTTTTTGTCCTTTATAGATGTCAGTCTCAAAAGGATTCCAAGGGAAACTATGTACGTCTGCTCTTAACTGTATTAGTTCATCAGGTAGTAAAAAGTTATCTACTACATCTATTCTAACATCATCTATTCGCATTTCTTCCATTCTGTGAACCTCATCTTCGCACTTAAATTTCTATGTGTGTTGTTACTTATAATATTCATAATCTCTGACTTGCTCTTACCTGACATAATCATATCATTAATATCTTTTTCGCCAATATTATTTGGCCAAATTACAATAGCATCATTATTATTAATATGACGCTTCATTCTTTTCACTATCTCGGGACTTCTTGGTTCGTTATCATAGACGAAAATATATTCATTGGTAGACGATAACTTATCTAAACCTGATGCATCTGCACCTGCCATTGCAATACTATTATCTATAAACATACTGTCGAGTGGACCCTCTAAAACGTAAACTTTTTCGGTAAAATTTACTTTATCTAGTCCGTATAATTTTGGGGCATCAACATCTAGCATTATAGTTAGATACTTAGGTGTTTCTCTACCAAATGCTCTACCTTGAAAACCTATTAGTTTACCTGTCTTATCATAGAAAGGTATAATAAGTCTAGGGTGGTCTTGTTTGATATTTTGAAACGTACCAGGAACAACTCTATTAACAAATGTACAGAACTTATTGACTAATCTTAGTTCATCCCACTGCTCTTCAGGTATCATACGTTTGTCAAGATAATCTCGCACAGGATGCTCTGGAGATAGTCTAGAGACGGTTTTAACGGTGTCTAAGAGTGTTGTCTGCTTCATTACAACAGGTTGATACTCTATGTCTTGATGCATAGTGTGCTTCGTTTCTCCGTTACTATATCTCGCCATGATATATCGTTTATAAGCATCTGTATCAATACGTTCTAAGAGTTTACCAAACGTAGTCGATAGTCCACAATTATGACAACGATACAACATCATGTCTTTAACACGAAAGAAGTACCCTCTTGCTTTAGTTTTTTTCTTATGACTATCACCACAAACTGGACAAGAAAAATTGTATAGATAATCTTTCTTCTTTTTGAAATTTCTCAGTTTATGAGAGATTGAATGGATATAATCTAAGTCTGTTGTCAATTGATTCATAATATATAATATACTCTAATTTGATACGTTTGTCAAGTGTTTTATTGGTGAAAGTTACAAAATGCTATCCCAAGGAATATTAGCAATTGCCCAACCTCCAACGGCGGCACCTCCTACTACTATCCATCTCCACTGCTCTACTTTTTGTAGACGTTCACTAACTAATTGATGGTGTAGTGCTTGGTCTTCTCTTAACTTACGAATTTCGTCCATTATTACTCTATGTGATTTTTCTATTTCCACTGTTACCTCGTCACGATGCTTTTCAATTCTTTCATGTATAATTTCGACATTCTTATCTATCTGTCGGTCTTGATATGCTATCTTAGTTTCTTGCACTGCCAGCATCTTATTAATAGATAATGCAACTTCAGAGAGTTTATCGATAGCAGTGTCAAGTTTACCAATCACTTGATTTAGTTGATTGATATCCTTCTTGACTAATTCGATTTCAGTTTTTAGTTCGTCTGCCATTTTCTTCCTCTAAAGTGATAAGTCGTTGCTCTAAATTAGTTATTCTATTCATCATATTAGGATACTTCTTTAACAACTCTTCTTCAACAGTTGCAATCTTGATATCATATCTTTTTGCCGCCCAATTATAAACACGTTCTACTTTATTATAGAACCAGATACCTATCTTTGTTTTCTTGAACCACTCGGCAGATGCGTCACCAACAATTGAACCTGCGATTGCTTTAATGAGGAAAAAATACATATACTACCAAGTTCTCTTTGCAGAACTCTTAATAGCAAATCTACCAAACATTCTTACTGCATAGTATGCTGAATATTTCTTCCAAGATGAAACTAACGGATCGGTTGCTTCCATACCTTGAAGAAATACTAAATCTGCAATTCGTCTACACTCTGCAAAATCTTTCTTGCTTGTGTGAGGTCTCATCGCATTAACTTTTTCATATAGAATATCATGTACTACTGCTGGTCGTGCTACATCAAATGGTGCAATAGCAATCCAACAAATTCTAGGAACCGATGCTAAGTCAGTAACATACCCTAAAGGTACTGTAATCTTACCGGACTTTGTTATCTTAATATCTACACCACAATCATCTAAATGCTTTATCTCTTGTTCTGTTAATGAAGATTGAAATGTAAGAGGTTTCTCTAATCTCCATTTCTTTGGTCTTTTAAATGCACCAATTAGTAAATCATTCCACTTGCTTTGCGTCATCTTTTTCTCCCTCATAGTACTCACGGTACTGTAATAGTATCTGCTTTTGTGTAATCAAATATGCTTTGATATCATTCATATTTAGTGCTAGTTTTTCGTAACTATCTGTGGTCATACCAAACAATGCGATTGGTTGTCCTTTAGTTTCTAACTCTGCAAATATTGCTTCAGCATTTCCTCTAGTTATAACTACCCATTTTACTTCACCTAAACTTAAAGCATTAGGTTTCGGTAAATTCAACTTAGGTCTTTCAACTTCAGTCTTTACTGTCATAATTTCTTGTATGCTAGAACAACTACTCAATGTTAGTACTAGTAAACTACTTAGTAATATCTTCGATATCATTCATCACCTTCAGTGAACCCTTATTAATTACCTTCTCTATCAACTTGGGTTTCTCAGTTGCTAAGAAGTTTATATCGTGGTCTGCAAGTTTCTTTTGTAGTGTCGCTTTAGCAGTGTTTAGTTTTATGTTTAGTTTATTTAAATTTGTGTTTGCTACTAATATTTCTTCATATGATTCCTTCTGAACTTTAAGTACTTCTTGTTGTTCAGTAATAGCAGTCTCTAACTTTGCTTGATTTAGTACTAGTACTTCATTATCATGTTGTAGTTTTTTAACGTAGTAGACGCCTCCAGCGGCGCCAACTAGTGCTACAATGATAAGACCAACTTTAATCTGTGCTATCATCCAACCACTCCTTCAGTGACATATTCTTTTTACCTTTACGTTGAATTTTCTTCCACGCACCTCCACCGTTCGGATTGAAACGAATACCTTTTTGGTCTCCGGTATCTGCACATTGCAGAATAATCATTCCATCGGGATTGCGTCTAGCGAAATTATACAGTGATGCTTCAACTTCATCTTCTGTATTGAGATATTTACCCCATCGCTCAAATTTCTTTTTACCTTTTGCAAATCTTTTAAATGTTTCAGGTGTAACTTTAAATATCTGTGTCTTACGTTTCTTCTTCTTTACTCTAACACCTATACTATCAGCATCCATTCCAGCAATGTTTCCACCCCCTACATTATTAGCGGCGGCATCTTCCCATGCATTTCTGATAGTTCTTTCTGCTAGATGATAACTTGGACGATGTTCTGCCATTGATAGTTTCTCTAGTAGCACATCATCATTCTCAAAGAATTCTTCTTCTTTTACTATCTTCTCTCGCACTAGTAACAATGCGGCGGCATAGTTTGCAAGTCGTGACTTAACGAATGGTACTTTTTCTAAAAGTCCACGCAATCTGAAAACTAATCTATGAAGAAGTGTGTATGCATTACTTTGGTCGTTAGTAACAAAGTTACGCATTTTAATTAGTTGCTGACCTGTATCATTGATAATACCTAATTTATATGCTTGTGTCTCTGTATATTCGACAGTGAATAATCTAAGCATTCTTAATGCAATAAGATTATCGACTAATTTGCTTTCTTTTAAATCTTGCATTTATAAATCTCTCAGTTCTTGAACTATTTTCTGATCCAGTGGTATATCCGTATATTCATCGTCACGCATATAATTCAAGAATACAAGAAATGTTTTCAACGTAATTAACATATTACCCTCAACTTTATGAAAAAGCATTTTCTTTGTTGCTTCAGGTCCAAATACATTATATAAAACGACTATATGATTTATAATCAATCTTGTTCTTAAACTACCAGTATCAAGGTATTTCTTAAACAATCTTTTAATATACTTAATACGCTTCAAGTCTTCTTGAAATTCATCAAGGTCCATGCAATTAGGATTATTATACGCCTTCATTGCATAGACCAAGAAATTTTTATTTGTCAACTCACTATTCATCATGTAATATCTATAATGAACTAATTAAACGATTTTACAATAGATTTTTGTCATTCCAGTTTTAAGTGTCTCATACTCAACTTGTAATGATAACCCATCTGCAGGATTACTAGTATCATACTCATCAATTGGTGTTGTGATACTTTTTCCTGTGATATTACCATACTGTTTCAAAGGCATCTTTTCAGTACCCTTATCTTCAGACATTGCAGGTATATCAAACTCAAGTCCAATCGTTGCTAGTTTACCTTGAAGTTGCAATAAAGCACCTTTAGGGTTAACATATTCTCTTACACCTATCATACCAACGTGAGCATTAAGTTGTTTGAGAATTTCAGCATTTTTGATATCGTTTAATGATAAGTCAGTACCATCTCCAGTTGGATTCTGTGAATGACCATCACCAGCAAGTACGGCGTGTTCTGTTACAATACTATTGATTGTCTCAACAATATTTAACTTTCTTTCAACGACAACTTCTTCTTTAACTTCTTCAGACTTTGCTTGTTTAATATCTGATTTTGCTTTAGCAAGACGTTGTTGATCCGACTTCTTCTTTTGGATTTTAGCAAGTTTATTCTGTGCGGCATCTGCTCTTCCAGAAGTTGATACTCTATTAGCAACTTTCTTTACACCAGATACGGCGGCAGAACCCACCTTTTTAAGTCCTTTACCAATGGCACCTAAGATGCCTTCTTCTATCTCAGTCATTTCTTCAATAGAAAGTGTGTCTAGAAGTTCATCAAACTGTTTCTCAGACATTCCAATAACAGTATTGACTGTGCTTTCAGACAAGTGTTCTTTAAATGATTTCATTACACTTCTCCTATTATGCTACAGTTGCACCGTTATTAGACATGATTTGCCACGATGAATTGTTAAAGATTAATGTGACGGCATCGCCAGCATCATTCAATGTAAACTTAGTGCCGTTTGTAAAAGCGGCAGGTGTTACATCAACATCACCACCATCACTAATCATTGTGATAATCTTGATTTGTCCTTGTACTCCACCAGCAAGTGTTAATGAATTACCACCTGTGGTTGCACTTGACGATGTAATGTTTGTCATTGGAGCAGTTAGTCCAATAACAATTGCACTACCAGCGGCAGTAATTGCTTCTGGTGTTCCATCGAATGCTAGAAATCCGTCAATCTTGACGTTACCAGCGATATTTTCTAACAGATTTTGAACTGTTAGTTTTTTGTTCGTACCACCTTGTACGACATGAAGTAGGTCAGCACTTGCACCGGTCGATGCGGCGGTTAGTTCTGATATTTTTTGGTCTGCCATGTTAGTCTCCTATTTTGCAGTTTATATTCACTCTATGATTTGTTACAAGACATAGAAATTTGTAGGGGGGCGCCGACTTAGTGACACCCCAATTATTAAGTTGCGGTTACAGTTTGTGTTGCAACGGCGGCGGTTGTTGTTGCAAGTGCTACAGGTTGTCCACCCATTACTGCAGTTGCAGTTTGAGCAAGTCCTGTACCTGAAAGGTTAATTGCAGGTGCTACATTATAACCAGAACCAGCGGCATTAACTGCAAGACTTGTTACTGCGAGTGTTAAGTTTGCAGTAAAACCAGAACCACTACCAGCACTTACTGATTGTTGACCGATATTTACTACGCCACCTGCGATTGCAGAGTACACACCAGGTGCGGCCGCTTTCACTGTGACTGCAGTTACGGCACCACCGGTAACGGAAGCGATAGTTAGTACTGCGTCAGTACCAGTACCGAAACTACTTGCGACAGTAATTTCTTGTCCTGCTGAATAACCAGTACCACCAGCGGTAACAGTTGCACTAAAGAGTTTCGCAACAAGTGTATTTACAGTTGCTACAGTTGCAGGTGCTTCACCAACAGTCGCTACTGCGGCAGTTGGAAATGTAGTTGAACCAGCAGTTGCAGTTGCAACAGTAATTGATGCTACTAAGTCATTCTTCTTATCTTTAATAGTACCACTGTTCAATGTAATAGCGGCAGATGAACCACCACCAATTGTATGAACGTCATTTGTTGATACTGTTTGAGATGCTTTAGAAAATCTCAACTTGTTAGTACCAGTACCACTTGCGTAGTCTAGTGTATAGTTACCATCACCATCAGTAGATTGGTTGCCGTTAGCAACTGTAATCCTAGGTGTACCTGTAACAATAACTTCTTCGTTAAATGTTACATCTACAGTGATAGTTCTTGAACCATTTACAAGAGGTCCAGTCACAAAGTTCATTGCACTTACGTCTGGTACGTTCAGTTTAGAACTCAAATTACCAATCGCTACAAGAATTTCTTCTTGTCCTTGTCCATTCTTAAATACCCAACCTTTTTCAGTTGCGTATGTATTCGTTTTATCTGCCGCAGACAACCACTTTGGTTTTGCTTCGTTTGCGTCAGTTGCGCCCCATGAAGACATATTATTTCTCCTTTTAAATTTTAATCTTAGAAACCTTGTTTCTTTAGACTATTTATACTAGTTTGTACGTTGATGTGGTGTATTCCTATACCACCTGCTTTTTCCCATTCTTTAATATTTTTAAGATAGTCATCAATCAAAATGTTTTGAACACCATCTGTCGTTGCGTACTTTTGCTTATCTTCTCTCTTAACGAGATTGATACGTTGCTTCGGAATCATAAGATTTCGTTTTATCCAAGATTGTTTTCCTTCTTTACAATTCTTATCCCAACCAGCATAAGCAGATAGAATATAAGGTTGTGAAGATTTCAAATACCTGAAGAGTTGTTGCCCACCAGGTTGCCATTGTAGATTATGCCAAAAATCACGTTGTTGTTCAATTTGTGCTTTAATCTTACCTTTTTCACCTTTATTTAAGTCAGGTGATGTAAAATCAATACCAGTTGTCTCTTTGACACCTCTGATGAAATCACATAGGACTCCATCCATGTCCATATATATCTTGGTATTACCTTTTGCTTCAAATTGTTTAAGTGATAATGTCATATTCTAATCTAATCTTCCTCTTTTGGTTTATCTTTAATGTTATGTGAAACTTTCATAGTAGTCTCTCGGTTGCTATCTACAAATGAACACTGTAACCTATTTGTTACTTCGTGGTCAGGAGTGTCTTTCAACTTTAGTTCTATTATAACATCTTTTGAACAAAAGTCAAGTCCTAAATCTCTTGTTTTCTTAATAAAGTTAAACCACAAATCTTCTAACTTAGGAACATCGTCCCTTTGAAAAGTTTTTGCCATTGATTTTACCTGACTAGAACTCGACTAATTAGTCGGATTCATTGTCTGCTTTCCAATTAGCATCAATATAATCATAGAACTTTTTCTTATCGCCACCTTTAAGTTCTGCCGGTGAACTAACACCAAACTTCTTTAATGACTTTTGAAAGAATGCTTGATAGTCTTTATCACCACCTTTTACTTCTTCTCTAGTTCTTGCTTCTTCAACATTAACTAAATCGAAAGGGTTTGGCCCAAACATCTGCCTTGCTTTCATTGAATCTACCTTGCTCATTTTATTCATCTCCTTTTTCTTTACCTTTAACATTTGCATAAAGACTTTTCATATCTTCATGTGTTGCTGATAATTTGTTTTGCATCCATTCAGGAAAGTCTCCTCCATCTTGGATATGTTGTTTTATTTCATCTGAAGCAGTTGACATAAAATTCAACTGTGTCATTGCCATCGAACCTTCATCAGGTGATGCTGGTCCGTCTTCTTCTATACTTTCTCCACGAACTTGTTTCGCAAGGTCGGCATCTGCTTTACCCCAAGTACCACTAGATTTAGTTACAAACGAATTAACTCTAGCAAGTCCCCATTGTTGTGGATTTGTTCCAGGTCTATGACCACCTTTCCAAGCGGCAACACCTCTCTTAAATACCTTTTTCAGCACACCCAAAGGCATACCAGACTTCTCTGCTTTATTCTTCAATGCTTTATCATTCTCATCAAGTAAATTTTCTACTAATCTTTCTAGAGAATTAACATTTACCTCTTCAAGAGTTTGTCTCATTGATTTTCTAATATCTGCCATTTACTTCTCTTCCCAAATTTTAATAGTCAAGTTACCTGTTCCTTTGATAACCCTATGAAACTCCATTGCTGGAATATTATACTTCTTACCTTCTTCTAGTATCACAGGTAGTTCATTATCAAGTTGCAGTTTCCAGTCGTTACCTTCTAGTACTGTAATCTCTCTAAAGTATTTATCCCTATGCCAAACCAAGTCATCGTCATTTACTGAACTATCGAATGTTCTAACGTCATCAGTCTGTATATAGGGGTTACCAGAAGTAATTTCCACCACCAGATAATCCTAATTGCTTTGCAAAGTATGGCATACGACACGCCCAATATCCAGGTTTAGTTTTATCTTTCTTAGTGTCGCACTTATGTCTTGCGGCGAAAGACTTTCTTGCTACTGGATCATTTAATTTAATCTTCAAACCTGTAGTATCACCCCATGAGACTTTCTTAACTTTGTCTCCGTCTTTCACATAGACATAATACTTCTTAGTACCACCTGCTTTAGGTTTATTTAATTCTGGTTGCTCTTCTTCTTCAATCATAGGACAATCTAAAGGAACATGATTACCTTCATATAAAGCATGAGAACCTATATCGGACTCTAGTAATTCTTTATCAAAATACTCTAGTTCCGAACGGTCTACTGATTTCTTCCAATCGTTGAATGTCTCATAGTACATCTCTGAACCAATGCGATATTGATTAGTTTCAATCAAAGCGGACTCATTTGTTGGTTTTGCTTTATTCATGTTGATTAGACGTTGTTGTTCTAACTTTTTAAGTTTTGGTTTTACTTTCATTGCAATACGATTAATTACTGCAGACTTACCTTGTAATTTCTTTTCTATCTGTGCTTTTTGTTGAAAACTTAAATCAGCATAGTTTTGACCTTTAGTAAACTTCTTACGCATTAAGTTTCTTGCGTGACGTTGTGCTTTTTGATTTAACTTATCTGGACTAGATGGTCGCTTTAGTGCAATCATTCTTGCTCTAGCAATCTTCTTACCTAATCTCTTCATCTGTTGACTACGTTTAAATCTCTGTGCTGGTGTTAGTACTTCACTTACCCACTTATAGTTATCTTCGATTTGACCCATCTCTTCAGCATCTTTAGTAATCTGCAATTTCGTGTCATCATCATCGTGGTCTCCATCATTGTCCAAGTCAGGATATAAGTCAGCAACATCTTCCAGGGTGTCATAGGCATCAATCTTTTTTTCTAGTGATGCTTCAAAATCATCATCAACTCCATCATTATTATTGATTGGTGTTTCTAATTCTACAATATAATTCTCTTCTAAAAACTCATCTATCTCTACTGGTTCTTCAATAAGTTCTCCATATAGACGTTGCCAAACTTTAGTAGAACCTTCTTCTTCTAACTCAGCGGCGAGAGTTTTTCTCATTGTATCTGTTCTTGAAAATTTTGTTGTTCCTGCTTTACCTTTCTTAGGCAACAGTAAGTTTTTTAACTTTTTGTCTCTCTGTAGAGTAGAGTTCTTCTTCAATCTTTCTCTCTCAAGTATCTCATCTCTATCAATAAAATTCTTTAAAGTTAGTCCACGTTCTTTTTCAACTTGTTTATTTGCTTTATCAATTACTGATTTTGAGTTCTTACCATCAAATCCCTTAATAGTATAATCAGCATCAGGATCGCCAGCAACCCAATCATCTGGATTCTTTGATTTAGGTGCATCTACTTGACCAGGATAATGATTGAAGTCTTCTATGCTAACAGATTTAGTTGATGTTTTATTTTTTTGTTCGTCTTTTCGTACTTCTCCAAACATTTTTTTGAATTTGTTGGTGTGCTTTGAAGGTTTTGTCTTAGCATCTGCATCACCAGGTGCTGGTTTGTAAGCGGAGGCATCATCGTCAGATTTGTCTGCACCTTTTTTGAAGTGTGCATCTCTCTTAGATTTTGTTGACTTGGCAAGTCCCTTGTAGTATTTCGCAGGTTGTGAACCGGATTTACCTTCAATGTCTCCATCTTGTTTGACCTCGCCGAGGTTCCCAATGTCGGATAACCACTTGGTATATACATTTCCATCTTCTCCTTCACAATAAACAAAGTTAGGTCCATGTTCAATAATCTTATATTGTTTCTTTTCGTTTAAGTCGAATACTTGGTCGCCGATTGCAAATACATTACCTAGTAAGTAATCTTCTCTTACTTGATTAATCGGTTCAAATTCTTCTCTATCTAATTTTGGTAGTACTTTTCGTACTGCATTGAAAATTGTTTTTACATCTTTGTCTGATAAACTTTGTGGGGAATACTTTGCAAAATTTTCGTAATCATTCTTGGCGGCATATTCTCTCATCTTTGTACCAGATGCTCCAGATGCATCAGACGCATCGGCATCTCTCTCACCAGACGAAACAACTTTAATAGTGTCAAAGTTATATAAACCATGACGACCTTCTTTACCATTGTACTTATCTAGTAATGTTTGAAATTCTTGAACTCTGTCACTTCCTGCTACCATCACAAGTTCTTTATATGAACCTTTTGCGAATAGCATTGAAGCAATGTGTAGTGCAGTAGGTGTCTGTTTCGAGGAGATTTTTACGTTATTTCTCGGGAATGCTTTCGCAAGTACCTTCTGCTTTAATTTTGGATTTAAGGGGTTCTTCTTAGTATCAAAAGAATGACTTCCAAATACGAAATGGTCTTTCGCTTTCTTTCCTTCTTTTTCAACTGCAATGAATAGTTTAGCATGACCTACTGTAGGAGGATTAAATCTTCCAAATGCAAATACTACTGTATCATTCTTTGCTTCGTGTAACCTTTTAGAAAGGTCTGTAAATTTTAACGTCATTTGCTCACCCAATTTTTAGCGGCGGTGAAGTTTGCTCGACTAAATTCTAGTCGATTAACTAGTTTCACTGCGTTGCCTTTTATTCTATCAACTGCTACAAACCCCTCAGGTTCGGTAGTCTTTAATCCATCATCTGTTCTCAGAAATGTCCCTATAGATTTAACTTTAGACAACTTCTGCACTAGCACATTTTTTGCTTCCATAATATTAATATATAGTTCTGTTACTGCTATTATGTCAGATTTTGAACTATCAATCTTATTTATACCATCTTTAAGTATCTCACGATATTTATCTTTAGATACTTCGGTCTTTTTACTATCAATTTCTTTATTCATCTTAGTGTTCCAATAAGTTTTGAACTCACTAACAACTGTATTAGCATTTGGAAAGTCACCCTCACTTCTAAAGTAAACATTTAAGTGAGTTTTAAAGTTAGTCCAAAGCGAAAATCTATTTTTCTCATCAAAGTTTTCACTCATCTTATCTAGATAAGTCTTAACTGATTTTGATTGTGTTTCTATTTTAGAGATATAACCATTTAGTTTCTCAGTTTCTTTTGAAGTCATTGTTACTGAACCAGATACATCTTTATATGATGCATCATCGAACCAAATAGACTTGTTCTTTTTTAATCTAGAAATGTTTATATTGAAAGATGCTTTCATATCTTCTAATTTCTTACCAGTGTATGTCGTATGAAAGATAATACCCATATTAGTTTTCTTGATAAACTTACCTAATGGACCTTCTTCTGGTACTGCATATACAATAGTGTTAGGTTGAAAAGTAATATACTTCTCACCATCATGTGACATTGATTTTAAGTCGCTTTTAGTATACATCATGTCGCCTTGAATGACACCTTTGATACCTAACTTAGATAGTTCTTTCAATGCAACTTCTAATTTTTCTACAAGACCACCACTATGATTTTTACGAATGTCTGCATTTGTTTTATTTAACTTTGGACTCTTATTAAACACAGACTTTGTAGCAACAAAGAATTTCTTATCTTCAGGATCAATCCCACAGAATATAGCAGGTGCGCCATCCCATTTAGTTGTAATGTTAGTAGCAGAACGACTACTACCTCCCAACATATCAGAGACAGACTTTAGAAACTCAATAGCATTAACTGCACCCTTATAACCATCTGTAATGATAGTCTCTTCGATGTGTGTCAAATGCGTATTGCGATTTTCTTCTAATTCAACGTGTTGTTTAAAATTTATCATGCTACTATTATACCATATCTTTGTTAGTTGTCAAACACTTTTTTTACTATTCTTCACTTTTTTATTTTCGTGTTGTATTTTTGCAACACTCTATCCATATAATTTCTTACCGGTCGCCGATTTGGAAGTATAGTCTAGTAAGAAGTGACTTGGTGCAACTCCGCCTTGCTTGTTTCTTATATTTAGTTTAAAATCAAAGTAAGGATTTGAGAATTTCATATCAACACGTTTCGCCATACCATTCGTAATACCACCATAATATAGTGTAAATTGTGAACCACTGATATTTGAATACTTTTTATTCTCATCAACACCAACCCACCAACAAAATGCTTTACCAGAACCTTGACCATGTGCCATCCAATAGTTAGCACCAATAGCACTTTGTAGTAGTGAAGTTAGTAGTTGCTTATCAATACTTCGTGTTACGTCTACAATATGTGATGAGTTACCTGTTGCTTTCTTTCCTGTGCCATAGTTATTAAATACTGCACAGAATGTCGCATTATCAATACCTAATGATTTAAGTAATTGCACACCCATCTGATTTGTAATAGTGCCATTTGTTACTTCTCTTTCACTAAATGGTTTACCTGAACCTTTTACACCAGTGTTAACGAATGTAAGAGTACTTGAAAACTTTGCTGAAATATATGTTGCAGTCTTATCAGCATGAAATACTGTAATGTCAGTTACTTTCTTTCCAACATCTGCTGGATTGCCTGGACCAATCATAGGTTTTCCACCACTCATTATGAATGGTCGACTTTCATTCGCACCACCAACTTGTTTAATTCTATCAACAGGAGACCTATTCTCATTACAAATTGCAGTGATTAGCGAACCTGCTAGTTTTGAATTTATATTTTCGTTCTTCACTCCATTTGCATAATCTATCAAAGCATGAGCGAGTTCTCTTTCAAACTTTAGTCCTAGATTTTCTTTCTTTCCACCTGCAGGTTGTCCACCAAACTCTTCAGTCTTTATTAGTTTAGTAACTGGAATGACTACTGTTCTAATCTGACCAGTATATACTCCTTTGAGTGATACTGTATTACCTCTTTGTCCTTTGAAAGCAAGAATTTTATTTGCTAACTCTTCGGCGACAGAAGGCATAACTCCAGGTCGTCTTAATGTCTCTACGTTATTAACTATTATTGCAGTTGCTTCAAACGTACCATCTGCAGTAGTAAAAGTTGAAGACCTATTATCTAGTTGCATAACCTTATTAACCAACAGTGTTGGTCGATATGGGTACTTAGAAATATCTGCTACTGATAGAGTTGCCATTAGAATATATCATTTTTCCAACAATCCTTAGCGAGACTTTTCTGAAGCATATATGCTTCTTTCTCCCAAGGAAGGTCATAATAGTTAGTTTCAGGCATCACCTTGGTATTCTTCCAACGTGCAACACCCATTCCGTTCCAATCATCCATTTCACCACGAACATATTGTTTAACGTGTACCATCTCATGGCACAATGTCATTACGAAATCTTTGATAGACAAGTCTTTTGAAACTTCTATCTCATATTGTCTTTTATCATCACCCATCATACAGTAACCCACGGCGGTATCTTCGTTCATCTTCTTCAGTTGAACTTCGATTTCGATATTACGCAATCGTGGCATTAATTTTGTTATCATGTAGTATATAACATTTTCAGCAATTTCTCGCTGAGTTTTGTTACCACCTACGATACCTACTATATGCACCTTAACCTCTTTTCTTATCATTACTACTATATTATAGCAATGTTTACCATGCTTGTCAAGCACTTTCTCATAAAAAAGTTTGTTTAGTATAAGTATTTATGATTGTTTAGAAGTGGGAACCTCGAACCCATGAAGAAATCGAGGTATTTGCCAGTCAGCAAATCCAGTGCCGGAGTTCAAAGACTTTATAGTATCTTCTGCTTTATCTTTTTCGATTGTCAGATATATAGTATCTTTAAACTTTTTATCAAAGGCAGTCCAAATATTATATTCTCCGTCAAACTTCAAACTAAATCTTGAATGACGAGAAGTCCTTGTACTTTTTGTTTTCATTATTTCTGTTCTCCTTGAGTTTATCAAATCCAAATGCTTGTTCCTCTACTACTTCAACTTTTTGTGGTGCTTTATGTTTCATATTCTCTACTAAGTCTTCTTGTGCAGAATCCTCAACATCGTACAGTTGCATCTTTGCTCTATCAATACCAAGTACAAATCTTTTATACTTAGTAGGATCATTATAACGATTTTTCAACTGCTTTACTAGAATTTGATTATGTTGTTCTAGTTCTTCATTTGAAATTAATGCAAACATAAAATCGCACGTTGCTGGTAGACCGAAACTTTCAGAGGTATCTTCAAGACCAATATCGGTACTTGAGAATCCTTGTCTAGTTGTCTGAGTAGCAGAGATGATAGGTACATTATGCTCAACGGCAAGACCTCTCAATTCTTCTGCAATGGATTTAATAATAGTGTAGGAGTTGTGAGAACTTCCTGCTTTAAATCTTTGTGATGCACATATATTTAAATAGTCAATACAGATAGCATCAGGTTTGAAACTTTTCTTTAATGCTAGTTCATTTATTAGTGCATCAAAGTGACCCTTATGTGCAGTTGCAGTCGGATATTCTTTGACTATCAACTTGCCGTGGGTCTCTTTTTGTAGTTGTTTTAATTTTTTATCGAACATAGACTTAGGTAGTTCTTCTAATGTCTGTATGTCCATGTTTAGTAGATTAGCATCAATACGTTCAGCAATTCTTTCTTCTGCCATTTCCATAGTGATGTATAATACGTTCTTACCATGCATCATATAGTTTGCGGCAAGATGACACATAAACAAGGATTTACCAACACCAGTTCCTGCTAGTGCTACGTTCAATGTTTTTTTAGGTAGACCACCTTTTGTAATCAAGTCTAGATACTTGAGATTGAAAGGTATCTTCTCTTCTTTAGTATGATAGAACTCATATCTATCATCCCAATTTTCAAAGTAATCGTGACCAACATTAGGATCAAATGATACTGAAAGAGCATCAGATAACATCGATGGTAAGGAATCAGGAGTTCTCTTCTTGTCTTTACCTTCTATTATCTGAATACCCTCAGAGATTGCATTGTAGATTGCTTTTTCTTGACAGAACTTTTCAGTCGCATCAGTCAACCATTCAGTATCAGTATTTTGTGTGTTAAGTGAATTGATAATATCAACTGCAGAATTAAACTCAGGTTCTGCAATATTATGTTGAGTATTCATATCAATCACAATTTGCTCAGAAGAAGGAAGTTTATTATACTTTGATACTGAAGCAGAAATAGTAGAGAATACGAGTTTTTCTGAAGTATCGTGAAAATACTCAGGACGTAGAAACGGCATCACTTTCCTCACAAACTCTTCGTTGTGAATTAAGTTAGATAATATTGTTCGTTCAATCCTTGCCGTTTGCATATACTAAGTCGCCTTTCTGTAATTTCTCTTCAATTTGTTCAACAATGATATCACCAACAATAGATGTAAAATCATCTTCAATAGTAATATCTTCTTTATTCTCTAGTATCTCATACTTGAAACGCATTGCACGATGACCAGTTTCGTCTGGTTGACCAAACTGAATACGACCTACTTGATATATAATATTCTCATATTTACCTTCAAGTATCTTTGTTCCTAGTACGTCTTTCTTCTCGGCGTAACTATATTTCACCACCATAACTAAACTTCTCCTTTGCAAAGGCATCAATTTTTTGCATCACTTCATCTGTGAAATATACTTCTGGAGAATGTAATATCTCTTTACCATATCTCTTAGAACCATCAGCGACTTCAATACGAGTTGCTACTTTCTTAAATATGCCTGCTTCTTCAGCAAGTTCTATAAGACCGTAGTAACGATTGAGACCACCTTTATAACGCAAGGACACATCAATCATAGAGTTTTCTTTAGTTAGTCGTGATTTATTTAACTTACAGTGAATAATATTACCTACTACTTCTGTACCTTCTTTTTCTTTTCTCTTAGAAAGAAATACGATTGATGAGGCGGCATACTGAAGACCAGAACCACCACCCATTACTTTCTGTGGGAACATTGTACCCATTTGGTCATAAGTGTGATTAGTAACAATCATAGGAACTTTTGCTTTACCTAATTTCAACGTCAATACTCTGAATGTCGCTTTAGTAAGTTGTGCCCTAGTCATATCTCTAGTTTCTTTACCATCTGCAGTATCTTCAATCTCTTTTGTTGTTGACAACATTCCGAGACTATCTAACACAAACAGTAAAGGTCTTTTATCTGCATCTGCTTGTTCAATATACTTGTCAAGAATTTTAATACCTTGATTACGAAATTCTTGAATGGTAGTCACTGGCATCATTACAATACGTTTAGTATCAATACCACGCTCATCAATCATATCTTTAGTTAAAGCACTCTCTGTTTCGAAATAGACAACACCTGCATCAGGATTGCTTTCTAGAAAATGCTTTACTAATCCGAGAGCAAAGAAAGTTTTTCCAGTGCTGGACTCACCAGCAATAGCAGTAATTTTATTTGATGGTAACCCACCATATATACTACCACTCAATAGTGCATTGAAAGCATACGAACCAGTATCAATGTAACCTTGTACGTCACCTGCTTCGACACCATCATCAACGATGCCTGCATACTCATTCTTACTCTCTTTGACTATTTCTTTTAAAAAATCATTCATTTACTATACCTCATTTGTTATACATAATATATCATAAACATCTACAATTGTCAAGGTAAATGTTTGTCTTGATATGGTGAAAGTACTGGATCAATATATTTTGAAATCATTTCTAGTTGGTCGTGATATTTCGCCATATGGTCCAATTCTTTTTCTAGTGTTTCGATGATATCTGAATGCTCACCGATTCCTACAGTTCGGTTCATATAAACTAAAACATTTGCTTTATGTTTAGCAATATTACCTTCTGCGTGTTTTCTTAGTGCATCGACTAAGTGGTTGTCTATAATTATAGACCTATCTAATGTAGTCATTGTTCTTCTCCTATCCGAAAAAGTCTTCTAATGTTGCGACTTTCTCTAATTGCCAACCTATACTACCTGAAATAAAAGTCAGTGGGTCTAGGAAGGATTTTGTAAATTGCATATCATAATCAATATATCTATGCAAATCAAACTCAGTTGGTAAATCTGACAAGAATGATATGATGTTCTCACCTATAGGATTAGGCATTTTTAAGTGAACGAATTTTATCTTCTCGCCATCTTTGATTTGTGGGTAGTTCTTTGATATCTTTTTATCTTTGACAGTTTGATTAAACATCAAGGCGCCACGGACGTGCATCGGCGTACCTTTAGTATAAACTTTTATCTCAGAAGCATACTTCTTAATACCATTTACAGAACGAGGAAATGCAATCTCTTCTGGTGATAGTTTAAGAAATTCTTCTCTTGTTTTCTCAACGAATTCTATCAGTTCATCATTGTCACCTTTTACGATAACTTTGATTGCTTCTCTTAGAAATACACGAACTGGTGCAGGAGTTGAAGACTTTACAACTTCAAGTCCCATAATCTTTAGTTTAGGTTCAGCATACTGAACACCCTCAGAGTTATGTACATTAAGAATATATCTTTTCTTTGCAGTCCAGATGCCTCTATCAGCGATTACTTCTCGCTTCATAAACATCTTTTGTGCATATGAGTTCATATAAGTAGCAAGGTCTTGATAGCAATTATCAATAAACGGTTCAATTTTCTCTGAACCGACCTTATCAAGGAATCTAACCACCTTGGGAGTGAGTTCACTACTTTGACTTTTTGTGAATGGTTTTCCCTCATTAAACACTTGGTATACAAGTTTACTAAGATTAATGTATACTGAATCCGTATCACTTGCAATAACGTAGTTGGTTTCATTGTTTTCATCCTTCAATAACTTACTGAAATATTTATTCAGTGCCCTCTCTATCCAACGTATAGAAAGTTGACCAGAGAGTGTAATACCCTCTGCTTGACGAATATCAAAATATCTAAAATACTGATTACCTAAAGCACCATAAGCAGAGTTCAATGCAATCTTTTTTGCTAATTGAATGTTATTGTAGCGAGAGATGAAGTTCTTTAGTTCAGAATTCTTAGTGATTTCATATTCTTTTTCTGCTTCAATCATCTTCTTCTTATAGAATGTTCTAGTCTCATAAATCTCTTCCATCATCTTAGGAAGAAACCCTTGAACATCTGCACGAAAACATTGACCATTCGCCGCCATCGATAAATTCTTTTGCTTCAATACTGAATTGTCAAACTTCTTATCTAGCAAGTCATCGACATTAACATCTAATCTTTCGTTAGTGATAGTGTCAGGAGAAATGTTATACTGCATAATCAAGTGTGGGTACAATGAATTCAAATCGAATGACATAACCCACTCATGTTGACCTACAATAGGGTCTTTCACATAAGCACCAGCATAAGCAGTATCTTTATTATGAAAAGACTTAGGTGGAATAACAACACCTCTTCGTCTTAGATAATTATAGATAAGCATATCCCAACATCGAACTTGAGAAAATACATCTTCAAAGTTTACACGAAAGTCATATGCCATCGTCATCTGTAATTCAATCAGACCAAGTTTATCTTCAAGTTGAGATACTAATTCAACGTCACGAATGTTATAGTCTACAAACTTAGTCCAATCTTGAGTATAGAAATCTTTGAAGTTCTGATACTCAGAGTGGTCTAGTTTCTCAGAACCAAGTTCTACGTTTGCAATATGTGCAAGTGCAAAACTTTCGTAACCAATACCACGATACTTTCTGAACAACTCAAGATAGTCAATACCAGCGATACCAAAGATATCATAGTAGACTTGTTCTCTACCTTGTACAGTCAGTTTACCACCCTTGACAACTTTCCAAGGAGAGATAGTTCGAACTTGCTCATCACCAAGTATTCGTTGAACACGATTGACGATATATGGAATATCAAAGAAGCGAGTATTCCAACCGGTAATAACATCTGGTTTGAATTCATTCAACCAAGAAATCCAGTCTTGAAGCATCTGTGCCTCAGTCTCGAAACATCGATATTCTACTTCTTTGTTCTTACCAGTGTAAGGTCGTGTACCCCATGTAATCAACTTCTTTGATAGATTATCTTGAATTGTAATAAGAAGAATGCCTTCATTAGCAGTCTGAATATTAGGGAAACCAAACTCAGTCTCAGTCTCAATATCTAAAGAGATAACTGAAATTTGTTTTGTATCGAAAGGTATCTCTTCTTGCTCATAGAAGTTATCTGATATCCATTGATATGCGAACTGTGTTTGTCCGTATACTTTAAAGTTAGATACGTCTTTATAATCTTCTAGAAACTGTCTGGATTCTTTGATAGAACCAGGTTTGAAATCTTCAACATAATCACCTTCTAAAGTTTTATATTGTGTCGGTGTCTTAGACTTTAAATATAACGTGGGAGAGAAATCTTTGTATCTCTGCATAACACGTTGACCATCGTCATTAACTCCTCTTACAAGTAAGTTGTTGCCCCATTGTTGAACATTTGTGTAAAACTTCAAAAGATATACCTCATCATTAAAATATCATTATATAACAAATCACACATAAAGTCAACCCCTATGTGTGGTGAAAGTGTGTTAACCCATAAGTGTTTGGTTTGGCATAATTAGACCACTACCAAAGTTTTTGTTGTAACTATTTAAAATTTCTGTGTTTGGTTCTGCGATATACAAAACTGCTTGTTTGTTTATTGCAATAGGTTTATCTGTAAATGCAGAATATGGACCCATTTGGACTTGAACACCTTTACCATTTTGATTGGGAGATAGCATAATTATCGCTGGTTTCTCACATTGAATTGTTTCTTCATCTTCTTTAGAAATTTTTGTAATAATTTCTTCACCGTTCATCATTTTGATGACCATAATCTCATTCATTATTTTTCTCCTGCTAATAATTCTTTACAAGTTTGAAGGGAACCAAGAATAGCATTTGCTTCTGCTTCCAACTGTGTAATTGCTTTTCGATATTGTGCCAGCATATCTCTACGAGTTTCTAAGTCTGCTTCTAATTGAGTTACCTTATCATTAATTTTGATAACTGAAACATTCATTGCAGTCAACTTATCTGCAACTGGCGTTGCACTTTTCTTTGTTGTCATGTATATCTCCTAATAATATAATGAGTAGTTTATACACATACTCAGGTGTTATGTTTATTTTACTTCGATAGTTCTATGCTTCTTGCTTTTTCTTACCGATGTTATATTTAGTCTCTAAAATCCATTCACTTTTTTCTTTGAATGCAATAACTTTAATCTGTGATAGTGGTGCTTGATTTACAATTTTATCTTCTGCCACAATATTAACTAGACCCCAATCATTCAGCAACTTTACAATAGTGTTTCTGCGACTTTGGTCTTCTTCTGAGAAATTTGTCTGCTTACCATCCAACCCAAATAATTCTTTGAAGTGGACAATAAAGTACCGACCTTGCTTATGCAAGATGTGGCACGATTGGTACAACTTCTTATCTTTTTTTGATGCAATCCCGATACGAGATAATGTCTCTCTAATTTTTAGAAAATCATCAGGTTGGGATAATCGTACCTCAACCATATTTTCAACTGTCCATTCATTCATTTTACTCCACCTTTATTATCTAACTTTTTTTTAATCTCATTTAATTGAGTAGGTGAAAGTATTTGAAGTGCGGCAATTGCCTTAGGATATGAATAGTTGTAGTATGCTTTGACATATTCTAATTCTTCACTCTTATCTGCTTTTTGCCATTTATCAAATCGCTTTCGCTTACTAATACTATTTAGTAAAAAGTCAAATTGTAAACGCTTCGGCAGACCATGTCGCATATTCATTTCGTTTGCTTGAAGCACAGTATCAATACCCATGCTCAAACCACGATTAACTATGAAAGGATTGTATTCTTTTTCTGTTAGTTCATCAACTATTATATTCTCTTTTGTATAGTTGATTGCTTTAATATAGTCAAATGGTGTCATCGCTTTGGTCCTCTATTCAGACACTTCATAAAATAAACTTGAGATATTCTCCAGTCATTAACCCACTCACTGTGGTCTTGTATATATGCTCCATGTATATACCAACTAGGATAGACAATGCATCTATTCTTTTTTGCAGGAATAACTTGTGCTAGTTTTGCATTCTTTTCAATATCAACTCGTAAATCAATTACTTCATCTTGTTCTGTATCTACACTATGATAGAATGCAGTACCATGATTATAATTGTCATTCATATAAATGACAGAGGCGATATGATTAAGACTATCTTGATGAGGGTAAGATTGTATATTAGGATTAGGAACATCTTCAGACATCCACTTGAAGTAGTTGAATGCATAATCATATTCTGAATCCAAACATTCAAACCCTAACTTGTCTCTTGCAACATCTCTTATAAGCATTTGACTTTCATGCTCTGTAGGATGCTCTGTAGGCGTAACTTGAATGTTATGTCTACAATCATAGTAGTCTTTAAAGTTATAAGACTTAGCATTCAAGTGATAACTAGGTACCCATGCTTTTTCTAGCATATCTTGAATATCATCAGGATATGCATAGAAGTCATCTATAATAACTACAGGTCCAATATCTTCAATAGTTTCTACACTAGTCGATATAGAGTTGTTTAATGCGAATAGTTCGTGATGTAGGTAAGGTACTGGCATTATGAAAACTCACAATCAACCATCACTTCCGTAAAGAATGCAACCATGTTTACTTCTTGGTCTGCAACATGAACATTCTTAAACTGATAATCAGCAATTTTAAGAACACAAGCAGGTATACTAGCAGGTTGTAAATGTACACTCATAGTGTCATAAACTTTGCGATAGATATCATCAGCACCAGTGGTGTGAATAGTATCAGCAACCCATTTTCTCATACTAGAGAAGTCTTTATTCTTACAAAAACCAATTACGTTCTTGATATCTACATCACCTGAATTACCCGCCGCTTCTGCATCTATGCGACCACCAATCGAAATCTTTTGAAGTTCGTTGAGTGTGCGGCGAAAGTCAGGAAAGAATTTTGAAACTATACTAGCAACAATATCATTCTCATATGCAACATTCTCTTGTCCAAGAATATCTTGTACTCTCTTAAAGAATGAACCAGCAAGTTTTTGCTTTTCGTCTTTCGGAGTACTAAACTCAATTACTGAACACCTACTATGCAATGCAGGAATGATTTTGTTTTTATAGTTACAAGTAAAGATGAACCGACAGTTCTTACTGAACTCTTCGATGAAGTTCCTCAATGCTGGTTGAGTAACCGCAGTCAAATAATCTGCTTCATCATATATGACTACTTTTCCCTTGCCACTGAAGGATACAGTACTAGCAAAGTTCACAATCTTGTTTCGTAAGGTATCGATATCACCTTCACTTGAACCATTAAGAATGATCCAATCATAACCCATTTGCTGACATAATGCCTTTGCTACAGTTGTTTTACCAACACCTGCAGACCCACATAGCAATAGATTAGGAATCTCACCATTCTCAATAAATTGGAGAAACGTACTTTCAAGATGCTTCGGTAAGATAGCATCTTTAATAGTCTGCGGTCTATACTTCTCCACCCACAGAAATTCATCACTTTTAATATCCATAATAATCCTCGTTGTTAACCTTCAAATGTGCTATCGACTTCTAATGCAATCCAATATTGCAAGTTCTTGTTAGCATTAACCCAATGAGAAATGTTTTTACTTGAAACAGTCAAGTCATACTCACCTGGAATCACTCTTAGATTATCACGTTTAAAATAGAATGCAAACTTACTACCATTGCCTTCTGCCACTTCAACATCGAACCTATTAGAAGTTTGGTTCTTCTTGTCGGTTGCAATTAGATTAATAGTATCACCATCAGACACTAAACCAATATCAGATAATTGCATAATATTAGATGCTTTCAATAAATCTGTATAGTTTGATTGACTGATACGAACTTTCACTTCTGCACTTGGCATAACAATTTGCTTTGTTGGTGATACTACTAAACTCTTATCAGCATACCAGAATTTAGAATTAGACTTACCTTGAGATACAGTTAAGTAATCATCATATAAGTTTACATCTGGTGCCTCGTAAAGTGATAGAACACTTAAAAAGGAGTTCAAGTCGTAGATAGCAAACTCTTTCTCAAAGTTCTCTTCTACTTTCGCAGTTGCTAGAACATTTTTCATTACTGAAATAGTTTCTAATGTATTGCCTGGTTTTACGAGCAGGTTCTCGTTAATTTCACTGAAGTTCTTTAAGACTTCAAATGTATTTTTACTGATTTTCATTATAAATCCTCATCATGTATGTGCAGTTGTATAATTGCATAGTGTAAGACTTTTAATAAATCTTTTCGGGCATCACTAGCAGAACCCTTTTTGCCATATCGTTGTGCATACTTTAGCACATTGCCGATACAGAAACCTGTACCATGTCCACCATCAATGATGAACTCAGTCGCTTGAAACTTGTCTTTGGAATAATGACCATTGTTATAGGTCGCATCGATGTACTTTTGAAATTCTTCAATTAATTCTTTTTCATTAAACTTATATTCTATTTTAGTATTTTTCATATATTTCTCACTTATTGTTTCATAATAAAAGTAGTGGGCACCGAGGTAGAAAGATGATTTGTAAGATGAAAAACCTCGGTGCCCATACTAGTTAGGCAGTCGCTAGTGCTTGAAGACCAGCGGCAATGACTGCTTTACTTGGTGTACCTACACGATACGCCACTGAGTTAGTCTTACCCGTAGGGTTAGCATAAATCATATTACCTTCGTACCTTAGGTCATGTACTCGTTTAGCAACATTTACTGTAGTAGTATTTGCTTTTTTCGCAAGTTGCTTAGTAGTAAAAGAACTTCCAGTTGAAAGTGCATTCATAATTTTTGTCTTGACAGACATTTTTGCTTTTGCCATTATAAGTTCGCTCCTTATATAATGTATTTACGAGACTGCAAAATGCAATCTCTTTCAATTGTTTTAAGTATACTCTTAAAACGGTGTTTTGTCAACATCTTCTTTCGGTGCAATTTCACTTTCACCGACTTCAGTGTTAACGATATCAGCATCCACCTTAGTATAAAGGTCAATGAATGCCGATTTAGTTTCATCATCAAAACGATTTATGCACATTTGGATCGCTTTCATACGGTCTCCAAATACTGAATATGCTTTGACGATATGGACTAGTCTACGAGTTGCAATCAACTCATCGATGCCTCCATCCATGAAGGTCTTTCTGATAATATCTGCCCACTTGACAAGTTTATCAGCAAAGTCCTCATCTTCTTTACCCACTGCAATTAGTTCTTTTGAGACAATCTTTTTCTCAATAGTAACTGCTGGATAATCTTGTTCCACAGTAATAGGGAATCTTTCTAGGAATGCTTCATTAAGGATATTGGTTCCGATGAAACGACCATCTTCTGAACCCTTACCTTTTGTATTAGCAGTCGCAACAATCTGAAAACCTTCTACAGGTTCTACAAACTGATTAATCTTCTTTAGAAGTACGCCATTACCTTCGAGGATTGGTTGTAAGCACATAATTTTGTTTGATGCTAAATCAATCTCATCTAAAAGTAAAACGCCTCCTGCTTTCATTGCTTGAATAACTGGACCATCATACCAGACAGTCTCGCCATCGACAAGTCTATACCCACCGAGTAAATCATCTTCATCGGTTTCGATAGTAATGTTAACTCTAAAGAATTCTCTTTTAAGCATTGCACATACTTGTTCAAACATCATGGTCTTACCATTACCTGATAGACCAGTGCAGAAGATAGGGTAGAACATCTTAGAACGAATGATACTACGGACATCTTGAAACTGACCAAAAGGAACATAATTCGCATAAACTTTAGGAATTAAGTTATGTATTGTAGTATCAGAAATAGTAATACTCTTTTTCGCTACAGGTTGTTCTGGAACTTGAATGTTTTGCATTACTGCATCTCCAACGACCTTTGTTTCTGGCATCACACTGCCACTCATTAATGAATACAACCCGTTACCCATTTTGTATTCGTCATTTTTAACAATCCAAGACGGAGCATATTTCATACCCATCTCATTTGCTACAGTAACTAATTCTGCTCTAGTAAAATCATTCTTACCATTGAACAGTTCTTTTGCTTTTGTTATAAAAGTTTCACGATTATTCATAATTATCACCTCTTTTTTCATCATATAATATATTATAGCATATTAAATAGTAGTTTGTCAAGCACTAAATTCACTTTTTATGGCAAATATGCACTTTTTTTTCATTTTTTATGCTACCATGTCAATAAACTTCTGAAGTACTACTCGATTTTGAAGTTTACCCTTACCCATACGTTTAAATGCACTAGTTAGTTTTTGTTTTGATGCACCATTTAAGTCTTCGCCAAGACCTTCATCTTCTACTTCTAAATTCTTACCACCTTTGATGATATATAACTCA
>TARA_R110000823_G_scaffold195624_5_pt1 | contig 34428 bp, 36 predicted proteins | sample TARA_R110000823 | Tara Oceans TARA_R110000823 (sample SAMEA4397722) | marine metagenome | biome: Polar Biome; feature: [DCM] deep chlorophyll maximum layer (ENVO:01000326); material: water (ENVO:00002006), including particulate matter (ENVO:01000060) such as... | depth 20 m | reverse complement strand
GCCGCCACGGGCGGCATCGCGCCGCTGCCAGAGCCGCTCGATCAGAGCCGGCAGTATGTGGCCCTCGCGCGCAAATCGCGCGCCGTCGAAGCCGGCTACCGTGTCGCTCTCTTCCAGCTCTGCGCACAGTCCGAGTGCGAGCCCCAACGGATCGATACAGAATGTGCGAATGATGCTGGGATAGAGGCTCTTGAAATCCAGCAACAGTACATGCTCATAGATACCAGGGGACGAATCCAGCACAAACCCCCCGGGGCTGGCGCCATGCTCTTTGGGGGCATTGGGCGCAACAAAGCCCCGACGATGCAGTCGCGGCAGGTACAGATTTTCGAAGGATGCAACCGAACCACCCAGCCGATCGCTGTTCAGCCCGGTTATCAGGCTGCGGGCAACTGCGAAATCCAGCAGGGAGGTCGCCTGGAATATTGCCGAAACCAGTTCGCAATCCCGCAGGTTGTAGCGCGCCAGTTGCGCTTTATCGGTATGGAACAGCCGCGTAATTTCCGCACCGCGATCTGCGCCATGCAACAGCTTGCCTTCGCCCAGCAGTTCGTGAGCCACGTTGTCCAGCGAGAAGCTTTCGAAGCGATAGAATGCCGCACGCAGCAACTCGATACCGTCGAGAATCACGCGGCCGGGAAACTGCACGGCAAAACGCTGGCCATCCTCGTCGAGTTCCCGCCAGTGACCCGCGCCACGCTCACGCCCCAGGGCGAGCGTGCGCTCGAGACGATCACACAGTCGCTGCAGGAAACGCGTGTCGAAATTGACCACGTTCCAGCCAATCAGCACATCGGGATCATTCGCGCCGAGCCAGTCGAAGAACGCATCGAGCAACTGTTCCTGACTGGCGCAGGCGGTCACGCAGGGCTCGCCAATCTCACTGCCGAGCATGAATACGCGGCGTTCTTCCGCACCCCTGCCCCAGGCGTGCACCGCGATGGAATAGAGCTGCAAATCATCCATGGCGGTTTCAATATCGAAAGATACCACTCCCAGCGCGGGCGGCTGGCCACCTGAGGCAATGGCGGGATTGTCCAGCACGCGGTAGCGAGCATGCTCGCGTGGCACACCCTCAAGCCGCGCCGAGCCAGTGACAAAACGCTCCATGAGGAAGCGCTCCGCGGGGTTGATATCCGATTCCAGGGGATCGAGGCCGGCATCGCGCAGGATGTCGGCCGCCTGGCGGGCCAGGCGATAGTGGCGAAAGTACAGAGCGGACACGGGCCTGCATTCGAAACTGCGCAATGGCAGGGAGCGAAGCTCGAAGTGCATTCGCGCCCCGAGCAACGTTTGCGCCGCCGCGAGTTGCCCGTCGGCGAGAAAAAACACGCTGCGTTCACCGGTCACGCGCGCCAGCAGCGGGCCCTGCGCCGTGGCGAACCAGAAGCGCAATTCAACACCTTCGGCGGTATCGCGCCAGTGGCGCGTCAGCAGAAAGCCCTCGAAGGTCTGTGCAGTCGAACTCACGCTTGCTCCGGGGGCTGTGCTTGGGGCTTCCGGTGGCTTAAGCTAGCGGACAGGGCGCCGGCACCTGTCTCTGGCTGTCGCAGCGGTAACGACCCCATCCGTTTCCAAGGAAAATAATCGCATGAAAAAGCCCGTTATCAAGCAGGACCCTCTCTATCAGCTGTTGCGCAACGAGGATATCAAAGGATTTAACGAGCAGCGCGACAAACTTGACACCAGTGAACTCAAGAGCGGCGACTACCGGGGCCGCGACCTGCGCAACATGCAGGCCCAGGGGCTGGACTTCAGCAATGCCTACTTTCGAAATGCAGACCTGAGCGGCATCGATTTTCGCAATACCAACCTGGAGGGAGCCAGCCTCCTGGATGCCAAGCTGTCAGGGGCTTACTTCCCGGAAGCGCTGAGCGCGGAAGAAATCAGGCTGTCACTGGATACCGGTACCCGGTTGCGCTATCGGCGCAGCTGAGTGGCCTGCGTTCAACCGTCTGACAACAGGCCCCGGAGATCAATAATCGCCGCATTCGCGCGGCTGATATACGACGCCATGACCAGCGAGTGGTTGGCGAGCACGCCAAATCCGCTGCCGTTGAGAATGACTGGCGCCCAGATGACTTCCTGCGTGGCCTCCAGCTCGCGGACGATCTGACTCAGGCTCACCCGGGCATTTTTCTTTTCCAGCACGTCGGCGAAATCCACTTCCGCCGCTTTCAGGAAATGAATCAGCGCCCACGCAGTGCCCCGGCTTTCGTAGAAGACGTCGTCGATTTCCGTCCAGGGCGTGCGCACTACCTGTTCAGCGGCCGTGGATGTGGATTGCGTGGCCATCTCATCGCCCGCCAGATCGGTGTTTACCCGTACCTGACCAACGCTGGCGCTGAGCCGCTGTGACAGACTCCCCAGCCGGGACTCCACCGTGGACAACCAGTAGTTCAGGTTGTCTGCCCGCGCGAAGAACTGGGCGTCCTGTGCCTGCGGATTCGAAAGCCGACGGAAATAACTCAACGAGTAATCCAGCCCGGAACGGTATTCGGACTCCGACGCCGGCAACATCCAGCTATCGGCATTGAAATTGAAGTTGGGCTCGGCGTTGGCGAGATCTGGATCCTCGCGCGACTGTGACTGCGAACGGCTGAGAACCTCGCGCAGCGCACGGGCAATATCGCGCACCTGAATGAGCACGCCGTACTCCCAGTTGGGCATGTTGTCGAGCCAGACCCCGGGCGGAAACCGGTCGTTACGCAAAAAGCCGCCGGGCTTTTCCAGCAGCGTTTCCATCACCCCGATCATGGCCGCGGTAGTAGCCGAACCGGTGACCACCTCGGCGTTCTCCCGCGCGGCAAGTTCCCGCGCCTGCTCCCGCACATCGAATTGCGCCGGCGCCATGCTCCAGTACATACCAACCAGCAGGGCGCCGAGCAGATACAGCGCCAGCGCCACGACCACCCAGCGCACCAGCCCGGTGGCCGGCAGACGGTCTGCAATCATATCGCGCCATTCGGCGAGTTTTTCGAGAACTGGGTTCATAGGCTGGCCTGAGTGATCAGTGGCTGTGCGCGCCCGGAGCGAAACCATGCGCGGATGTGTTCCTTTTGCCGACGGCTACTGTACAGACCTCCTCGCCGGATGCCAATTGCAGGCAGATGTTCACCTCTTCCCCCGCGCCCGGCATGCGGCTGAGGCCCAGCAGCATCAGATGGGTGGCGCCGGGGGACAGGGCGAACTCCGAGCGCGGCGCAACCCGCAGTTCGGACAGCCGCTGCATGCGCACGCTGTCCTCGACCTCCCGCGTGACATGCATCTCCACCGTTTCGGCCAGCGAGGCACTTGCGCCCACGATCACCAGTTCGCTGTCGCCGGGATTGGCGACATTCAGGTAGGCAGCGGTTTGCGCCTGATTGGGGGGCAGCACCCGCACCCAGGCGTCCGACAGCACGGGAGCATTCTGCGCCTGCAGGCCGGTCGCGCACACAGCGCCCGCCAGGATCAGGACTTTCAGGCTTTTTACCACATTATTCTCCGTTGGAAACTTCGCCAGACAAACAGCGTCTCAGTATAGTGACCACGCACGGCGCAAGCCAGAGCAACTGGCCGTCCAATGCGGCAAACAGGCTCCCATACACGCCGCCAGTTGCTACAATCCCGACGCGTGTGACGCCCACCCGGGCCCCGAACATGGAGTACCGCATGCCCAACCTCTTTTTCGCTCTGCTACTGCTGCTGGCGGCCGCCCTGCCGGCCCATGGCGAGGGGTTCGACAGTACCGCCCGCGCGTTCCCGGGCAGCGCGGCCGCGACAGACTTCCTGCCGGTCGAGGAAGCCTATCCGCTGTCGGTGGCGATTGAACAGGACGGGCAGCTACGCCTGTACTGGCAGATTGCAGACGGGTACTACCTGTATCAACACCGCTTCAACGCGACATTGCACGATGCTGCGGGGGAGATACCTCTTGAATTGACCCTCCCGCCAGGCGAGGCCAGGACAGACGAATATTTCGGCGATGTCATCGTCTACTACCAACAGGCGGACCTTCTCGCGACACCTGCCCGCGCAAGCGATAGCGCCAGGCTGGTGGTGACCTCACAGGGCTGTGCCGACGCCGGCCTGTGCTACCCCCCGCATACGCAGGCCTTCGACATTGATTTCATCGCCGGCACGACCTCTCCGGTGGCGACACCCGGGCAAACCGGTGGCTCTGCGGGAACCACTGGCCCGGGTGGGGCCGACCGCGCCGCGCACGGCGCATCCCTGCTCTACATGGTGCTGCTGGCTTTCGCCGGCGGCGCAATTCTCAATCTCATGCCCTGTGTCTTTCCCATACTCTCGCTGAAGGTGCTCAGTTTTACCCGCAGCACCGACCACAGCAGGCATATGCATAGCTGGGTCTACGCCGCCGGCGTGGTGGCCAGTTTCGTGTTGGTTGCCGCAGCGCTAATCGCCCTGCAACAGGCCGGACAGGCAATCGGCTGGGGATTCCAGTTGCAGTCGCCGCTGTTTGTCATCGTCCTCGCCTACCTGTTCATCGCCATGGGGCTGTCGCTCTCGGGCGTGATCGCCTTTGGCGGCAACCTGATGAACATGGGCGGCAACATGGCCAATCGACGCGGACTCACCGGCAGCTTCTTTACCGGCGTACTCGCGGTGATCGTCGCCAGCCCCTGCACCGCTCCGTTCATGGGCACGGCGCTTGGGTTTGCACTCAGCCAACCGGCGCACATTGCCCTGCTGGTATTCGCCGCGCTTGGCGCGGGCATGGCCGCACCCCTGCTGCTGTTCAGCTACAGCGCAACGGCGCGCGCCGCGATGCCCAGACCCGGGCCATGGATGGAAACGCTCAAACAGTTTCTGGCCTTTCCCCTGTATGCAACCGCAATCTGGCTGCTGTGGGTGGCCGGTCGGCAGACCGGTGTGAACACCATGGCCGCGGCCCTTGTCGGCGGGCTGTTGCTGGCCCTGGGTTTGTGGCTGTGGAACGAACGCACCTGGCGTCGCGCCGCGGCGCTGGGCTGTGTGCTGGCGGCGCTCTTTCTGGGCACGTTGCGGGGCCTCGACGGCGTATCCCAGGATACGCCGCTTGCCGGCGGGACTGTCGAGTGGTCGGAACAGGGGGTGCAGGCATTGCGCAGGGACGGCACACCGGTGTTCGTGGATGTCACCGCCGACTGGTGCATCACCTGTAAAGTGAATGAAGCTGCCGTCTTACACACCGACGAACTCAGCGCGGCGTTCAGCGACCACGGCATTGTCTACATGGTGGCGGACTGGACCAACCAGGATGCCGCTATCGCCGATCTGCTGGTGCGCCACGGGCGCTCGGGCATTCCACTCTACTTGATGTTCCCGGCAGATCCGGCGCTTCCTCCGCTGGTTTTGCCGCAGATACTGACCAAGCGCAACGTTTTGAACGCAATAGAAGCAGTTTCCCTGAAAAAGAACGCTGTTGCTGTAGTTTTCGATGAAGATAACCGAGATTGACAACAACTAACCGGTTCGCAGGTGCGACTGATGCGGCCATGTCGTCTTTTTCCCGGCATAGCGAAAGCTGCCTAACTTCCGCGAATTAGCGGGTAAAATACGGTAAATTACCAAAAAATACCACAGCAATAGACAGTCCGGGGGATTTGCGCCAGAATCCGCCAACATCGCGTAATCCCGGAGAGCCATCCGCCATGGCGACCATACTTGTCCTGCACGGCCCGAATCTGAATCTGCTGGGCGAGCGCGAGCCCGACATCTACGGCCATACCACACTCGATGACATTAACCAGCGGCTTCAGTCGCTCGCAGGGGAACACAGCCATCATCTGTTGAGCATGCAGAGCAACGCGGAGTACGAACTGGTCGAGCGTATACAGGAAGCCCGCCACGAGGGGGTGAACTTCATTCTCATCAACCCCGCTGCCTTTACCCATACCAGCATCGCCCTGCGCGATGCGCTTGCGGGAGTGGCCATCCCGTTCATTGAAGTGCACCTGTCCAACACCCATGCCCGCGAGGAGTTTCGCCGCACCTCCTATCTCTCGGATATCGCCCGTGGCGTCATTTGCGGTCTCGGCGCCCTGGGCTACGAACTCGCCCTGCAGGCGGCCATCGCCATGCTGGAAGAATCCTGAACACTCACAAGAGAAGCCACTATGGACATTCGCAAGGTCAAGAAGCTTATCGAATTGCTCGAAGAGTCCAATATCGATGAGATAGAAATCAAGGAAGGCGAGGAATCCGTACGCATCAGTCGCAACAGTGCCCGGTCTCTCGCTGCCGCTGCCGCCGCCGCTGCGGCGCCCGCGCCGGTCGCACCCGCCGCAGCACCCGCTCCGGCGCCGGCTGCATCGACGGCCCAGCCATCTGCGCCGGCTCCGGAACCGGAACCCAGTGGCCATGTGCTGAAATCACCCATGGTGGGCACGTTTTACCGATCGCCCTCTCCCACCTCAGCCGCCTTTGTGGAAATCGGTCAGGCGGTCAAGGCGGGCGATGTGGTCTGTATTGTCGAGGCAATGAAAATGATGAACCAGATCGAAGCGGACAAGAGCGGCACGATCGGCTCGATCCTGGTTGAAAACGGTGAACCGGTGGAGTTCGACCAGCCACTGTTTTCGATCATCTGAGGCCCCATTAAAGGAGGCAGAGATGCCCACATTGGAAAAAGTGCTCATCGCCAACCGCGGTGAAATTGCACTGCGTATCTTGCGCGCCTGCCGGGAGATGGGCATCCAGACGGTCGCTGTGCATTCCCGGGCAGACCGGGAACTTAAACACGTACTGCTGGCCGACGAGGCGGTCTGCATCGGCCCCGCCCCCTCCAGCGAAAGCTATCTTCACGTGCCCGCGATCATCAGCGCCGCGGAGGTCACGCGCGCAACCGCTATCCATCCCGGCTATGGTTTCCTGGCTGAGAATGCGGACTTTGCCGATCAGGTGGAGAAAAGCGGCTTTATTTTTGTCGGGCCCGCAGCGGACACTATCCGCCTGATGGGGGACAAAGTATCCGCCATTCAGGCCATGAAGCGCGCGGGCGTGCCCACCGTGCCCGGGAGCGATGGCCCGATCACCGAAGACAGCCACAGAACCCTGGAAATTGCGCGGGAGATCGGTTTTCCGGTCATCGTGAAAGCCGCGGCCGGCGGCGGTGGTCGCGGTATGCGCGTCGTGCACGAGGAAGCCGCGCTGCCCGGGGCAGTACAGGTGACCCGGTCAGAAGCGGCTGCTGCCTTCGGTTCGGACGTGGTGTACCTGGAGAAATTCCTGCAGCGTCCAAGACACGTCGAGATTCAGGTACTTGCCGACGGCCAGGGCAATGCCATCCATCTGGGTGATCGCGACTGCTCCTTACAGCGTCGCCACCAGAAGATACTGGAAGAGGCGCCCGCGCCAGACATTCCCGAGAACCTGCGGGAGCAGGTGGCCGAAGCCTGTGTGAACGCCTGTATCGAGATAGGCTACCGCGGCGCGGGTACCTTTGAGTTTCTGTTTGAAGACGGCGGGTTCTACTTCATCGAAATGAACACCCGGGTGCAGGTGGAACACCCGGTCACCGAGATGATTACCGGTGTTGACATCGTCCGGGAGCAGTTGATGATCGCCAGCGGGCAACCGCTGTCGCTGACCCAGGACGAGGTACGGTTTCGCGGGCACTCTCTGGAGTGTCGGATCAACGCCGAGGATCCAGCCACATTCATGCCCTGCCCGGGTAAGGTGACCACCTTTCACGCGCCCGGCGGGCCCGGTGTGCGGGTGGATTCACACCTGTATGACGGCTATACGGTGCCGCCCTTCTACGACTCGCTCATCGCCAAGATCATCACCCACGGCGAGAGCCGTGATATTGCCCTGGCACGCATGCGCCAGGCACTCGACGAACTCGTGGTGGAGGGTATTCGCACCAACACCCCGCTGCACCGCGAGTTGTTGCGCGATCCCGCATTCCAGGCGGGCGGCGTGAGCATTCATTATCTTGAAAAGAAGCTCGAGAAAAAGGGCTGAGCCAATCGCTACGGGATTCTGCGCATGACCTGGCTGCAGTTGCGGCTCGACACCGAGCCGCGGCAACTGGCGGAACTCGAAGCATGCCTGTTGGCTGCGGGCGCCTCGGCGGTGACGCTGGAAGACAATGCCGACCAGGCTCTGCTCGAGCCCGGCCCCGGCGAAACCCCGCTGTGGAACCAGACGCGCCTGACCGGCCTTTTCGCGGCGGATACCGACATGGCAAATGTCCTGGCGTCGCTCCCCACCGCACTGCGCGAGGCCTGCAGCGCACGGGTGGAGATTCTTGAAGACAAGGATTGGGAACGTGAGTGGATACGCCACTACCGGCCCATGCGTTTCGGCCAGCGCCTGTGGGTATGCCCAAGCTGGCTGGCGCCGCCGGAGCCGGATGCTGTCAACCTGCTACTCGATCCGGGACTGGCCTTCGGCACCGGCACACACCCTACTACCGCACTGTGCCTGACCCAGCTAGATGGGCTGAGGCTTGCGGATGCGCAGGCCGTCGACTTTGGCTGTGGCTCCGGCATCCTGGCACTGGCGGCGCTCAAACTCGGGGCGCGCCGCGTGCTCGCGGTAGACAACGACCCCCAGGCACTCACGGCGAGTCGCGAGAATGCCCGGCGCAACGGGATCGATACGACGCGCCTTGAGGTTGCGCTACCGTCGGCCGTGGATACAGAGCTCTGGTCTGGCCGGGCGCAGGTCGTGGTTGCCAATATTCTCGCAGGTCCACTGGCCGAACTGGCAGAAACCCTGGTGGCGCTGCTGGCGCCCGGCGGTACGCTGTTGCTATCGGGCCTGCTGGAGTCCCAGGCCGCGGAGTTGCGCGCCCGCTACGCGGGGCATCTCGATCTGCAGGTTGCCGATACGCGCGAGGGCTGGGTCTGCCTGCGAGGCAAACGCGCGTCCTGACCCGCTGGCGAGCCGGGGCCGCGCAGGCCAGACGGATTTTTTCCGCTAATTTCTTCCCCGCGTCAGAGTGAGCGCGTATGATATTCCCTCTTTTCACCACCACTTTTCGCGCCTCGGCCAATGCTCCGGATAGGATCCTATACACTTCCCAATCGCGTCGCGCTGGCACCCATGGCCGGCGTGACGGACTTGCCTTTCCGGCGGCTGTGCGCCGAACTGGGCGCGGGGCTGGTCGTCTCGGAAATGCTCAGCAGCAATCCCGAACTGCGCCATTCGCGCAAATCCCTGTGGCGCGGCCGGCACGACAATGAGATCACGCCACGCTCGGTGCAGATAGCCGGCAGCGATCCCGCGCAAATGGCGCAGGCCGCCCGCTACAACGTGGCGCGGGGTGCCCAGATCATAGACATCAACATGGGCTGTCCCGCAAAGAAAGTCTGTCGCAAGGCAGCGGGCTCCGCTCTGCTGGCCGATGAAACACTGGTGGCGGCAATTCTCGAGGCCGTGGTAGCCGCCGTGGACGTACCGGTAACACTGAAAATTCGCACCGGGCCCACGCCCGCGACACGCAACGGCGTCAGCATCGCGCGCATCGCCGAGGATGCGGGCATCGCAGCACTCGCGGTACACGGGCGCAGCCGCGCCTGCGGGTTTGCCGGCAATGCGGAGTACGAGTCGATCGCCAGTATCGTCGCAGCCACTGATTTTCCGGTGTTTGCCAACGGCGATATCCAATCAGCGACGGATGCCGCCGAGGTACTGCGCCAGACAGGTGCGGCGGGCGTGATGATCGGCAGGGCGGCCCAGGGCAAGCCCTGGCTATGCGGCCAGATTGCCGAACACCTCGCAACCGGCAACACACCGCCAGCGCCTTCACGCGCCATGCAGTTCGCCATCCTGCACAGGCACGTGGCAGCACTGCACGAATTTTACGGCGATTACATGGGCGTGCGCATCGCGCGCAAGCACGTGGCATGGTACCTGCAGGCCAACAACGTACCTGCGCTGCATAAAAAGCGCTTTAATCAGCTCCTGGTTGCCGCACAGCAGCTACACTACATCGACAGCTTGGATACGCCAGACAGCCAAAAGGAACTCGCAGCATGACCAGGGCTGAACCCCTCACTCCCGCGACCGGCCGTGCCGGCGCCGCAAACGACGCAGCCACAGCCGGCAAAACGGTACCCAGCCTCCGCGACGCGGTAAACAATGCAGTAAGCACTTACCTCAGCGAGCTGGACGGACAGGTCTCCACCGAGGTCTACCAGATGGTGCTGGCCGAGGTCGAAGCGCCGCTACTGGAACAGATCATGCGCTACACGCGCAACAATCAGACCAAGGCCTCCCACATGCTGGGGCTGAATCGCGGGACTCTGCGTAAAAAGCTCAAACAGTACCACCTCCTCTCTGAAAAAATCTGACAAGGCGCCAACGCATGAATGATCAACAGCTCGTCAGGGTGCGACGCGCCCTGATCAGCGTTTCCGACAAATCCGGCATCGTTGAGTTCGCCAGCGCGCTCAGCGAGATGGGCGTGGCCCTGCTATCCACCGGCGGCACCTATAAACTGCTGCGTGAGAATGGCCTCGAGGTCACCGAAGTTGCCGAGCACACCGGCTTCCCGGAGATGATGGACGGCCGCGTGAAAACACTGCACCCGAAAATACACGGCGGTATCCTGGCGCGGCGCGGACAGGACGAAGCGGTAATGGCCGAGCACGGTATCGCGCCGATCGACATGGTGGTGGTGAATCTCTATCCCTTTGCCGCCACCGTTGCCAGGCCAGACTGCAGCCTCGAAGACGCCATTGAGAATATCGACATCGGCGGCCCCACAATGGTGCGCGCCGCGGCGAAAAATCACCGTTCGGTGAGCATCGTGGTCAACAGCGCCGACTACGCGGCCGTGCTTGCAGAAATGCGCAGCCACGACGGCGCTACCACCCACGCCACACGCTTTGATCTGGCAATAAAAGCCTTTGAACACACCAGCGATTATGATGGCGCCATCGCCAACCACTTCGGGCGTCTGGTGCCGGGCGGATCCGATGCCTTCCCGCGTACCTGCAACCTGCAGCTGCACCTCGCACAGGAGATGCGCTACGGCGAGAACCCCCACCAGCGCGCCGCATTCTACCGGGAGGCCGCACCGGGCGAGGCAGGCATCGCCACCGCGCGTCAAATTCAGGGCAAGGCACTGTCTTACAACAACGTGGCAGACACCGATGCTGCGCTCGAGTGCGTGAAGAACTTCGCGGAACCCGCCTGCGTTATCGTCAAGCACGCCAATCCCTGTGGAGTCGCGGTGGCCGACACGATCGCAGAGGCCTACGATCTGGCCTTTACGACCGATACCGAATCCGCGTTCGGTGGCATCATTGCGTTCAACCGCTCACTGGATGCCACAACTGCGCGCGCCATCGTCGAGCGTCAGTTCGTGGAGGTCATCATCGCGCCCGCAGTGGACGAGGACGCCGCGGCGATCGTTGCGCAGAAAAAAAACGTGCGCCTGCTGGTCTGTGGCGAGTGGGGCGAACCCGTCCCGGCGCTGGACTACAAGCGTGTAAACGGAGGCCTGCTGGTGCAGGATCGCGATCTCGGCATGGTGGCCGCGGCAGACCTCAAGGTGGTGACGCGCAACGCGCCCAGCGAACAACAACTCAGGGATATGCTTTTTGCCTGGAAAGTCGCGAAATTCGTAAAATCCAACGCCATCGTGTACGCCGCCAACGGCCAGACGATAGGGGTGGGCGCAGGCCAGATGAGCCGGGTGAATTCCGCGCGCATCGCCGCTATCAAGGCGGAGCATGCGGGTCTTACGGTGCGCGGTTCGGTCATGGCATCAGACGCTTTCTTTCCGTTCCGCGATGGTATCGACAGCGCCGGCGAACGCGGCATTGCCGCGGTGATCCAGCCGGGCGGCTCGATCCGCGACGACGAAGTGATCAGCGCCGCCGACGAACACGGCATGGCCATGGTGTTCACCGGGATGCGACATTTCCGTCATTGATTGCGCATCACCTCCCACCATCAGACGTACGCGGAGTATGGCTATGAACATACTGATTATCGGCAGCGGCGGGCGCGAACACGCGCTGGCCTGGAAGGCGGCGCAATCTCCGCTGGCACAAACCGTATACGTGGCGCCGGGCAACGCGGGAACCGCACTGGAGGCCGGTGTGGAGAACGTGGCCATCGATGTGATGGATTTCGCCGCGCTGGCAGAGTTCGCAGCGGCCAACGCGGTAGGTCTGACGATCGTGGGGCCCGAGGCGCCACTGGTGGCCGGCGTCGTGGATTACTTCACGGAACGTTCGCTGGCCTGCTTTGGCCCTCGCAGCGGCGCTGCCCAGCTCGAGGGCTCGAAGGCCTTCACCAAGGATTTTCTCCAGCGCCACAATATTCCCACCGCGGCCTACGACACATTCACCGAGCTGGAGCCCGCCCTCGCCTACCTGCGTGAACGCGGCGCACCGATTGTGGTAAAAGCCGATGGCCTGGCCGCCGGCAAGGGCGTGATCGTGGCAGAAACCCTGGAAGACGCCGAGGCGGCCGTCACCGACATGCTCTCGGGCAATGCCTTTGGCGAAGCCGGCTGTCGCGTGGTGATCGAGGAGTTTCTCAGCGGCGAGGAGGCGAGTTTTATCGTACTCGCAGATGGCCGCAATGTACTGCCCATGGCCACCAGCCAGGACCATAAACGCATCGGCGAAGGCGACACCGGCCCGAACACCGGCGGCATGGGCGCCTACTCGCCCGCCCCGGTCGTGGATGCCGGGGTTCACGCTCGCATCATGCAGCAGGTAATACAGCCCACGGTGGCGGGCATGGCGGCCGAGGGCAACGACTACACCGGCTTCCTCTATGCGGGCCTGATGATCGACGCCGAGGGGCAGCCGAAGGTGATTGAATTCAACTGTCGCTTTGGCGATCCCGAGACACAACCGGTGATGCTGCGCCTGCAATCCGACCTTGTAGCCCTGTGCCAGAGCGCGCTGGCCGGGACACTCGATACCGCCGTTGCCGAGTGGGATCCGCGGCCGGCACTCGGCGCAGTACTCGCTGCGGGCGGGTATCCGGGCGACTACGCGCGCGGCACGCCCATCCACGGGCTCGAGGCAGCGGAGTCAGACGGCGTGAAGGTCTTCCACGGCGGTACGGCCATGCGGGAAGGCGAAGTGGTTACCGACGGTGGACGCGTACTCTGCGTGACGGCGCTGGGCGAGGATATCGCGGCCGCGCAGCGGGCCTGCTACACGGCGGTGGGACAAATCCACTGGGAGGGCATGACGCTGCGCCGCGACATTGGATGGCGCGCGATCGCACGCTATAGTTGAAACGGCACCCCGGATATCCTTGAGGCACTGCAAAAGCCCATGCGCGAGCGACAACTCTCATTTCTCGACAGACTGATCGTGGAGGCAGATTCGGTACTGCGTACCGTGTCCAGCAGCGGCAGCCGCGCGCAGCGACCATCCCCCGCCCGGGGCCATCAGGACGCAGAACTGTCTGACACCGAGCGCCGTCACGTCGCGGGCCTGATGCGCGTCAATCATGCCGGCGAAGTCTGTGCCCAGGCGCTGTATCAGGGCCAGGCGATGACCGCGCGTCTCGAGGAGGTGCGCGGCGAGATGCAGCAGGCCGCGCGGGAAGAAGTCGACCACCTGGTCTGGTGCGAGGAGCGCCTGCGTGAGCTGGACAGCCAGCCCAGCGCCCTGAATCCCGCCTGGTACGGACTGTCATTTGCCATGGGAGCCCTGGCCGGCGCGGTGAGTGACGCAGTGAGTCTCGGCTTCGTGGCCGCCACCGAAGAACGCGTGTGCTCGCACCTGCGCGAACACCTTCAGCAATTGCCCGAGGACGACCGAAAATCGAGACTCATTCTGCAGCAGATGCTGGAGGACGAACAGCGCCACGGCGACAACGCCCTGGCTGCCGGCGGCACGGACTTTCCACGCCCTGTGAAGGACAGCATGAGTGCCATCGCCACGCTGATGACACGCGCAAGCTATCACGTCTAGCGCGAACGCGAAGGTCTAGCCCGCGAATTCCACAATTTCATAACTGTGCGTCATTTCGACGCCGGCCGCCCCGAGCATGATCGAGGCGGAACAGTACTTCTCGGCCGACAGCTCTACCGCACGCTTTACCTGAGCGTCTTTCAACGCGTGGCCGGTAACCACAAAATGCAGGTGTATGCGCGTGAACACCGCGGGTACTGCGTCGGCGCGCTCCGCATTCAGCTCCACCCGACAATCCACTACCTGCTGACGCGATTTCTTCAACATGCCGAGCACATCGTAAATCGAGCAACCGCCCGTACCCAACAGCAGCATCTCCATCGGGCGCGGCCCGAGATTGCGGCCACCCAGATCGGCCGGACCATCCATCACAATTGCATGTCCGCTGCCAGATTCACCGACAAACATGGCGCCGTCCGCCCACTTCACTGTTGCTTGCATGACACTCCCCCGCATACTCCGAACCAAAAGGCGCGGAAGATTAGCACAACAAGTTACATTTTTCTCAAAGTGTGATCGGGTTAAAATTTTGCACAAGAAAACAATACCTAGATGGAGGGCATGCCCTTGCTCAAGCCACAACTCGTGCAAACACTTCCCAACGTTGAAAACTTTCTGCGCCACTGTCAGCGCAAGGATTACAAGGCAAAAATGCCTATCCTCAAGCAGGGCGAGGCCAGCGAATCACTCTACCTGATTCTCGATGGCTCGGTATCCGTGCAGGTGGAGGACGAAGCCGACCCGGGTCATATGCTGGTGATTGCCTACCTGAACCCGGGCGATTTTGTCGGCGAGATGGGGTTGTTCGACGATGACCCGCCAGCGCGCAGCGCCATGGTCGTGGCGAAAACCCAGTGCGAGGTGGCCGAAATTTCCTACGAACGCTTCCACCAGATTCGCGGACAGTTCCCGGATATTCTCTACGCGGTTTCCCGCCAGCTCGGCGCGCGCCTGCGCCAGACCACACGCAAACTGACTGATCTGGCCTTTGTCGATGTCTCCGGACGCATCGCGCACACGCTCCTGGACCTGTGCAAGCAGCCCGATGCCATGACCCACCCGGACGGTATGCAGATCAAGGTAACGCGACAGGAACTCGGAAAAATCGTCGGCTGTTCCCGTGAAATGGCCGGTCGCGTGCTGAAGAATCTGGAAATGGATGGGCTGGTGTCAGTGTCGGGGAAAACCATGGTGGTCTACGGCACACGCTGAAGCAGTTCCCGCGACATTGCGCCCATTCGCGGCGCATGGCGCGCGGGGAAAAAACCGTCTGTATGCTAGAAGAACAGCGCCCGCAGTTTTTCGCCGGGTTCGGGCGCGCGCATGAAGGCTTCTCCCACCAGGAACGCGTGCACCCCGGCGTTGCGCATGAGCTCTACGTCGGCCGCCGCGTGAATGCCACTCTCGGTCACCACCAGGGTCTCGCCGGGAATGAAGGGTAAAAGCTCCAGCGTGGTTTCCAGGCGCGTATCAAAAGTGTGCAAATCGCGGTTGTTGATGCCGATGACAGCCAGCTCAAGATCCAGTGCGCGCTCCAGTTCGGCGCGGTCATGCACCTCCACGAGCACATCCAGCCCGGTATCGCGAGCAGTTGCCGCAAGCTCGCGCATTTGCGCGTCTGCCAGCGCGGCGACAATCAGCAGTACCGCGTCCGCACCCAGGGCCCTGGCCTCCACCACCTGGTAGGGGTCGAGGGTGAAATCCTTGCGCAATACCGGCAGCGAACATGCGTTGCGCGCCAGGCTCAAATACTCATCCGCGCCCTGGAAAAAATCCACGTCGGTCAGCACCGAGAGGCAGGCGGCACCGCCGTCGCTGTAGCTGCTGGCAATCTGCGCCGGGTCGAAGTCCTCGCGAATCACACCCTTGCTCGGCGAGGCCTTCTTCACCTCGGCGATCACCGCGGGATTTCCCGCAGCGACCCTGTCCCGCAATGCCTGCACAAAGCCCCGCGTAGCGCCCTGCTCGGAGATACGTGCTTCCAGCACTGCGAGCGAATCCCGGGCACGGCGCGCTGCCACCTCCTCGCTTTTGCGCGCAAGAATGCGGCGCAGGATGGTTGGGGTAGTGCTCGCCACTGGCTCAGGCCCCGCCATGCATGAGCTGCGTGAAGTCGACAAAGGATTTCAGCTTCTCCGCCGCCTGGCCGCTGGCCAACACATCCTCGGCCATGGCGACGCCATCGGCGAAGGTGGGCGCAATACCACTGATGTAGATGGTTGCACCGCCATTCAGCGCCAGCATATCGGCCGCCTTGCTCGCCACCTCACTCTGTTCGCCGTTGAGTGCCGCCTGAATCACAGCGGCCGACGCGCCCGCGCCGTCTACCGTGAGCCCATCGAGGCTGCGCCGCTGGATGGAGAACTCTTCCGGGCTGATCTCATAGGATTCGATGTTGCCCTGGCGCAGTTCAGTCACATACGTGCCGTCGGCAATCGAGATTTCATCCAGCGCGTCTTTCGAATGCACTACCATGGCGTGCTCCGCGCCCAGCGCCTTGAGCACCTCGGCGACGGGATGACACAAACCGGCCTCGTACACGCCGATCACCTGCCGTTTCACGCCAGCGGGGTTTGTCAGCGGCCCGAGCATATTGAACAGCGTGCGCAGGCCGAGCTCTTTGCGCGGGCCTATCGCGAAGCGCATCGCACTGTGATGCGCGGGTGCGAACATGAAACCGACACCCACAGACTCAATGGAGCGCGCAACCTGTTCGGGTGAGAGATCCAGCGGCACGCCGAATGCCTCCAGCACATCGGAGCTTCCGCTCGCGCTGGATACGCCGCGATTGCCGTGTTTCGCCACCTGCGCACCCGCGGCCGCAGCGACAAAAGCGGAGCCCGTGGATACGTTGAACAGATTGGCGCCATCGCCGCCGGTGCCCACCAGGTCCACCAGGTGTTTACCCTCCACCCGCACCGGGGTGGCCAGTTCACGCATCACCTCGGCGGCGCCTACCACCTCTTCAACGCTCTCGCCCTTCATGCGCAGGCCAACCAACAGCCCGCCAATCTGGGCGTCCGTGGCTTCGCCCGACATGATCAGCCGCATGATCGCGGCCATTTCCTCACGACTGAGGCTGCCGCCCACCACGATTATCGCCAGCGCTTGCTGTATCGTCATTGCCACTCCCTACTCCTGCAGAAAATTGCGCAGCAGGTCGTGCCCGTGCGCTGTAAGAATGGATTCCGGGTGAAACTGCACACCCTGTATGGCCAGTTCACGGTGGCGCAGCCCCATGATCTCATCCACTTCACCGTCTTCGGTGCAGGTCCAGGCCGTGATTTCAAGACACGCCGGCAACGTGTCCTTTTCCACCACCAGGCTGTGGTAACGCGTCGCCTCGAAAGGCTGGCTGAGGCCACGAAACACCCCGGCGCCGGCATGCTGAATCTGCGAGGTCTTGCCATGCATCACACGGCGCGCGCGCACCACCCGCCCGCCAAATACCTGCCCGATACTCTGATGCCCCAGGCAGATGCCCAGCAAGGGTACTTTGCCCGCATACTCGCGGATCACCTGCATGGAGATGCCCGCTTCATTCGGCGTACAGGGGCCAGGTGATATCACGATCTGGTCGGGCTTTAACGCGGCGATGTCCTCAACCGCAATCTCGTCGTTGCGCACCACCTGCACCTCGGCTCCCAGTTCACCGAGGTACTGCACCACGTTGTAGGTGAAGGAATCATAGTTGTCGATCATCAACAGCATGCGCTCACCCCCGGCCTGCCAGCACCATCGACGCGGCGCGAAACATCGCGCGCGCCTTGTTGTGGGTTTCCTTCCACTCCAGTTCCGGTACTGAATCAGCCACTACTCCACCGCCCGCCTGCACATACAGGCGCCCATCCTTGATCACCGCGGTGCGGATGGCAATCGCGGTGTCCATATCGCCCGCCCAGGAGATGTAGCCCACCGCGCCGCCATACACGCCGCGCTTGACGGGCTCCAGTTCATCGATGATCTCCATGGCGCGTATCTTCGGCGCACCACTCAGGGTACCCGCTGGCAATGTTGCCCTGAGCACGTCGATCGCGGTACGCCCGGGCTGCAGATCGCCGGTCACGTTGGACACGATATGCATGACATGGGAATAGCGCTCCACCACCATTTTATCCGTCAGTTCGACCGAACCGGTGCGGGCGATGCGCCCGACATCGTTGCGCCCCAGATCGATCAGCATCAGGTGTTCGGCGATTTCCTTGGGATCGGCCAGCAACTCCTCCTCCATCGCCCGATCGTCCTCTTCGCTACGGCCGCGCCGCCGGGTGCCGGCAATCGGTCGCACGGTGACCACTCCGTCCTCGAGCCGCGCCAGAATCTCCGGCGATGAGCCCACGATGTGGAAATCCTCCAGGTCGAGAAAATACATATAGGGCGATGGGTTGAGGTTGCGCAGGGCACGGTAGAGATTCAGCGGTGGTGCATCGAAGGGAATGCTCATGCGCTGGGAGGGCACCACCTGCATGACATCACCGGCCAGCACATACTCCTTCACCCGCTCCACCGCAGCCTCGTACATCGGCTGGGTGAAATCCGAGTCCGCCGCCTCCTCGAGCGCAGACGAATCCGCGGCGCCCAGATCAACGTCGGGTAGCGGCGGCACCGGTTCGCGCAGGCGTTCCACCAGCTCATCGAGCCGCGCCTCGGCGGCAGCGAGTGCATCGGCCTCTGCCGGGTCTGCATTTACCACCAGGCGCAGGGTGCCGGCCAGATTGTCGAACACCAGCACTTCTTCCGAGACCATCAACAGGATATCCGGCGTACCCAGGCGGTCCGGCGGCATGCCGGCCTGCAGGCGCGGCTCCACGTAGCGCACAGTGTCATAGCCGAAATAGCCTACCAGACCACCGTGGAAAACCGGCAGGTCGGTGCGCAAGGCGGTGCGATAGCGCTGCTGGAACTGCTCTGCGAAGGCCAGTGGATCAGATGTTTCGGTCTGCTCGGTCAGTTGGCCGTCGACCCAGATTTCGGCGCGAAAACCGAACACTTTCAGGACCGTGCGGCAGGGCGGGCCGATAATCGAGTAGCGGCCCCACTTTTCGCCGCCGTGAACCGATTCAAAGAAGTAGGAATACGGCCCCTCGGCCAGTTTGCGATAGGCGCTGACGGGCGTTTCCAGGTCGGCCAGCACTTCGCGGCTGACGGGAATACGGTTAAAACCCTGCGCTGCCAGAGCAGCAAAATCCTGCTGTTGCATGGGAAATCCTCGAAGAATGGAACGGCGTAAAAAACGGTCGCGATGCAGCCCTGGCTACCATCGCCAGCAGGTGACCTCTCGCATCGACAGCAGGTCGATGGTTTTACGCGGTGCTGTTTGCACAGCTCTCTCCAGGATCGGTGGAAAGCGTATTGTACATGCGCACAGGCGCTTCGCAAGCGCAGCCGGTTGGCCCGCCTACGGTCGCTGTACCGTGGCCAGTTCACTGCGCATCTGCGCAATAACGGCGCGGTAGTCCGGCTGATTGAAAATAGCGGAACCCGCGACAAAGGTATCCGCGCCCGCGCTCGCTATCGCGGCAATGTTCTGCGGTGTCACACCGCCGTCAATCTCCAGACGGATGGGGAATCCGGAGGCATCGATAAGCGCCCGCGCCTCGCGCAGCTTGTCGAGGGTGGCGGGAATGAACGACTGGCCCCCGAAACCGGGATTGACTGACATCAACAGCACCATGTCTACCTTGTCGAGCACATAACGCAACGCGTCCAGCCCGAGGTGCGGGTTGAATACCAGCCCGGATTTGCAGCCGGCATCGCGAATCATCTGCAGCGAACGATCCACATGGGTGGAGGCGTCCGGGTGAAAGGTGATGTAGGTGGCGCCAGCCTCGGCAAAATCGCCGATCAACCGATCCACGGGATTCACCATCAGGTGTACGTCGATGTCCGCCGTCACGCCATGTTTCCGCAGAGCGGTGCACACCAGCGGGCCAATCGTCAGGTTGGGCACGTAGTGGTTGTCCATCACGTCGAAATGCACGATATCCGCGCCCGCTGCCAGCACTGCATCCACTTCCTCGCCCAGACGGGCAAAATCGGCGGAGAGAATGGAGGGCGCGATCAGGTAGTTGGGCATCTGGGGCTCCGGTAGTTCAGCTGGCGACATTCTAACGGCTTCGCGCGCGGAACACAGTGGCCGCGGCACTGTTTCGTGGGCCAACCCCGCGCGGAAGCGGCCCTGGGAGGGCTCTCAGCGCGATTCGGCAAGCTGCGCGTTCAGTGCCTCGAGGCGCGCGGGCGTACCCACATCCTCCCAGGCTCCCGCATAGTGCTCGCCGCCGAGGCTGCTGCGGCCAATGGCCTGGTCAAGCAACGGGCGCAGCGGCGTCCTGCCCGGCGCCAGGCCCTGAAAAAGTGCCCAGCTATAGAGGCCGATGCCGGCGTAGGTCAGGCCAGAGCCACCGGGCGCGCGATGCCGGATCCAGCCGTGCGCATCGAGCGCAAAATCTCCATGCGGATGCTGCGGCGGATTGTCTACCATGACCAGCCTGGCCGCTTCGCCAGCTCGCAGGCCATTCCGGCTCAGGCGCCCGATGGGGTAATCTGTAAACACGTCGCCGTTCAACGCCAGAAATGGCGCCTCCCCGAGCAGGCGCCTGGCGTGCAGCATGCCACCTGCGGTTTCCAGCGGCGTCTCTTCAAAGGAGTAGCGAATGGCGAGCCCCCAGCGGCTGCCATCGCCACAGTATTGTGTGAGCTGCGCGGCCAGATGGGAGACATTGATCACCACATCGCGCAGTCCCTCGCCAGCCAGCCGACGCAGGTGATGCTCGATGAGGGTCAAACCACCCACTCGCAGCAACGGCTTGGGCGTGTGCTCGGTCAGCGGGCGCATCCGCTCGCCGACACCGGCAGCCAGGATCATGACCTTCATCCGCGCCGGCTCCAGGCTTGCGCCTCCACAAGCGGCAGGATGTCCGCCGTGTACCAGTCGCGAAAACGGGCGATCGCGGGCTCGCTGGCGGCGTAGCGCGCAAGGATTTCCTCGACGTAGGCCAGCACCAGCGGCAGGTCATTCAGGTAGGCGCTTTTGCCATCGCGCAGCGCCAGACGGGCGAAGGTGCCGAGCACCTTGATATGCCGCTGCAAACCCATCAGGTCGAACCAGCGCAGGAAGCGGGCTTCATCCGGCACCTCAGCCACGCTGGCGCGCAACAGCAGGCCACGATACGCCAAGGCCCACTGCCTCACCTGCTCCCCGGGCCAGCGGATATAGCAATCGCGCAGCAAGGACACCAGATCGTAGGTGAGCGGGCCCGCCACGGCATCCTGGAAATCGATCACCGCAAGTGCGCCGTCCCCGGTGAGCATCAGGTTGCGGCTGTGAAAATCGCGATGCACCAGCACGCGCGGCTGCTCGAGCGCCGCCTCCACCAGCACATCGCACAGGCCGGCGCAGGCACTCACGGCGTCGGCACCCGGTCGGTACTCAAGCAGTGCCTGAACGAACCACGTGTCGAAGCGGCCAAATTCCTCGCGCAAGAGTGCGTCGTCATAGGGTGGCAGCGTCCCGTTGCGAATATCTGCCGTGGCCAGCTTCCGCAGAATGTCGAAGGCGAGACGGTAGAAATCGTCGGCAGTGGCGGCGCTCAGGGCGGGCAACAGCAGTTGCTCGCCCAGATCCTCCAACAGCAGGTAGCCCCGGTCATAATCCACCGCAAGCACCGCGGGCACCCGCACGCCCGCATCAGCCAGCAGCTCCCGAACGGCCACAAACGCGGCGTTTTTTTCGGTTGCCGGGGGCGCGTGCGCGAGTACGTACTTTCGCCCGCCAATATGCGCGCGAAAGTAGCTGCGGCTACTGGCATCGCCGGCGACCGGCGACATCTCCGACGCGCCCCCGTGCCCACTCACATTCAGCGCAGATTCAGCCCACGGCAGCAGCGATGCGGGCGGGGAAGGCGAGGTCACTGCAGACTCCTATCTCAAAATTAGTCGGACAATGCCGGGGGGATGCTTTAGAATCCGCGTTTTGCCTCGTCTACAAGCTCCGAGCCTGATGATTCCCGACTGCAATAAAAACAGCCGCAGTACCGCTCGTGCAACAGCAGTGCAGGTAGTTTGCATGCTGGCAGTACTGCTGTCGCCCGGCGCTCCCGCCAAGGATAGCAACTCAGAGTACTGCGACGCCAACCCGGATGCAGCGAACTGCGTGCAAGCACCGCAGCCGGCCCTGGATTGGCACGCCATCGGGAACGTGCCGCCCGAGCTGCGCAGCCGGCAGTGTATCACCTGCTCGGGACGCTACATTGACCCGCTGGCCGATGAAGACACCTCGCGCTCGCCTCAGGGCGCGAATATCCGCGCTCGCGCGAACGAATCCGAGCTGTTGAGAAACGAGGCCGTGCTCAGCGGCGGTGTCAGCGCAACTCAGGGCTATCGACGGCTGTACGGCGATACCGCGGTTGTGGATCGTGACCAGGAGTCTGCCGTGTTGAGCGGCAATGTCATACTGCGCGAACCCGGCGTACTTCTGTTGGGCGAGCGGGCCAAAGTCTACTCGGAAACCGGCGAAGCGACTGTCGAGTCGGCCCGCTTTGTATTTCATGAGCGCCACATGCGCGGTACGGCCGATCTCCTCGAGCGCGACGAGGCGGGCCTGGTGCACATCCACGACGGCAATTTCAGTTACTGCGCCCCGGGAGACAACGACTGGGCTATCCGCGCAAAACAGCTCGAACTGGACTTTGAGGAAGGTGTTGGCACCGCCCGTGGCGCCAAGCTCGATATCGCCGGCGTTCCGGTGCTGTACTTTCCGTGGCTGCAATTCCCCCTCGACGACCGTCGCCGCACGGGCTTCTTGTGGCCCGATTTTGGCAACGACAGTACCGGCGGTCTCGATATCACGGTGCCGTTTTATATCAATCTCGCACCCAACTACGACGCCCTCTACGCGCCACGTTTCATCGAAGAACGCGGTGTGAATCATGAACTGGTGGCGCGCTATCTGAATCCCGCGGTGGGTAGCTGGACGGTGGGCGGCGCCTGGATGGCCGATGACAAACGCTTCGAGGACCAGGCAACAGATGGGCGCAGCACGGATCGCTGGCTGGGAGTGGTCAAACAGTACGGTTTGTTCGGCGGCCGCTGGCGTTCAATTATTGACTACAGCAAGGCCAGCGATGTGGACTATCTGGAGGATCTGGAAACATCGAACCTGGAAGCGCAGCGCCAGACCAACCTGCTGCAACTGGCGAGACTGGATTACCTCGGCGAAAGCTGGCTGGTGAACCTTGAGGCACAGCAGTTCCAGACCCTGGCGGAGGATATCCGTGAAGACTACAAGAAACTGCCGCAGTTGACCGCGCAATATCGCGGCAGTCGCACACCATTTGAGCTGGAACCGATACTCGTCAGCCAGGTCTCCAACTTTGATGCCGAAGACAACCGGGTCACCGGTCAGCGCCTGTACGGCGAAGCCGGGCTGACCTACCCCATGCGCTGGCTTTGGGGCTTTGTCCAGCCAACCGTTAAATACCGGCAGCTGAATTACGAGTTGAATGAAAACGCGCTGATCACTGACACCAGCCCGAATGCCGGTTCCGCACTCGCCAGCCTGGACAGCGGCCTGGTGTTTGAGCGGCAAACCACGCTCACCGGTCGCCGCATGCTGCAAACCGTGGAGCCGCGCCTTTATTACCTGTACAGCGAGTATGAAGAGCAGGACGGCCAGCCGGATTTCGACAGCGCGGAAATGACGTTCAGCTACAACCAGCTGTTCCGTGAGTCACGTTTTTCAGGGCGCGACCGGTTGGATGATGCCAACCAGATCGCGCTCGGCCTGACCACGAGTTTCATCGACGAACGCGACGGTACCAGCCTGTTGCGCGCCAGTATCGGCCAGATCTACTATTTTCGCGACCGCGAAGTGCGTCTGGTGCCAACGGCGGAACCCCTGGACGAGCCCAGCTCGGAAATTGCCGGAGAATTGCACTTCACGCCCACCGAACAGGTGAGCCTGCGCGGCGGTCTGGTCTACGCCCCTTTTGACGACCGGATCAACTCCGGTAATATCCTCACCAGTTATCACGCCGACAACGGCGGCATCTACAATCTCGGCTACTCTTACCGCAGACCGCTCACCAGCATCACCCCCACACGCCTGCAGCAACCAACTGCAGAGGCTCACATGTCGGTCTATCTGCCCTTGCGCAACAACTGGAGCGTATTCGGCGCGATGAACTACAGCACCAAGGCCAACCGCAGCGTGGAAGATATGCTGGGGGTCGAATATGATAGCTGCTGCTGGACGGTGCGCCTGCTCTATTTGCGCTACTACAACAACGAGTCCAACAGCGTGCAGGACTTTAACGACCCGAACCTGCAACGGGAAAATACCGCGCAGTTCCAGATAGTCCTGAAAGGCATGGGAGGATTTGGCGACCGCATCACCGATATCATGCAGAATATGATCCGAGGTTTTGAAGAACGTGAATATTAGGACTCTACTGGCCGCCCTGCTTCTGGCCTGCACTTCCGTGACCCACGCAGCCACGGAAATCATCGATCAGGTAGTCGCGATCGTCGATAACGACGTCATCATGGCGAGTGAACTGCGCGAGCGGATACAGGCCATCACCGAGAACATCGCCGCGCGGGGCATCGACATGCCGCCCGAGGAAGAACTCATCCGCGAAACCCTCGACCGCCTGATTCTGGAGAGCATCCAGTTACAGAAGGGCACCCGGGTGGGGGTGCGAATATCAGACGAACAATTGAATGCCGCCGTGCAGCGGATCGCTGCCCAGAACCGCATGAGTGTCGATGAATTTCGCCAGGCGCTGGAGGCCCGCGGGCAATCCTATAACGACATGCGCGAACAGTTGCGCCGCGAGATGATCATCCAGCGGGTACAGGCCGGGAACGTGAACCAGCGCATACAGATCACCGAACAGGAAGTGAACAATTTTCTCGCGACCCAGGAAGGACAGAAGCTTTCCCAGCCCGAGTATCGCATTCTGCATGCGCTGCTACCGGTCTCACCCGAAGCCAGTGAGGCCGAGGTGGCGAAAGCCGAGGCGCGCGTTGACCAGGTTCTCAGGCAAATCCGCAGCGGCACGCCCTTTGACCAGGCAGTGAGCGCCAGCGCCGAACCCTACGCCTTTACAGGCGGCGATCTCGGCTGGCGCAAGCTGGAAGACCTGCCCTCGCTGTTCAGCGATGTTGCCCCCGCACTGGAGCCCGGCAGCACGGCCGACCCGATTCGCTCAGCCAGCGGGTTTCACCTGATCTACCTCGCAGAAGCTCGCGGTATCGACCGCATGGTATCGCAGACCAAAGTGCGCCATATCCTGATCAAGCCCTCGGAGATCATGAGTGACGACCAGGCGCGGAACCTCGCCGCAGAGCTGCGTCAGCGGGCGCTCGCCGGGGAGGATTTTGGCAAGCTCGCCCGGGAATACTCGGATGATATCGGCTCGGCGGCGGAGGGCGGCGATCTCGGCTGGACCAATCCCGGCCAGATGGTGCCCGAGTTTGAAAGCGCCATGGCGGAGACTGCCGAGGGTGAAATTTCCCAGCCGGTGCGCACGCAGTTCGGCTGGCACGTTCTCAAGGTGGAAGGGCGCCGCGACGAGGACATGAGCGATGAGGCAATGCAGGCCAGGGCGATGAACTACCTGCACGACCGCAAGTACCAGGAAGAACTGGACGCCTGGTTGCGCCAGATCCGTGACGAAGCCTTCGTCGATATCAAATAGGTACAGGCGATGGCGATTCCCAGAATAGCCATCACCACTGGCGAGCCGGCAGGCATCGGCCCGGATGTCACGCTGGCGGCAGCCATGCAGCCCTGGAACGCAGAACTGGTTGCCATCGGCGACCACGCATTGCTTGAAGCGCGCGCCAGCCGCATCAATCTGCCCCTGAGACTATTGCCCTTCGCCGCCGGGGACAGCCCCCGCCAACACGCGCCCGGCACCCTGCGTGTCATGCAGGTACCGCTCGCCGCGCCGGTCGCCGCCGGCACCCTGGATCCCGCCAACGCGCCGTATGTGCTGGCAATGCTGCGCAGCGCCGTTGAGGGCTGCCGGCAGGGAACTTTCCAGGCGATGGTGACCGCGCCCGTACAAAAATCGGTTATCAACGATGCGGGAATTCCCTTCACGGGCCACACGGAGTTTCTCGCGCACGAAACCGGCACCGCACAGGTGGTAATGATGCTCGCTACTGGCGAACTGCGCGTTGCGCTGGCCACGACGCATCTTGCGCTGCGCGACGTGCCGGAGGCGATCACACGCGAGCTGCTCCTGAGCACCCTGCGCATCCTGCACACCGACCTGCGCGACAAATTTGGCATTGCCCGCCCCCGGATTGCCGTGCTCGGCATCAATCCGCACGCGGGCGAGGGCGGCCATATCGGTCGCGAAGAGGTGGATACGCTGATACCTGCACTGGAGGAACTGCGCGGGGAAGGCCTGCAACTGCAGGGCCCGCTACCGGCAGATACCGCATTCAACCCCAAGGTGCTGGCGAACTGCGACGCGGTGTTTGCGATGTATCACGATCAGGGCCTGCCCGTGCTGAAATTCTCGGGCTTCGGCCGGGCTATCAATATCACCCTGGGCCTGCCGTTGATTCGCACCTCGGTCGACCACGGTACCGCGCTGGATATGGCTGCCACCGGTGAAGCGGACGCCGGCAGCATGCAGCACGCCATTGCAGTGGCGATTCAGATGGCGGAGAAGCGCCAGACCGCCACCGCGTAGCCTCAGGTGTTCGGTTGCTTGAGTTTCGCCTGTTGTTCGCTGAGCCCTTTCTTGCGCGCCTGATTGACCTGTCGATTGTAGGCATCGACCACTTCTTCCGCCTCACCCTCCAGGGCGATTCTTCCCTGCTCCAGCCAGATCACCCGGGTACACAATGATTTCACCTGCTCGGCCATGTGCGATACGAAGACCACGGTCTGATCACTGGTGACCCGCTCCTGCATCGCCGCCTGCGCCTTGCCGCGAAACTGCGCATCACCCACGCTGAGCACTTCGTCAATCAGCAGAATATCCACATGTGTCATCAGCGCAGTGGTGAAGCCCAGGCGCGCACGCATACCCGACGAGTAGGTCTTCACTGGCAACTCAAACGAGTCTCCGAGCTCTGAAAACGTCTTGATCTCCCCGAGAAACGCTTCTGCCTCCTTGCGTGATGAACCCTGCAGCATCGCCGAAAGCAGTGCATTGTCGCGACCAGACAACTCCGGCTTGAACCCGAGACCCAGGGTGAGCAGCGAGGCGTTTTTGCCCGGGGAGATAATCACTTCGCCGGAATTCGGCGCGAGTATGCCGGCCATGATGCGCAGCATGGTTGTCTTGCCCACGCCGTTGCGGCCGATAATGCCGAGCGTCTCGCCCTCATAGATCTTCAGGGATACCTCATGCAGTACATGGTGCTGCCCGTGATCATAGGTTTTGCGACCCGAATGGAAGCTCAGCGACACATCGCGCAACTCCATCATGAGCTTGTGATCCACGGCACTCATGCGGTCAGGGTCCTCAACGCCAGGTACTGACTGCTGCGACGCATCACCACCACCATACAGGCCAGCAGAGCGCCAAACCCCACTCCGATAACCAGCAGGTGGAGCATGTCCGGTGGCGTTGCGTACATCAGCACCTGCCGGTAGGCATCGAACATGAATGCCAACGGATTCAGTGCGAGTACCAGCGCGGATTTATCGGGATCCCCCAGGTCGCGTACATCCCAGAAAATGCCCGAGGTAAACATCAGGAAGATCATGCCCAGGGAAATAAGTGGCGCGAAATCCCGCACCACACACACCAGTGTTGCACCGAGATAGGCGCAGGCGAGGATCATGACGTAATTTATGATGATTATCGGCACCAGGTATACCCAGGTGATGGTGACTCCGTAACCACCGTAGAGCAGCACGCCAAACAGCAGGGCAAATACCGCAACCTGCTTGTACAGGCCCTCCTGCACTGACGCCAGGGGAAACAGCGTTTTGGGAACATGTACTTTCCCCACCAGCCCTTTGCTGCCGACAATACTGTTGGATGCCTGCGTCACCGATTTGGAAAACCAGGTGAAGGCGAGCTTGCCCGTCATGAGAAAGTAGAGAAAATCCGGCTGCCGATTGGCCAGAATGACACTGAAGACCACATACAGTACCGCGACATAAAGCAGAGGTTCAAGCACCCACCAGATATAGCCAAGGAAGAACTTGGTGGCGTCCGCACGTAGCGCCATGCGGGCCATAACATCCGCGAGGCGGAAGAATTTGGAAAAGGGCATCGGATCAGAATCTGCATTATTAATATCAGTGGCCCGGGAGTGTACCAAAACCGCCGAGGGTGAACTAGCTGCGGTATCAATACCACTGCCAGCGGTTACAATGGCGGCATGCCAGCCTCTCCACACCCACAGCATCGCGCACGCAAACGCTTCGGCCAGAACTTTCTGGTGGATGAAAATATTGTGCAGCGAATAACCAGCGCCATCGCGGCGCGCGACAATCAGCACCTTGTGGAGATCGGGCCGGGACAGGGCGCCCTCACAGGCGCACTACTCGACTCAGGGTGCCGGCTGGACGTGGTTGAACTGGATCGGGACCTTGTGGCCGGCCTGCTGGCGGCATTTGTGCGCAACCCGCGCTTTACGCTGCACCAGGGCGACGCGCTGCGCTTCGATTTCTCTGCGCTCGGCGATGCACATACACCACTGCGCGTGGTCGGCAATCTGCCCTACAACATATCCACGCCCCTGATTTTCAAACTGCTGGCACACAGCGTTCGTATTCAGGATATGCATTTCATGTTACAGCGCGAGGTAGTGGACAGGCTGGCCGCCGGGCCCGGCAGCAAACTCTGGGGCAGACTCGGCATCATGGCCCAGTATCGTTGCCGCGTTGAGCACCTGTTCGATGTTCCGCCGGAAGCGTTTCGTCCCGCGCCGAAGGTCTGGTCTGCCGTGGTGCGCCTCACGCCCCATCAGCAATCCCCCTGGCCTGACTGCAATGAAAGCACACTGCGCGAAGTAGTGCGCTCGGCCTTCGCCCAGCGCCGCAAAACCTTGCGCAATAACCTGAAAGCCATTATAGATAGTGAACAGCTGGAAGCGCTGGGTATTGACCCCGGTGCCCGCGCGGAAACGCTGCAACTCACGCAATTTATCGAGATCGCCAACGCCACCCATGAGTAACGTAGAGTTTGATCCATCGCAAGTGACAATTGATGTCATCACTGCCTATCTGGCAGAGCACTCTCAACCGGACGAGGATCAGTACACCTTCGCCTATACCATCACGGTGGCCAACAATTCCGATGTGCCGGTACAATTGCTGTCCCGGCATTGGGTAATCACCGATGCCGACAACGACGTGCAGGAAGTGCGCGGTGACGGTGTAGTGGGTGAGCAGCCAGTGATCCCGGCCGGGAAAGCGTTCCGCTATACAAGTGGCGCTACCCTGGCGACGCCGGTGGGCTGCATGGAGGGGGAGTATTTTATGGTAGTGCGTAATCCCATGACCATCGATCCGCGCGACCTGCCAGTTTTCGAGGTTCCCATCCCACCCTTCTCGCTGCACACGCCCACTGCGCTCAACTAGGAGCTGTGTGTTGTGGCTACCTATGCTGTCGGTGATGTGCAGGGCTGCCTGCAACCCCTGAAACGCCTGCTTGAGATGGTGAATTTCGACCCGGCCTGCGACGTGCTCTGGTCAGTGGGAGATGCGGTCAATCGCGGCCCGAAGAGTCTTAAAACGCTGCGCTTTTTCTACGCAATGCGCGCCAACCTTGTGATGGTGCTGGGCAACCATGATCTGCACCTGCTGGCCATTGCCGCCGGTGTGCGGTCTGCCAGCCCCTCAGACACGCTCGACAAGATCCTGCAGGCTCCGGACAGGGAAGAACTCCTGAACTGGCTGCTCTATCGTCCGCTGATCCACAATGAACGCGGCCATACCCTGGTGCACGCGGGTATCCCGCCACAGTGGACGCTGGATGAGGCCATCGGCTACGCGCGCGAAGTGGAATCGGTCCTGCGCAGCACCAACTGCGCCGAATTCCTGCGCAACATGTACGGCAACGAACCGGCTATCTGGTCGGACGATCTCACCGGCATGACGCGCCTGCGGGTGATTACCAACTACCTCACGCGAATGCGCTACTGCACACGCAAGGGGCTGCTCGATCTCGAAAGCAAGGACGTCCAGCCGCTCTCGGGTGTGCAGAATATCGGGGACAAGAAGGTTTCCGCATGGTTCAGTCACAACAACCGCAAGACCAGGCACGAGCGCATCATTTTCGGCCACTGGGCGTCACTGCAGGGCCTGACGGACACACCCAACGCGATCGGCCTGGACACCGGCTGCGTGTGGGACGGGGCCATGTCCCTGTACAATCTCGATACCGGGGAATGGACGCGCTGCGAGTGCCTCGGCGGCCGCTGTCGCAACGGGCGGCCATGACTGCCAACCCGGCAGCCGATACACTGCGCGCATGAAAACCTACCTTGTCGGCGGCGCCGTCCGCGACTTGTTGCTGAACTACCCGGTGTCGGAACGCGACTGGGTGGTCGTCGGTGCCACACCCGCGGAGCTGCTGAGCCAGGGCTACAAACAGGTTGGCCGCGACTTTCCGGTATTCCTGCACCCTGAAAGCGGCGAGGAATACGCGCTGGCACGCACCGAGCGCAAGCAGGGCCACGGCTACACGGGGTTTGTGGTGCACTGCGAGCCCTCGGTCACGCTGGAACAGGATCTGCTGCGCCGCGATCTGACCATCAACGCCATGGCCATGGACGCCGATGGCGCGATCATCGACCCCCACGGAGGGCAGCGCGACCTCGAGGCGCGGCTGCTGCGCCATGTGTCGGATGCCTTTGTGGAAGATCCCCTGAGAGTGTTGCGCACCGCGCGCTTCGCGGCCCGTTATGCGCACCTGGGCTTTCGCGTGAGCGATGACACCCGCGCGCTGATCAGCGACATCGTTGCCGCCGGAGAACTTGCACACCTGGCCGTGGAACGGGTGTGGACCGAACTGGAGCGCGCGCTGGGCGAGCGCGATCCCCAGGTGTTCGTGCGCGTATTGCGCGACAGCGGAGCGCTGGCGGCCTTGCTGCCGGAAGTCGACGTGTTGTTCGGCATACCGCAGCCACCCAAGCATCATCCGGAAATCGACACCGGCGAACACGTACTCATGGCGCTTGAGCAGGCAGCGGGCATGGGCGCAGACAGCGAGGCGCGTTTTGCCGTGCTGCTGCACGATGTCGGCAAGGGCCTCACGCCAGCCGCGGAACTGCCGCGCCACATTGCGCATGAACAGCGCGGCCTCAAGCTGGTGGAAACCATCTGCACGCGCCTGCGTGCCCCCACCCGTTTCCGCGAACTCGCCCTGGCCGTGTGCCGCAGCCATCTGCTGTGCCATACAGCGCTGCAATTGCGCGGCGCAACGCTGTTGAAACTGCTGCACTCCACCGATGCACTGCGCAGGCCCGAGCGTTTCGAGGCGTTTCTGCTGGCGTGTGAGGCGGATGCCCGCGGGCGGCTGGGGCGCGAGGATCGGCCCTATCCGCAGGCCGATTATCTGCGCAGGGCGCTCGCCACGGCACAGGCCGTCAGCGCGGCAGAGTTTGCCGGCGAACAGCTCGACGGCAAGCAACTGGGAGAGGCCATCAGCCGCGAGCGCACTCGGCGTCTGGAAGCGCTGCGACCAGACTAACCAGCTCTGGAGATCACCCGGCCACGCCAGCGGAAGGCAACCGGGAACACCTGCTGGCTGGCCTTATCGTATGCCTCCCACAGGGCGCGGTAAGTTTGCCCCAGAACCGGGTGACGCTCCTCCGGCGCCAGTTCGGCCAGCGGGCGCAGCACAAAGGCGTTATGGCTTATTTCGTCACGCGGCAGGGTCACCGGGCCATAACAGCCCACACACTGGTCGTAGGTCAGAATGTCGATGTCCAGCCGACGCGACTCGAAGCGGGTGGCATCCGGCCGTCGCCCGTGAGCCACTTCCAGCTCACGCAAGGTCGCCGCGAGGACTTCAATGGGCATCGCAGTTTCTATGCGCGCCACAAGATTGAGAAAGGGCCTGCCCTCGAATCCGATGGCGGCACCTTCATACACCGAGGACAGCGCCAGCTCCCCGAAAAGCGCATGCAGGGCATCGAGGCCCGCGCCAAGGTAATGCTCAGGTTGAATATTGCTGCCGAGCCCCAGATATACTCTGGCCATCAGGCTTTCGAGCCCCGCTCGATCACCACACCCACCGCACGCGCCTGTGGCACCGCGCCCGGCTTGGCTATGTCCACACGCAGCCAGGATACCGCGAACTCCTCACGCACGACCCGGGCAACCTCCTCCGCGAGGCTTTCTATCAGGTGGTATTCGCTGGCGCGCACCAGGCGGATGACACGTTCCGATACGGCGGCATAATCCAGCGCATCCTGTATGCCGTCCGAGATCGCGGCGCGCCCGGTATCCCAGGCCATCTCCAGGTCAAGCACCAGTGTCTGGCGCATATTGCGTTCCCAGGGGTGAATGCCGATCAGGGCATCGATGCGCAGGCCACTGATATACACCGTATCCATTCAGGCAGCACCATCCAGGGCGGGCAGCTCTTCCATCGGCCAGCGCGGCCGGACCCGGGTTGCGCTGTCGTCGCGCTGACCCGCCAGCAGGCGCTGCGCGCCGGCATAGGCTATCATCGCGCCATTATCCGTACAGAACTTCGGCGCCGGGTAATACACGCGTGCGCCATCCGCCGCCAGCCGGGCGTCCAGCGTATGCCGCAAATTGGTATTGGCGCTGACACCACCGGCAATCACAAGCGACTTGAGGCCCTCCTGCTGCAACGCCCGGCGGCATTTGATCACCAGTGTGGCAACCACCGCTTCTTCAAAGGCGCGCGCGATGTCGCAACAATCCTGCGGGGTAAGGCCACTCTCCGCACGGCAGGCATTCACCGTGGTCAGGGTATGCGTCTTGAGACCGCTGAAACTGAAATCCAGCCCGGGCCGGTTTACCATGGGCCTGGGGAAATCGAAACGCTGCGGATCTCCGTCCAGGGCCAGCCGGGCGATATGCGGGCCACCCGGATACGGCAAGCCAAGCATTTTCGCCGCCTTGTCGAAGGCCTCGCCGGCGGCGTCGTCCAGCGATTCGCCCAGCATGCGGTAACGCCCGATGGCATCTACCCGCACCAGTTGCGTATGCCCGCCAGAGACCAGCAGGGCCACAAACGGAAAGGCCGGCGCCTCCTCTTCCAGCATGGGGGCAAGCAGATGCCCCTCCATGTGGTGCACGCCCAACGACGGAACGCCCCAGCCCCAGGCCAGCGCGCGCGCCAGCGTGGCGCCGACCATCAGCGCCCCCAGCAGGCCGGGGCCGGCGGTATAGGCCACGCCGTCAATCCGGTCAGCCGTGCAACCAGCCTGCTCCAACACCTCCTGCACCAGCGGCAGCGTCTTGCGCACATGATCGCGGGAGGCAAGCTCGGGCACCACACCGCCGTATTCCACATGGATATCGATCTGGCTGTACAGCGCGTGCGCCAGCAAGCCGCGGTCGGTGTCATACAGCGCCACGCCGGTTTCATCGCAGGATGTTTCTATTCCCAGGATCAGCATGCTAGGGCCTGTTCACACTCTCGAGCAAAAGCTGCGCATGATACTCGCTGCCGCCTCGTTCAAACCAGCTTGGAGCGGCCAAAATTAACACTTTGCAGGCCTTTGCAAAACCATTGCCGACAGTTTAGAATGCGCGCCCTTTACAGGCTGTACGGTCAATGCGCAGCGCGCCCCGCACAGCAAAATGTATGTTTCGAGGAAAGAACTGAATGCCCTCAATCAAGATCAAGGAAAACGAGCCCTTCGACGTGGCCCTGCGCCGCTTCAAGCGCTCCTGCGAAAAGGCCGGCGTTCTCGCCGAGGTTCGCAAGCGCGAACACTACGAAAAGCCCACCACCGTGCGCAAGCGCGCAGGCGCCGCAGCCGTCAAACGTCACCTGAAGAAGCTCGCCCGCGAAAATCGCAAGCGCGTACGCCTCTACTAGTTTACAGATACGCAACAATCCCCTGCCAATGAGCGAAGAGTCCCTGGTCAGCACCATCAAGGCGGAGCAGAAAACCGCCATGAAGGCCCGGGACAAGCAACGCACCGCCACCCTCCGGCTCATCCTGGCAGAATTCAAACGCATTGAAGTCGACGAGCGCATTGAGGTGGATGACACCCGCGCCCTCGCGGTGCTCGACAAGATGATCAAGCAGCGTCGCGATTCCGCCGAGCAGTACGAGAACGCCGGGCGCGCCGAACTGGCCGCGCAGGAGAATTCCGAGATCGCCGTCATTCAGGAATTTCTGCCCGCTCAGCTCAGCGATGCCGACATCGATACGATGATCACCGAGGCGCTCGCCGCCTCGGATACCAGTGGCATGGCAGCGATGGGCCCCGTCATGGCCCAGCTCAAGCCGAAGCTGCAGGGCCGCGCCGATATGGGTGCGGTCAGCCAGCGAGTGAAAGCCCGATTGCAGGCTTAGGCGGCTGGCTAGTACCCGCATTCGTCCCATACCTCTCGTAGACGCATACCCGTCG
>TARA_R110000823_G_scaffold119998_12_pt1 | contig 34492 bp, 30 predicted proteins | sample TARA_R110000823 | Tara Oceans TARA_R110000823 (sample SAMEA4397722) | marine metagenome | biome: Polar Biome; feature: [DCM] deep chlorophyll maximum layer (ENVO:01000326); material: water (ENVO:00002006), including particulate matter (ENVO:01000060) such as... | depth 20 m | reverse complement strand
GAGGTTGGCGTCGCGGAAGGCGAGGATCGAGCCGTTGATCATCGGCCAGCCATCGAGCAGCGGCTCCTCGTTTTTCAGGTTAATGACGGGGCCGTAATGGGATGTGTAGAAGGTGTAGGAACGCGTAGCCATCGATCCGTCGTCCTGTTTTGCCTGGATTTCGATGGTTTGCTGTTCGATGTCGCGCCATTCGCCGTCGTAGTCATACTGCAGCAGGTTATTCGGGTTGAGCTTCAACTCGTACAGGCTGAAGCGGTTGGCGTAGGACACCGTGTGCGTCCACGCCAGATCCTTGTTGAAACCGATACCGATAATCGGCGTGCCGTGCAGCGAGGCGCCCGCCACGTTGTACTCGCCGGGGATGGTCAGTTGCGACTGGTACCAGGCGCCATCGCCGAACCACGGCTGGTGCGGGTTGCCCAGCAACAGGCCGCTGCCGTCCTGGGTGGCATCGCGCCCCAGCGCCAGCGCATTGCTGCCCTGGCTCAGGTCGCGCAGTTGCTCGGACGCGCGACGCAGGGCTTCGGAATTGGCGAGCAGCGCCATGTCGGAGCTCTCTCCCTGTGGTGTCGGGTTGCCGGGCCCCTCCACCGACAACAGCGCATTGCGGAAAATGCCCTGGTCGGAACTGCCGCGCAGCGCGATTTTGCGCAGGTACATCCAGTAGTCAATGCTGTCGAACTCGTATACCCAGGGCTCGTTGCGGCAGCCCCAGTCGCCCTCGGGCAGGTTCTCCACCCCCGTCTCGCGCAGGTAACGGTTCATGCCGGCGGTGTAGCCTTCAGCCACATCGATGGCGAACTGCGGCAACTGGTCCACCACCATCTCCTTGAAGGTTTCCTTGTCGCCGTTGATAAACCGTTGCAGGAAATCGGCCTGATTCCGGCTGTTGGTCTCGCCCATCAATTCAGACGAGCGGCCGCTGCTCTCGGCAACCAGCCGCATGAGCACGCAGTAGTTGTCCTGCGCGTAGGCGTAGCCATGGCCGTAGCCGAGGCCTTTCCAGTCGCTGGCGGTGATATGCGGGATGCCGTAATCCGTGCGCCGGATTTCCGCGGCAAACTCGGCGGTGCCGATCTCGATGCTGTTGTCGCTGGAATCGCTGCAGGCGCTGAGGGCCAGGATGAAAGTGCTGGCGAGGCAGGTGAGACGAAACATGGAGAACTCCTGATTTATATTATCCGGCCATTATGGCCGCTGTGGGCCAGTTGGCAAGCGAATCGCAAAATACAGGACCTGCAGCGCAGGGATACTTTCGCCGCGCGCCTGGTCGTCGATTCGCGCCCGGTGGATGCCTTGCTGCTCGGGCTGATTGCCCGTTACCAGAAGGGTAGCGAGCGCGCTACCAGGGGAGATACTCGGTTTTTCTCAGCGACGTGGCGGCGTGAACCAGGTGGCTGAACTTCAGCTCGGACGCAAAGCGGCCCGGAATGTCGTGCCCCCAGGTGCTCATGTTGGGATAGGTGCGACCCGCCTCCCAGGTGGCTTCGTCCACGGTGAGCGCGTCCCAGCCGATTTCCAGATCAAAACCCGATGGTGTCGCGAGGTAGAAGGAAAGCTCCCTGTCGTTCGGATGCTGGCCAACACCGCGCTCGAATCGGTAACCCAGTTTGCTGCAGCGTTCGTAGGCGCCAGACAGGTCTTCCAGTGAAGCGACCTCGAGGTTCAGGTGCTGAATGCGTGTGCGGTACATATCCACGGCGAATTTCCGCGTGGCCGCGATAGCGACCGAGTGGTGCCGTTGGTTCATGCGCAGGAAAGTGACATCGAGCACTGCTCTGTCGCCGGCGGCAATCTCGATGCGGTCGCTTGTTCTGGCATCGAACAGTTCCCGCCAGAATGCGGCCTTGCGTTCAGGTTCCCGCGACATGAAAGACAGGTGACCCATGCCAGCATCGCCGGTGACGAAGCCACCGCAGTGCATCTGCAGCGGGCTTGCATCCAGGATAGGCCGGGTGAACAACTCGAGCGTCAGGCCCTTGGGGCCGGCGAAGCGATGCAGGGCGTTGACTCCGCGGTCGGCCGCCGCCTGGCCTTCGACGATGTCTACCTGGACAGCATTTTTCGCCAGGCGGTCCAGTACCACTTCGAGTATTGCGTCGTTATCTAGTTGCCAGCCGATTGCCGTGACGTCTTCGGCGTTGTCGCTCTGGATGATCAGGCGCCGGGCGTGATCATCCATGCGAAACGCCAGTTCGTGGGCAGACTCCACGGCCAGGTGTAAACCGATGCCTTCGGCGAGGAACGTTTTCCACTCGTCGAGTTTTCGCGAGCCGATAACGATGTAGCCCAAACGGACTGCGCCGAAAATATCCACGCTGTTGCTGTCGACCATAAGCTGCCTGTATCCCCTAGCTGCGGTACTTCAGGCTGACGAAGAAGCGACGCGGCTCGGTAAAGCTCACGGTGGTGTTGCCGAATGCGTCCACGCCGAAGCCCCCGCGGATCTCACGCGTGTCTCCCAGGTTGCGGCCAAACACGCCGAACTCCCACTTGTCGTCGCTGCTTATGTAGCTGATGCCCGCGTTGATGATGGTGTAGCTGCCCGCATGCAGGCGTTCGAAGCTCGCACTTTGCTCGTCATCGCTGTAGAAAATATCGCTCTTGTAGGACATATCCCCGCGCAAGCGCAGGCTGCTGGCGTCCTGGAACTCGTACTCATACATGGCCAGCAGGTTTGCCGTCCAATCCGGTACCGAGGCAAACGGTCGGTCGCTCAGGTCTTCCAACTCCCCGGTGCCGGGATCAACCGCTTCGAAATTCTCGAACTCGGGCTCGATATAGGAGAGCCCGCCGCTCAGGGTGAGGCCCTGCATGGGTAGCACCGTGAATTCCAGTTCGCCCCCCCACAGAGTGGAATCCGCGGCGTTGTCCACTACCAGCGCCAGTGCGGTGCCCGCATCGCCGGAGGTTCTGTTCACCAGGAACTGTCGATCCTGGTAATCGTTGTAGAAAACCGCGCCGTTGATCTGCAGGCGTCGGTCCCAGAGCTGTGATTTGAAGCCGACTTCGTAGCTCATGAGTGTTTCCGGGTCGGCAACCGAAATCTGGGACGTCGCGGTGGGTCGGCCGTTGTACACGCCGCTGCGAAAGCCGCCGGAAATACTGGCGTAACCCATCAGGTCGTCGCTGAAATCGTAATCCAGCCCGATGCGCGGCGAGAACTCGTCCCAGTCTTCATTGCAGGAAACCCGCGAGCCCGGGCCGTCGGCCACCACGTCGCTGCAGGCGTCCGGCGAGGTGGGGCCGGGAATCAGTACGGGCGTCTGGCTCGCACGCTTGATGGTGTACATGTCGAGATCTTTTTCATCGTAGGTATAGCGCGCCGCAAGGTTCAACCGCGCGTTGCTGGTCATGTGCCAGGTGGTATTGAAAAACGCGGCGTAGCTGGTGGTTTTCTGGGTTCGATCATAGGACAGGGTCAAATCCAGCGGCACGCTGCCATTGGCTTCAAACAGTCCGCCGCCGACGGTCAGGTCGCTGATGTGATCGCCGTCTTCCTCGAGGTAATAAATGCCGGCAAGCCATTCCAGGGTTCCGCCCGTGGCATTGCTGAGCAAAATCTCCTGGCTGAACTGCTGTACATCGAATGACGAGCCGACCGAGAAGAAGTCACTGACATCGTTGTCGGCATCGCGATAGGACTCCGTATCCATGTCGCGATAGCCGGTGACAGATTTCAGCTCGAGGCCGCGAAGCTCCCAGGTGTTGGTCCAGCTCAGCCCCCAGGTGTCGCCCTTATCCTTGTCCAGCTCGTTGAGGGCGCTGCTGCGGTCGATGTTGTCGATATTCGGTGTACAACAGGATTCACCCTGCGGCGCCAGCACCGCTCCATTGTAGGCCGCGGCGAGAGCCGCATTCGGGTTGAAGTCGGCGAGCACCTGCGGGTAGACGTTCTGGTCTATGTGCGTGTAGTCGGCCACGAAGTGCGAGTTCCAGCGCTCGGTGAAATCCGTGTCCAGATGGCTGCGCAGCGCCCACATGTCGTCGTTGCCCGCATCATCACCGCGATCCCGCTTCTGCCAGCCGTCCGAATTCTTTGTCAGAAAGGCAACGCTGGCCGCCACATCGTCGCTCACCGGAAACTCCACGTAGCCGTCCAGGGAAATGTAGTTGTCCTCGCCAGCAGTCACCTCGGTACTGAAACCGGTTTCTCCCGAGGGCCGGCGGGTGGTGACCGCAATGGCGCCGCCGATGGTGTTTTTGCCGAAGAGTGTGCCCTGGGGGCCGCGCAGCACCTGAATCTGTTCGATATCCGAGAGCTGAAAGTTCGCTCCTATCGTTCTCGCCAGATACACGCCATCCACGTACATGGCGACGCCCGGGTCCACGGTGAGCGCGAAGTCGAACTGGCCAACGCCGCGCAGGTAGGCCTGCAATGCGCTGCTGACGCCGTTGTCCGAGGCCCTGATAGTCAGGTTCGGCGTACGTTGCTCAATGTCGGCTACATTGAAAATTTTCGTCTGTTCAATCATGGCGCCGGAAATGGCGGTGACCGACACCGGTATATCCTGCAGGTTCTCAACCCGCTTGCGCGCGGTAACGGTCACTTCTTCCAGAACGCCGCTGTTCTGGGCCAGGGCCAGCGGCGCGGCGGTCATGGCGCCGACGCTGAGCGACAAGACTGTGGCGAGTGTTCTGCGGTTGTGCATGGCAAGACTCATGGCTCTACCTCGTTGTAGTTATGATAAGAGGACCAGGCGTGGAGGCTGGCCACACTGGCGATTGCCAACCCTAGCGCCGGTAGGGTGTGCGGAAAAACCCCTTGCGCGCGAATTAACTGTCCTTGAGCGCGTGCCAATGCCGGTCGCTGGCCGCGGTCCCGCGGGCTTGCACCCGCACACGGGGGCATCGCCGCCCGATTGCCGCCCCGCCAAGGACAATCAAATTCCAGGCAAGGCTTTATCAGCCGGCGAGCGAACCGCTAGAGTGTGGTTTCGCGTTTTCAATCACAAGAATCTCAAACAGCGAGCTGATTATGGATCAATTCAACGGCAAACTCGCCGTGATTACGGGTGCGGGCAGCGGTATTGGCAGGGCGCTGGCAACACGCTGCGCGCAAGAGGGCATGCGCCTCGCGCTGGTGGATGTGCAGGCGGGCAAACTGCAGGCCCTGCGCGATAAGCTGGAAGGCGATGGCGCAGAGGTTCGCGCGCAGACGCTGGACGTGTCGAATGCGGCCGATTACAACGCTTTCGCGCAGCAGTGCATCGCTGAGCTCGGCACCCCGGATCTGCTGTTCAACAACGCCGGTATCCTGCGTTTCGGCGACACCTGGTCGCACACCGGCGACGAGTGGCAGAAAATCCTCTCGATCAATGTCATGGGAGTGGTGAACGGGCTGAATGCCTTTGTGCCCGCCATGCTGGAAGCAGGCAAGGCGGCGCATATCGTCAACACGGGCTCCGTGGGTTCACTGGTCGCCGCGCCCGGCATGGCGCAATACACCGCGGTTAAAATGGCGGTGCGCGGCATCACCGAATGTCTGGCCTACGATCTGGCGAATCAGGGAGCATCGATTGATGTGTCGCTGCTGTGTCCCGGCCCGGTGTTGACCTCGATCAGCGACGAACTGCTCGGCATTGAATCCGGTAGCGCCGAAGTTGACCCCGCCGACCACATGATGGCCGGTCAGCCGGATTTCATCACGCCGGATGAGTGTGCGGATCGGGTGTTCAAGGCAATTCGTGAGCGCAGGTTCTGGATTTTTCCGCATCCGTTCAACGACTACCTGACGGCGAAAACGCAGGCTGTCATCAACGGTGAAAACCCGGTGTATCAGGAAGTGGTGTTCGACGCCAGCACCTGAAGACCGGGGTAATGCGGGAAGCGGGTTTCGGGAAGTCAGTTACCGGCCACATCCCTCGCCAGAAAGTCCAGGCAGGCGCGATTGAACAGTTCCCTGTGCTCCACCATGGCCCAGTGTCCGCACTCGGATAACACAAGCATCTTCATGTTCGGGCAATTTTTTGTCAGGGCCAGCAGGCCGCTGTCCGGCATCATTTTGTCGTTGGCGCCCCAGAAGGCGAGCACCGGGCACTTGAGTTCATGCAGGCGCTCGGGAAGAAACGGGATGTCCATGCTCGCCATCACCTGAATATTCATTAACGCCATGATGTGCATGCGCTGGGCGAGCAACTCATCGGTGACATGCCGCGGGTTGTGCACAAGGCCAAACTCGAACAGATCGCGCATCGACGCCAGGGTGAGCTCGCCCTGTGACATGTAGATCTCAAACATCTTCTGCATGGCGGGCATTTGCAGGTATTCATCCCGCTGGCTCATGCCGCCCGGCGCCATCAGTATCAGGCCCGCCACCAGGTCGGGGTAATCCAGGGCGAGTCCGAGGGCCACGGCGCCGCCGAGGGAATTGCCCACGATCGTGCAGCGGCTTACTCCAGCCACATCCAGTGTTTGCTTGAGACACTCCACGAACAATGCGAGTGGATACTCCACATCTTCCGGTTTGTCTGAATAGCCGAAGCCGATCATATCCGGCACCAGGCAACGATAGCCCGCCGCCACCCATTCGGGATAATTTCCCTGGAAGTTACTGTGTCCGCTGGCCCCGGGTCCCGAGCCGTGCAGGAAAACGACAACGGGGCCTTCGCCCCGATCGAGGTAGTGGATTCTGTAGCCGTTGGGACAGTCTGCATAACTGCCTTCCGGCAACGGTTTTGCTTCAGACATACAGGATTCTCCAGTATTCAGGGATGTATGATTGCGCGGATATCGCGCGCTGCGGTGTGTCTACAGGCTCGGGTCGATCGATTCCTGACCAAACAACATGCCGCCCAGGTTGACCTCAAAGGGCGCGGACACATTGGCGATGTGAGCCTGGCTCGCAAGTATGTCGTTGTGCTGTTTCAGCAGCGCGCTGCCGTTTCTGATGCCAGAGGAACCCGACGCCTTGAGCATGCGCGACGACAGCCCCACGCAGCGGTCGGCGACGATCGCCGTGTTGTAGCGGAAGCGGGCCCTGTCCAGCGGCTGTGCAATCTCGCTCTGACGCGCACATTGCATGAGGAAATCAAAATTCTGGAACAGCGTGGTTTTCATGCTGGCGATTGCGGTATCCACCTCCGCGGCCAGGCGTTTTGCGTCCGGGTCATCTTTCATCGCGATTGCGCCCGCGAGTCTGGTCTGGGCAACTCCGATGTATTTTTCCAGCGCGCCTTCCAGGGCGCCCAGCGAGGGAGTTGACACGGCGCGGGAGAATACCTGCATGAAAGGCAGCCGGTACAGCGGCGGCTTGTGCATGAACTTTCGCCCACCGTCGTCGGCAAGCATGTTGTGCGTTCGATGTTCGGGAACGAATACATCCTTGACGACGATATCGTGACTGCCAGTGCCGCTCAGCCCCACCACGTCCCAGTTCTCAACGATCTGGTAGTCGCCCCGGGGCAGCAGGAAGGTGCGGTAGTTCAGCATGTCCCAGGGCGCTTCTTCGGTCGGTACCACGGCGCCGAGAAACACCCAGTCACAGTGCTCGCACCCGCTGGAGAAGCTCCAGCGACCGCTCAACCGGAAGCCGCCGTCGACCACGCTCACCTGACCCATCGGCGCATAGGAGGAGGAAATCAGCACGCTACTGTCCTCGCCCCAAACCTCTTTTGCGGCCTCGTCATCGAACAGGTTCATCTGCCAGTTGTGCACGCCGATGACGCCGAGTACCCACGCGGAAGACATGCATGTCCTGGCAATTTCCAGCAGTACGGCATAGAACACCTGGGGGTCCATCTCGTAGCCGCCGTACTCAGCGGACTGCAGGATCCTGAAGAATCCTGCCTTGTGAAAATCTGTAATCGTCTCTTCCGGCACCCTGCGATCCCGGGCGCAGCTTTCCATGCGCGCTTCCAGCACCGGTCCTAAGTTTCTCGCGGCTTCGAGCAGCGCATCCGCACGCGGTGAGCCGAGGCTCCGGGAACCCGCAGTTTCGGGTGGGGTTGACTGAACTTCGCTGGCAGTGGCCGTCATGGCATTCTCCTGATTTCCTGAACTGGGGGCTGTCCGGTTGTGGTCAGTGCAAAACGCTGTGGTCCTGCAGGCTGGATGCTGGATGTCCCGCAGTACTCTAGAGGCCGCGCGCGAGCCAGAGAAGGCGCTGGTTATAATTTCATTGTTTTCAGCGGAAGCGTAATGCAGGGCGCCTGATGTTAAGGCGGTGTTGCGCACGGGAATGCGGGAGCGAAATTTGCGCGCGACTGCTGCCTCGCGCGGCTGCGTTCAGCGGGTTGAAGTGGCGGGCAGTTCGTTTATTCGACGAAGCCCTCTAGCAGGGTGTTGTCCTGCAAGTTGTGCAGATACTCCACAAGGAAATTGATGAAGTAGCGTACTTTGGCAGACAGGTGCCGGGTGTTCGGGTAAACCGCCCAGGCGATCCGGTAGTAGAGACTCCAGTCCTGGTGTTCGAGTTTCACCAGTTCGCCCGCGGCAATCGCGTCCCTGATATAAAATTCCGGCAGCTGGGCGATGCCGATACCGGCTTTCGCCGCCGCCAACAGGTTTGCGCCGTCTTCACTGACCCAGTTGCCCGTGACTTTCACTTTGATGCTGTCGCGTCGATCGGGCGTATTGAACAGCCAGATACGGTCGGGCGCCGACAGGCAGTTGTGCGTGCGCAGATCTTCCGGGCATTCGGGCTCTCCGTGCTCCTCCCAGTAGCTGGGTGCCGCGCAGAGGCAGAGCAGGTGTCCGCCGAGGCGGCGGGCTACCATGCTTGAGTCTTCCAGTTTGTTGTAGCGCACGTTCAGATCGTAGTTTTCCGAAAGCAGGTCTACATCCTGGAAGCTGGAGTTAACCTCCACGGTGACCTCCGGGTATTTGCGCGAAAACGCCGCGACCGCGCCCGCCATGTACTGTGTGCCATAGCGGCTGTTCAGCGCCAGCCTGAGAGTTCCGCGCGGACTTTGCTGCATGTCCGAGAGCGTCGATTCGGCCTGGTCCAGCAGGTCGGCCATTTCCTTGCAGTAGCCGAAGAAGCTGCTACCGATTTCGGTCAGGGTCAGGCGCCGCGTGGTGCGTTGCAACAGGCGCACACCGAGGCGGTCTTCCAGCAGGCTGACCTGTTTGCTGACATAGGATTTGGACACGCCAAGGCGCTCGGCGGCAGCGGTGAAGCTGCCCGATTCCACGACGCAGATATATTCTTCAATGCCTTCCCAACGACCCAGGCTCAATAGTCGCCTCCCGGTTAGTGGTCGGGCGCAACGCGGCGCCTCGCAGTGTGAATGACAGATTCGGGGCAACCGGCTGTTATTTTTTCATTGCCGATAGCAGGTTGGCCCGCAGGTGTGTTGCAGCGCTACAAATATAGGCGCAATCACTGTTTCCGTACAGACCCCAATGCACAATGCACAATGCACAATGCGCACGCTGTTGTTCCGGCGTGGCCGAATACACTGTTACTGGAAACACTCTGGCCACGCTCGCGGCCTTTTCTACGGCGTGCGGCACGCGTACCCTGCTGGGTTCAGCGGGCTTGCGCGTGCGGATAGTGTCAACGCGCATGGCGGCATACGAGCGGTGTTAAAAGACGTTTTGATGACCATCAGAGTTTGCACAGGCGCACCGGGCAGTCTTCGCTGGACGGCAATCCTGTGCCTGGCGCTGCTGTGGCCGCTGGCAGGCGTTGCCAAGGAGCGGCCGAATATCGTGCTGATTGTCGCGGACGATATCGGCTTCTCAGATTTTGGCGCTTTCGGTGGCGAGATAATGACCCCGAATATCGATGCGCTGGCACGGCGGGGTGTGCGCTTCTCGAACTTTCACGCGGCATCCAGTTGTGCGCCGACCCGCGCCATGTTGCTCACCGGTGTCGATAACCACCTGGCCGGAGTGGGTAGCATGCGCGAACTGATGCCCCTGTCCCACCGCGGCAAGCCCGGTTACAACGGCGTGCTGAACGACCGGGTACAGACGATAGCCAGCATGTTGCAGGCATCCGGCTATCGCACAAGCGTGGCGGGCAAGTGGCATCTCGGTACCGGGGCGAACAACCTGCCTCCCGCACGCGGGTTTGAGCGCTCGGTGATTCAGGCGGACAGCGGTTCCGACAACTTTGAAATGCGTCCCTACCTGCCCATGCAGGCCGAGGCCTACTGGTATGCGGATGGCGAAAGATTGTCAGCGCTGCCTGATGATTTCTACTCCTCCACATTTTTTGTCGACAAGACGATCGAGTTTCTGGAGGCGGGCAGGGCAGAGGCCAGCCCCTTCTTTGCCTATATCGCCTTTCAGGCGAATCACACGCCGATACAGGCTCCCGCCCGGTTTATAGAGCTTTATCGGGGCCGTTACACAGAGGGCTGGGCGCAGGTGCAGCAGGCGCGCCTGCAAAAAATTCAGAAGTATGGGCTGCTCGATGCGCAGGCGGGCTGGCCAAGCGGCCCGTCGCAGGCGCAATGGGATGCACTGACGCCGGAACAACAGTATTTCGAAGCCCGCCGCATGCAGGCCTATGCCGGCATGGCCACGGCGATGGATCATGAAATCGGCCGCTTTGTCTCTTACCTGCACGACACCGGCCAGTACGGAAATACTGTGTTTGTAATCCTCTCGGACAACGGTGCCACGACCGCAGAGCCTTATGCGAACGCGTTCGGGCGGCGCTGGCTGGAGAAACATTATCACCGGGAGGTGGAGACGCTGGGGGAGAAGGGCAGTTGGGTCGCGGCTGGCAGCCACTGGGGCGTGGTTGCGAATACGCCGCTACAGGGCCAGAAGTTTTCCGCCGGCGAGGGTGGCGTGCGTGTACCGTTGATCGTGACAGGCCTGGACTCGCCCGCCTCCGGAACAGTACATCGCGGGTTTGTCTATGCGACCGACATCGCCGCGACGCTGCTGGATATCGCGGGCGTGACGTTGCCCGCCGCGAACGAAAACCTCGAACCCATCAGCGGCCGGAGCCTGCTGCCGGTTATTGGCAATGCGTCCGCCAGCCTGCGCGAAACGCACGCAACAATCGGTTACGAATTTTCCGGCAATTCAGCGCTCTACCGCGGAGACTACAAACTGGTGAGAAACCAGCCCCCGGCGGGAGACCGAAGCTGGCGGCTGTACAACATCAGCGAAGACCCCGGCGAAACGACGGACCTGGGCGGCCGCCTGCCCGAACTGTACCGCGAGATGCAGGCACACTATGCCCGCTATGTGCAGGAGGTGGGCGTACTGCCCATGCCGGAGAATTACTCGGTGGCGAAGCAGGTGGGAATAAATTCCATGCTGTTCGTGTTCCTGCCGCGGTATCTGCCCTATGTGGGCGCGGTGCTGTTGCCGGTTGCCGCTTACCTGATCATCCGGCGCCGCCGGCGGAGGCCTCGATGACGCACGGCCCCGTGTTTTGTTTAACGCCTCAATAAAAATGGAAACACGATGAGACGAAGTGCGCGGACGCTCTTTGGCTGCAGCTTCATGCTGGCCCTGTTGATCGGCTGCAGCCCGGTTGAGGATCCCACCCTGTTTCCGGCCTTCGATCCGGCGGACGCGGAGCCGCCGCCACCCAAGCCGGCGGTTGACCACAAGGCCACCCGGCATCTGCTGTGGGGCGATCTGCACATTCACACTAGTTATTCCACCGATGCCTACGCCCTGGGTGTAAAGGCGCTGCCGGAAGACGCCTATGTGTTTACCCGGGGCGGCACCATCGAACACGGTGCGGGCTATGCCATTCGCATCGATCGGCCGCTGGACTTCGCTGCCGTGACCGATCACTCGGAGTATCTCGGCGTCGCCAGGGTGGATGATGCCATCACCCTGCCGCTGGAAATGCGCAGCCTGCGCGAGCGGCTGTTGAACGATAGTCCGCTATCTTTGTCCTGGGCGATGCTCATGACCATGCGCGACATTACCGGCCTGAATACCTATGCGGATTCCCCGCAGCTCAGGAAGATCGAGCACGATGCCTGGCAACTCATGATCGATACCGCCGGCGAGCATTACGAGCCGGGGGTGTTTACCACTTTTATTGGTTACGAATGGTCGTCCATGCCGGAGGGCCAGAACCTGCACCGCAATGTGATCTACCGCGACGCGAATGTACCGCGGCGACCTTTCTCCTCGCTGGATTCCAATAACCCGGAAGATCTGTGGGACGCGCTGGACGCGCAGCGGGCGGAGGGCAAAAGCGTGCTGGCGATCCCCCACAACGGCAATGTGTCCAACGGCCTGATGTATGACCGGGTGCAGTACGACGGTACGCCGATGACCGCGGCGTATGCCGAGCAGCGCCTGCGCAACGAACCGGTGAGCGAGATTCTGCAGATCAAGGGCAGCTCGGACACGCATCCGCTGTTGTCGCCGGAGGACGAGTTCGCCGATTTCGAAATCATGACCTCGCAGCTCAGCCCAAGCGGGGACTTCAGCGAGCCCCGTGGCAGCTACGCCCGGGATGCCTTGCGCGCGGGCATCGAATTTTCCCATGCAGAGGGCTTCAACCCCTACCGTTTCGGCGTGATCGGCAGCAGCGACAGTCACAATGCCAGCACTTCCGCGGAAGAAGACAAGCATCACGGCAAGCTGCCACTGATGGATGGCACGGCCGGGCTGCGCCTCGGCGAGTCGATATTCCTGCCGGAATCGCTGCGCCGCTCCCGCAAGTGGGGCTCGGCCGGGCTGGCTGGCGTGTGGGCGCAGGAGAATACCCGCGAATCGATATTCGATGCGTTGGTGCGCAGGGAAACCTATGCCACTTCGGGGCCGCGCCTCAGCCTGCGTTTTTTCGGCGGCTTCAATTACAGTGCCGACCTGCTGCACAGCACCCGCCTGCTCGAGGAGGCCTATGCCGGCGGCGTGCCGATGGGCGGCACCCTGTCCCCTGCATCCGCCCGGACTGCGGTTGCAGACAGCGATTCAGGTGCGGCGCCGGGCTTTGTTATCTGGGCGGCCAAGGATCCCGAGGGGGCCAACCTGGATCGTCTGCAGGTGATCAAGGGCTGGGTTGATGAGCGCGGTGTCAGCCACGAGAAGATATTTGATATCGCGCTGGGCGGGCGGACCGTGGGCGACAACGGCGAAGTGCCGCCGGTGGGCAATAGCGTGGATGTTGCCAGCGCCACCTACAGCAATAGCATTGGCGCGAGCCAGTTGAGTGCGTTCTGGCGGGATCCGGAGTTCGACCCGGCCCGGGACGCGTTCTACTATGCGCGCGCGCTGGAGATTCCCACGCCGCGCTGGTCAACCTACGACGCCATGCGCTTGGGGGTGGAGGCGCCCGCGCCCACATCCATCCAGGAGCGGGCGATCAGCTCCGCCATCTGGTATCAGGCAGGCGAGGCAGGCTCCGGGGTGCCTGAAAAGGGCGAGAATACCCCTTAACCGGAAACACTCTAACCACGCTCACGCGGTTTTTCCGGCCGACTCTCGCGTGTAGTTTGTAGTCTCGGCTCAACAAGGAGGCTGCAATGTCCGACCCCACCCTGGAACCCATGACAAGCCCTGGTGAAATCAGCCAGTGGCCCATGCTCAAGATCGTCTACCGCACCGACCCGGACAATATTGCCGAGCTGTTGCCACCGGGCATTGAGAGTAGCGCCAACCCCAATGTGAATCTCACCTTCTACAACCTGCCGGTGAACGAAGAGCCGGAATACGGCATCCTGATGACCGTGGACGCCACCTACGATGGCATACCGGGCGAGTGGGCTTTGGGCTACGGGATCGACCAGGAGGCGCCGATTTTTATCTGCCAATCCGCCAACGGACAGCCCAAGTTCCCCTGCGACACGGCCTACTATCGCCTCGGCGACAGGGTGGTGGCGCGTTCCACCCATCAGGGTTACACCTTCGTCGAGTTCGAGGGAACGCTGGGGGATGCAGACCCGCTGCCCGCCGATGGCATAGAGCGCCATGAATGGTGGGTGAAGGTTTCGCGCCAGGTGGGTTTCGGCAAAGGTTATGATTTTCCGCCCCATGTGGTGCATATACACGGCAAATACGGGCCGGGGCATCGCATTGCACTGAACGGCAGGCTCACGCTCAGGGAAAGCCCCTGGGATCCTATCGCCACCCGCCTGCCGATGCTGGAGCAGCTCTCGGCACACTTGTGGTGGCCGGAATATCTCAGTCGTGACATCTCACTGGCGGGCGCGCTCGACCCGGAAGGGTTCTGGCCCCACATCGACACCATCTCCGGCAGCCGCTGGCCGGGACACCTCGGCGGCCCTGTTCAGGGTTGAGCGGCGAGGCGTAACAAGAAAGGAGTACTGATCATGGATCGCTATCTGATTGTATCCACCGACGGCCACGCTGGCCTGCCCATGGAAGGCTACCGGGATTATTTGGAAAGCAAGTACCACCAGGCTTTTGACGATGGTCTGGCCGCGCAGCGCGAAATGACCCGCAAGATGGAGGAGAAGCTCCTGCTTGACGAGTTCAACGACAAGTGGCGCCAGGGCATCGAGGAAGATCTCAAGGGCGCCTGGGACGGCAGCGTGCGCAATCGCGTGCTGGACGGCGACGGGGTGGCCGCGGAGGTACTCTTCCCGGACGGTATCACCGAGCAGAATGCGCCGCCCTTTGGCGCCGGCCTCGGCCTGCGGCCCTGGGGCGTGGACCCGCAACTGCAGTGGGCGGGCGCGCGCGCCCACAACCGCTGGATCGCGGAATTCTGCCGGGAAGAACCTACACGTCGCATCGGGCTCGCCATCGTGCTCATGCTCTACGACGTGGACGAGGCCCTGGCGGAAGTGAAATGGGCGCACGCAAACGGCCTCAAGGGCATACTGATCCCTGCGCTGATGGGAGACAGGGATGCCTATAACCATCCCAAGTACTATCCGATCTGGGAATTCTGCGAGGCGCACAACATGGTCGTGCACACGCATTCGGGTCCGTCGCCCGATTACGACTACAGCCTGCCGGGTTCCATCGGAATCTTTCTCACCGAATTCGCCTGGTGGGCGGGACGCCCGCTGTGGTTTCTGATCTTCGGCGGCGTGTTCGAGAAGTTCCCGCGACTCAGGTTCGCCCTCACCGAGGTGAGCGAGTTCTGGGTGCCGCACCTGCTGGAACTGATGGACGTGCGCGCATCGGTCAAGCACACCTCGGGCAAACTCGGGGATTTTCGCAGCAACCTGAGCATGCCCCCCAGCGAATACTTCCGGCGCAATTGCTGGATCGGCGCCTCGGCCCTGTTCGACGAGGGATCCACCGCGGTGCGCCACCAGATCGGTATCGACCGGGTGATGTGGGGCACCGATTACCCGCACCCGGAAGGTTCCTGGCCAAAGACCCGTGAAAAGCTGCTGACCTACATGAAGGGGCTGCCGGAGTCCGAGATAGAGGCTATGCTGGGCGGCAATGCCCTGAACTGTTACGACCTGGATGTCGATGCGCTGAATGCAATCGCCAGGCGCATCGGCCCGCTGAAATCCGACTTTATTGACGTGGCCGCCTGAGGGGCGCGAGGAGACCAAGCATGTCTGATCGATTCCCCATGCCCATGCCCTTCGGCTGGTTTGGTATCGGCTACAGCGATGAACTCGCCATCGGTGAGGTGCGCAACGTCCATTATTTCAATCGGGACATGGTGTTGTTTCGCACTGAATCGGGCCGGCTCGGCCTGGCCGATCCGGCCTGTCCGCATCTCGGGGCCCACCTTGGCCACGGCGGCACGGTGCAGGGTGAATCGATTCGCTGTCCTTTTCATCACTGGCAGTACGCCACGGATGGGGTCATTACGGATATCCCCTACGCCAGCCGCATCCCGCCGAAGTGGGAGGGCAAACCCTGCCTGAAAACCTATCCCGTGTGTGAGGAGAACGAGGTGATCTGGGCCTGGTACCACCCCGAGGGGGCGGCGCCGGATCACGAGGTGATCGCCCTGGACGAAATCGACGACCCGGAATGGTCGGAACGAGCGCGTTTTCAGTGGTCTTTCGATTCCTGTCCCCAGGAGATTGCCGAGAACGGCGTGGATGTCGCGCATTTCAAGTATGTGCACGGCATGGAGGCGGTACCCGAGGGCGAAACGAGCTACGAAAAGCATATTCGACGCAGCCGGGTCAGCGGCTCGCGCACCGTGAGCGATGAAGCCGGGAACGAGTTCGAGATTGAATCCGCCGTGCAGGTGGTGCAAAACGGCGCCGGCCAGAAGTGGGTGCGTTTTTCCGGGTTCATGGAATACCTGCTACAGGTGCTCGTGACGCCGGTGAACGACGCCCGGGTTGAGGTGCGCTTCATCTACATTCACCGCCCCTACGCAGAGGATTCTTTCGAGTACATGGGCATTCAGGGAGCGATCGAGAGCACCAATGGCCAGCGCGGTCTGGAGGGCGACATTCCCATCTGGCAGAACAAGTTCCACCAGCGCAACCCGGTGCTCTGCGATGGCGACGGTCCGATCATGCGCTTCCGCAAGTACTTCGCCCAGTTCTACGTGGGTGGCCCCTATCCCGATGAGGGCGGCCTGCCCGCAGATCTCGAAGCAGTGTCCTGAGCAGAATAATCAGCCGGCGTACCGCGCGCCGACGTGTCGCGCGCCGTCCTACAGGAGTGAAACAACATGGAAGATGACTTCCAGGGAAAGACCGCGGTGATCACCGGCGGCGCCTCGGGTGTGGGGCGCTGCCTGTGTGAACTGTTTGCGCGCCAGGGGATGAACGTGGTGATGGCCGACATCGAGGCCTCGGCACTGGAGAAGGCCGCCGCCCAGCTCAGGGACGCGGGTTTGAGCGTTGTCGGCGTGCAGGCGGATGTCACCTCGCCCGATTCCATGGCCGCCCTGGAAGTGGCCAGCCGGGAGGCCTTCGGCAACGTGCACATTCTGTGCAACAACGCGGGCGTGGGTATCAAGGAGGCCCAGCGCCGCATGTGGACCCTCACGCCCAACGACTGGAGCTGGGGCTTCGGCGTGAATGTGATGGGGGTGGCAAATGGCCTGCGCGCCTTTGTACCCAATATGCTCGCGCACGGTGAGCCGGGCCATGTGGTGAACACCTCCTCGGGCAATGGCGGCCTGACGTCAATGCCGACCACGCCGATCTACGCCGCCACCAAGGCGGCGGTGACCAGCATGAGCGAGGTGCTGCACTACCAGTTCCTGATGGATGGCGCGGCCCTCCAGGCCCACGTGCTTTTTCCCGGGCCGCATATCGTGAATACCAATATACTCAGTTCCATGCGCAACCGCCCCGACCACCTGCGCGACGATAACGAGCCGGTGGCCTACACCAGTATGTCGGACCTCGCCAAAGCGTCCGGCCTTAAAAACATGCCGCTCACCGAACCGCATGAGGTGGCCGAGACCTGTCTGGCGGGAATCCGGGCCGGCAAATTCTGGATACTGCCGGCGAGTGAGGCCAACGACGCGCAACTGCGAAAGCGCACGGAAAATATCCTCGCGCGCGCCAACCCGGCCCTGCCGGGGTAGCGGTATGGGATCGCGACTCGCACAGTTCTGTATTGCGGTTACCGACCTCGCCCGGTCCGAGCAGTTCTACACGCAGGTAATGGGTCTGGTGCTGCTGGACCGCATCGAAATCCCCGAGGCAAAGGAAATTGTGCTCGGCTCCGAGGGCTCCGGCAACAAGTTGCAACTGGCGCAGAAGACCGCGCAGCAGGGTCCCATCGACCACGGCGATGAAGCATTGTGGAAGTTTTATATCTACACTGACGATATTCACGCTGTGTTTCAGGCGGCGGTGGATTACGGCTGCAAGGTTGAACTGGCGCCTGTCCGGCTGGAGCAGTGGCCGGTGACCGTCGCCATGATTCTCGACCCTGATGGCTATCGCATTGAGTTGTTGCAGTCGCACGGCTGAGCGGCGCAACAAGAGGAGTCAGGCAATGAATCTGCAAGCACTGCTGGATGAACGTGACATCACTCGCGGCTTATCCAGCTTCGCGCGTATTCTCGACACGAAATCCTGGGAGGAGTTGCCGCAGGTATTCGCGGATGACATCGTGTTTGACTACGGCACGGGTGAAGAGCGCCAGGGCATGGATGCCCTGCGTGACAACATGACACGCTATCTCGATACCTGCGGCCCGACACAACACCTCATCGGCAGTATTCTCGTGGATATCGCGGGCGATACCGCGGTGAGCCGCGCCTATGTGCAGGCGCGCCATCAGGCCCTGGATGACCCGGGCGGCGCGGTCTTTGATACCAGCGGTGAATACATCGACCGCTGGGAGCGCCGTGCAGCAGGCTGGCGCATTGTCCGGCGCGATGCCATCTGGGCCATGCACGCGGGCGAGGCGGCCGTGATCGGCATGCGCTGAAGCCTGCTGCGGGCCCGCGCTATGCGGCATCAAACGTGATTGGCATCGCCTTGATGGTATTGATGAAGATACTGCGCATGTAGGTCACTTCGCCGGCAAACTTCGGGTTGCGCAGGCGCGGGATGAGCTCCTCGAAAATTACCTGCAGCTCCAGCCTCGCCAGGTTCATGCCCAGGCAGAAGTGTTCGCCGATGCCAAAGGAGCGCAGCTCCCGGCGGATATTCGGCAGGCGCCTGTGACGGTGAATGTCGAACTGCATGGCGTCATCGCCGAAAGCGTCCTCATCGTGATTCACCGCGTGGTAGTGCAGGATGATTTTATCGCCCTGCTTGAAGCTGTAGCCGTTCCATTCGATATCCTGGGTGGCCGTTCTGCGCATGCTGATAAAGGCCGTGTTGTAGCGCAGGATTTCCTCCACCGCCATCGGGATGTCTTCGGGGTGCTCCACGAGATGCTGCAGCTGTTCCGGGTGTTCAGTCAGCAGGCGCATGCCGTGGGAGGTTACCGTGCGCGTGCTCTCGTTACCGCCGACCATGATCAGCAGGAACATCCAGGCAAACATCTCGCTGCTTATCCTGTTGCCGTCGACCTCGCCGTCGATCAGCGCTTTCAATACCTTGCGGTCGGTGCCCTCGGTCGCGGCTTTTTGCGCCAGGTTCATGGCGTAGGTGATCACCTCGATGGAGGCCTGCTGTGCAGCCTGCGGGTCCGTGGTGATGTCCGGGTCGTCGGCAAATGCCATGGTATTCGTCCATTCGAAGAACTGCTTACGGTCTTCGATGGGCACGCCGAGAATTTCCAGAATTGCCATCAGCGGTAACTCGGCGGCCACCTCTTCTACAAATTCACACTCGCCCTTGCCGGCTACGCGGTCGACAATGCTGCGCGCCTGCTCCCGCAACCAGGGCTCCATCTCGGCAACCGCGCGCGGCGAGAAGGCATCGCGCACCACCTTGCGGTACTTCATGTGTTTCGGCGGGTCCATGGCGATGATGAAGTTGTCGAACATCAGGGCCTGTATCTCGGCTTCCTCCGGCGACATTTCTATCGGGAAGGGACCCTTGAGGCTGGACGAAAACAGGTCGGGATTCTGTGAGACGAAGTCCAGCGCGTCGCGTTTTACGGCGGCCCAGTAGGGTACGCCGGTTGCCGGATCGTCAAAGTGCACGAAGGAACCCTGCTGGCGCAATCTGGCCAGCTCGGCATAGGGCATGCCGTTTACGTAGGCGTCGAGGTCCAGCAGGTGGCTAAACGGGCATTGGCTCATGATGGCTCCCTGGTATGTGGTTGGCATGGATCATGGTTGTTGATCGCTGGCATATATGCGATTGAGCGCCGGATCATTCGGCGGGTTCCACACGCAGCGCGTGCCAGCCGGATGGTAGATGTAGGCCACGCAGGCGTTGCAGTTATCGCAGCCGGACGCGGTCCGTTCTCCACTCGCAAATTTGTTCACCAGCGCCGGGTCATGCAGCAGGGCACGCGCGAGTACGATGCAGTCAAAGCCTTCGGTGAGGGCCTGTTCGGCGTTTGCCAGCGATTTTACGCCCCCAAGATAGGCCAGTGGCAGATCAACCGCCGCGCGAATCTGGCGGGAGTACTCGAGGAAGTACATTTCCCTGAAGCTGATATCCGGTTCGCTGGACGCGGCCGCGTTCATCGCCAGGGCCGAGAGGTATTCACCCTGTTCCTTCAGCACCCTGCTGATTTCCCGGCGGTTCATTTTGCTGCCGAACATGAACCAGGTGGACTCCACATTGCGGCCGCCGCTGAGCACCAGCATATCCGCGCCCGCCTGTTGCAGGATGCGTGCAGTGACGATGCCGTCTTCTGCGCTGGCACCCCGGCGCACGCCATCGGCCACGTTAATTTTTGCCAGTACGGCGGTGGTATCGCCCACGGCCTCTTTCACCGCTGCCAGCACACGGGCGGGGAAACGCACGCGATTTTCCGCGCTGCCGCCGTACTGGTCGGTGCGCCGGTTGTTCAGGGGTGAGATGAACTGGTTGAGCAGGTAGCCGTGGCCCATGTGCAGTTCGACGGCGTCAAAGCCGGCCTCGCGCGCGAGTTTTGCGGCGGCCACGAACTGCCCGGTCACCCGGGACATATCCGCTTCATTCATCGCCCGCTGCAGGAAGTTACCTTTCAGCGCGCCCGCCGGGTTGAAGCCCGATGAGGCACTGATCAGACGGCCTTTGACTTTCATGCCGGTGACGAAGGCGCCGCCGTGGGTGATCTGCGCCGAAATGGCAGCGCCGCCGGCATGTACAGCCGCGGTGAGCGCCCTGAGGTCGGGCAGGAATTCCGGGTTCATCCAGATCTGGTTGGCCAGTGTGCGGCCCTCCGGCGCCACCGCCATGTAGGCCACGGTGGTCATCCCCACGCCGCCGTCTGCGAGGTCCCGGTGGTGCTTCACGAGCGCCTTTGTGGGCCGGCCCTCGTACGACATCGCCTCGTTCGCACCGGATTTGATAAAGCGATTGCGCAGCTTCAGGGGGCCGATGGTGATGGGATCGAAGGCTGAGGTTGTTGGCATCAGGTTTACCCGTTGGCAGGCTGTGCAGTGAATGATTTCGACCGCCGGCTCAGGATACGCCATTCGCAAAGATATTTCGGCAGACCGCGCGCACCTGCGCTGAATGGGCTACATAGTCAACCGCCGCTACCTTTTTAGGGCGAGTGGGTATGCAGCGCGGCGCATTCGCGCGACTCTCACACCGTCACCCTGAGCCATGCCTGGCCCGAATCTGGAGAAAGTTCTCTATGTCCGAGATCATCATCGACTACCCACGCCCCGAGATTGCGCTGCTGCGTCTGAACCGTCCGGACTGCCTGAATGCGCTGTCCTGGAACCTTGTGACCGAACTGCATGCCGCGCTGGATACCCTCAATGCCAACAATGAGTGTCGCGTGGTAGTGCTCACCGGCGCGGGTAAGGGTTTTTGCGCGGGGCTTGATCTGGGTGACCAGGGCAACCCCGGCGACATCGTGGCGGGGCTGCCCGCTGGTCCGCAGGCCGGACTGATTGCACAGAATCATATGGCCAGCCTGATGCCGCACCTGCGTCGCATCCAGCAGCCACTGATTGCCGCCATCAATGGCGTAGCCTATGGCGGCGGGCTCGCGCTGGCGCTGGCTTGTGATGTGCGGATTGCCGCCAGTTCAGCGCGCCTGTGCACGCAGTTCATTCGCCTCGGCGTATCCGGCTGCGATATGGGGGTGAGTTATATGCTGCCGCGATTAATCGGCGCATCGCGTGCACACGATCTGATACTCAGCGCGCGCGTGATCAATGCAGAGGAAGCGGAGCGCTACGGGGTGGTTACGCGTGTGGTAGGGGATGAGGAGCTTGAGCTTAGTGCGCTGGCACTCGCCGAAGAGCTGTGTGATTTCGCGCCCTTCGGCCTGATGGCCACTAAGCAGGTGATGTGGGCGAACCTGGATAGCCCCAATCTCGAGGCGGCGATTCAACTGGAGAACCGCAACCAGATCATGGCAGGGCTTTCCGGTGAGGCGGAAGAGGCGGGCCTGGCTTTTTTTGAAAAGCGCAAGCCGCGCTGGTCTCATCAGCGCGAGGAGGATTGACCCGCGCCTTGGGGTACGGCCGTGTGCGTGGCGGCGAGCGCGATTTCAGCGCCGCCGGCGTAAACCCGCCAGCGCGATCAGTAACGTCAGCGCGCCCAGCAGCCACAACAGGGGCAGGCCCATTACCGGCACCGCTGTGGCGCTGCCGGTATTTGCGAAGACTGCGCTGGTGACGATGTTGTCGAGTAGAGAATCGATGGAGGGGTATGTGTCGTGCACAATCTCCACCCTTTGCACATTGCTCAGTGCGCTCAGGTCCACCGTTACCCAGTTGTTCGAGTTGATGTTGTGCTGCACCAGAACAGGCGCCCCGCCGCCCGCGGGAAAGCCGGTGATGTTGACGGTTCCCGCCACCGTATTGGGGAAACGGCTGAAGTCGATAGAGATGAGGTTGAAAGGCGCCGCGTCCAGCCGTGAAAGCGTCAAAGTGATGGATTCATCACCGCACTCGCCACAAAAGCCAAACACGCTGGTGCCGTTGGTGGGAACGCCGGGAGGGTCGGGAAAATTGTTGTCCGCGCCGAGCACGCAGGAGTCGGGATCGGTTGGGGGAATAGGCGTATCGTCAGAAATGCGCAGGCCGTTTTGAGTCACACCGTTGGCGCCGTCAGGGCATACCGCTGTGGCGGGAAAGATGTCGAAGTCCATCACCTGAGCCAGGGAGTTTGCAGATAAAACCCATAGGGAGAGAAATGAGACTGCTTTGAGGGATGATCTCATGAACGGGGCGCTCCATGCGGTTGTTCCGGCTGAGGCCGGTTTTTTTTTGGGTTGCGGAAATTATGTCAGCGTTTAGTGCAGCAGACAATTTGAATTATTTACTTTCGGTGTCTGGCCACCGCAATCGGCTTTGTAATCATTTCCGCAATTGGATGCGACGTTGCTCCGCACCGCTCGCACTGTGCCGCGACCAGACCACGGCGTGACTTTTGGCCGCGACACACAGGGCTGGCAGTAGGCCCGGTTCGATTTACCTTGACATGGCAAGCCGTCGCCGGGACGATGTTTCGCCAATATTCAGCATTGGTGGGGGAACCCCGCTCAAGGTCAATTGAGTATCGATTATGCATTCTTTGCGGAGCCTGGCAGTCGCGGTGATGGCGAGCAAAGTGGGCACTACTCGGGTGGGGACGAAGCTTTTATGCGCGTGGTTCTGACTTTTTTACTGTGGATGACGATCTGGCTATTGTGGAGTGGCTTGTACAAACCACTGCTGATAGTGCTGGGTTTTGTGTCTTGTTGCCTCACGCTATTTCTCGCCCAGCGTATGGGTTTCTTCAAGCGAGAGGTGTTCAGCCTGCATTTGGCGGTTCGTTTGGTCCCTTTCTGGTTCTGGCTCGGTGTTGAGCTGGTGAAATCCAATCTGGTTGTGGCGCGGATTATTCTGAGCCCCCGCATGCCGGTCAGTGCAACAGTGGTGCAGTTGACGGCGCAAACAGACGATCCGGTGTTGCAGGCAATTCTGGGTAATTCAATCACCTTGACGCCTGGCACAGTCACACTCGATGACCACGAGGGAAAGCTGTTGATTCACTGTCTCACGCGGGCGGGCGCGGATGCCCTGCTGGAAGGAGAGATGAATCGACGCGTCTCTGCTCTCTCACGCTCCTGATGGCACTGAATTGATGAGCGCAGCTTGATGGGCATGTATTACGTAGCGTCAGTGGCTATTTTCCTGACAATGATCCTGGCGTTGGCCAGGGCTTTGATGGGGCCGACGGTTTACGACAGGGTGCTTGCAGCCAATATGTTCGGTACCAAAACCGCTCTGCTGTTGGCAGTGATTGCGTTCTTGTACGGGCGACCGGATTTTCTTGATCTGGCACTGGCCTACGCGCTGATCAACTTTATTGGCGTACTTGCGGTTCTGCAGTTTTTTCAGAATCGGCGGGATGACGCGGCACAGCGGCAGGAGAAGCGATAACATGGCGCAGCTTCTCGATTTGCTCAGCTGGTTTCTGCTTATTGGTGGCGGCATATTCGTACTTGTTGGCGGCATTGGTATCCACCGCTTGCCGGACCTCTACACGCGTATGCACGCCGCCGGTTTGACCGATACCATGGGCACCTTGATGATTCTGGTTGGCATCATGTTGCAGGCGGGTTTGTCCCTGGCAGCACTGAAGCTCGCAGCCATTGCGATATTTCTTATGCTCACCGGGCCCACCGCGACTTATGCGTTGGCCAATGCGGCAATGTTGTCCGGGTTGCGACCAGAAAATGTGGAAATGCCGGAAGATCTGCCCGAGGACATGCGGTTGTGACAGTTCTATTCGGCATTTTTTTGCTGACGTTGCTGATCGTTACCGCAGTGGGCATCGTGCGCGCCGAGAATCTTTTTACCGCGGTAATACTGACGGGCATATTTTCGCTGTTGATGGCCGCCAACTTTTTTGTTCTGGACGCCGTAGATGTGGCTTTGACGGAAGCGGCGGTGGGCGCGGGTGTCTCGACTGTTCTGTTGCTGGGTGCTTTGGCGCTTGTTCCCGGAACTGAAAAGCGCCCCAGGATCGGCCGCTGGGTTTCGCTGGCGGTGGTCACCCTCACGGCGCTCACAATAGGTTATGCGACTTTTGAAAACCCCCGCCTGGGCGACCCTGAAGCGCCCGTGCATCAACATGTGGCACCCTGGTACCTGGAGCAAACGCCGCTTCTGATAGACATACCCAATGTCGTGACAGCAGTGCTGGGGTCATACCGGGGGTACGATACCCTGGGGGAAGTGATTGTTGTGCTCACGGCAGGTATCGGGGTGCTGTTCCTGCTGGGCCTCCCCGGCGCCTTTGGTGATCGTAAAGCCGAAGACATCGCGGCCGGGCGAACCTATCTCAATCACCACCTTGTGCCCCAGGTGGTTGGCCGGCTGTTGGCGCCTTTCATCATGCTGTTTGCCCTGTATGTGCAGTTTCACGGTGAATATGGGCCGGGGGGCGGCTTCCAGGCGGGCGCCATTTTTGCGGCGGCGGTTATTCTGTTTGCGCTGATACAGGGTGAACGCGAAGCGCTCGTATTCATACCGCCCCGGGTGCTGGTGGTGCTGATGGCGAGCGGCGCCCTGCTTTACGGCGGTGTTGGTGTGCTGACGATGTTGCTGGGGGCTAACTTTCTCGAGTATGGGGTTCTGTCGAGCAATTCCGTGAAGGGTCAGCAGTGGGGTATTATTCTCATTGAACTCGGTGTCGGTATCTCGGTGGCGTCCGTCCTGTTGTCCATTTATCACGCGTTCGCGGCGAGAGGACGCTAGCGGTGGAGTTTCTCGGGCTTTACAACTACTTCGTTTTTATCATCCTGCTGATGATCGGCTTCTACGCGGTCATTGCCAAAGCCAACCTGATGAAAAAACTGCTGGGCCTGAGCATATTCCAGGCGGCGGTTTTTCTGTTGTACATCACCATGGATAAAATCGAGGGGGGAACGGCCCCGATCATCCAGGGTGATGTAGCCGGCCAGATCTATGCCAATCCGCTCCCGCAGGTGTTGATTCTCACCGCGATTGTTGTCGGCATCTCCACCATCGCCCTGGGCCTTGCCATCGTCGTGCGTATCTACGAGGCATACGGCACCATCGAAGATGATGAAATCCAACAGGCAGATCGTCAGGGGTGAGCCTAAGCAGCCAATTACCCGCGTTGCAGATCGTGGTGCCACTGTTAACGGCCCCCCTGCTCATTCTATTGCGCAATGGCAGCCTGGCCTGGGTTGCTGCCGCGGCTGCCAGCGTGATGGCATTCTGTATTGCCCTCGCCCTGACGTTCAGTGTGCAGGAGCTTGGGGTGCTCTCCTACGCGATGGGTGGCTGGCCGGCGCCGTTTGGTATTGAATTACGAATAGACGCTTTTAATTCGCTCCTGTTGCTGGTGACAACCGGTGCTTCAAGTGCCGCATTGCTGAGTGGCCGTGTCAGTCTGGCCCGGGATATTCCGGAGGGCCAGCAGCCGCTTTTTTATGCCGCCTGGATGATCGCCCTGGCCGGTTTGGCGGGAATCGCGGTAACCGGTGATGCATTTAATGTCTTTGTGTTCATGGAAATATCCTCGCTCGCAGGTTACATCCTGGTAGCCGCTGGCGCGGATCGGCGCGCCCTGCCTGCAACCATCAAATACCTGATCATGGGCACGATTGGTGCAACCTTCTATCTCATTGGCGTCGGCCTTGTGTACATGATGACGGGCACCCTGAACTTCGCCGACATGGAGGTGCGCCTGGCTGAAGTCACCGCCAGGAAACCGATTCTCGTTGCCGCCGGGTTCATTACCGTCGGGCTGGCCTTGAAAGCGGCCGTTTTCCCGTTGCATATGTGGCTGCCGAACGCGTATCGCTTCGCCCCGCATATTGTCACGGCCTTCATGGCGGCCTGTACGACCAAGGTTGCGCTGTATGTTCTGCTGCGCTTCGATTTTGTTGTCTTCCAGGGTAATTTATCGGGGCACATGAGCCAGTACGCCGGGTTCCTCGCGCCGCTCGCGATTCTGGGCATCCTGGTTGGCTCGGCAGTGGCGGTGGTTGAGCCGCACCTGAAGCGGCTGTTGGCTTACTCGTCGGTTGCACAGATCGGCTATATTTTGCTCGGGGCGAGTTTTGGTGACGCCGGGGGCCTGACCGCCGCATTCGTGCACATGTTTAATCATGCGCTGGCGAAAGGCGGGTTATTTCTTGTGCTTGCAGCTTTTGCCCTCCGGGTAAGCGGGTTGCGCATGGCGGACATCGCCGGGCTGGCGCAACGTATGCCGCTGACCGCGGCCGCCTTTCTGGTACTGGGAGCGAGCCTGGTCGGCATTCCGGGTACTGCCGGTTTCATTTCCAAGTGGCTCCTGTTGTCCTCGGCTTTGCAGCAGGGCGCGTTCGGTGTGGCCGCTGCCGCGGTGGTGGTTTTGAGTTCCCTTGCAGCGGTGTATTACGTCTGGAAGATAGTGGAGATGCTGTATTTCGGAGAACCTGTCGAAGAATCTGCCGCCGCTGATGCCGCGGCAGTTTCCAGGTTTGAAGCGCCGCCGATGCTGCTGCTGGGGATCTGGGCAGTGGCGCTGGGCAACCTCTATTTTGGCCTGTTTCCGGGGTTCCCCGTCGGCCTGTCGGAAAGTGCAGCAGCGGCGCTGGTGAGTCATCTGCCATGAGTAGCGCAACCACCATTCTGTTGTCGCTGTTGTTGCCTTTGTCGGGCGCGGTTCTGATCAGCATGACGGGACGCTGGCCAAACCTGCGCGAGACGGTCACCCTGGTGACCGCGGTGGCGGTCGCCCTGGTGGTGACCTCCCTGATTCCGGAAGTCCTGGCAGGCGGCCGCCCTGAACTGCTGGTAATGCAGCTGGTTGGCGGCTTGCAGATCGCCTTTACCGTTGAACCGCTGGGCATGCTGTTTGCCGCACTGGCGGCAACCCTGTGGATTGTTAACTCGATTTATTCCATCGGGTATATGCGCGGCAACAATGAGAAGAAGCAGACGCGATTCTACGTCTGTTTTGCCATCGCCATCGCCGCGGCACTGGGCGTCGCGTTTGCCGGCAACCTGCTGACCCTGTTCCTGTGTTATGAAATCCTGACGCTTTCCACCTACCCGCTTGTCTCGCACAAGGGTGATCGCGCAACCGTTGCCTCGGCGAGGGTGTACCTGGGTATCCTGCTGTTCACCTCGATTGGCCTGTTGCTCCCGGCAATCATCTGGACCTATCTGCTCGCTGGCACCCTGACCTTTTCGCCGGACGGTATCCTGGCGGGGCATATCAGCGGGCCGGCGGTGGGGCTGCTTCTGGCGCTGTATGTGTTTGGCGTAGGCAAGGCCGCCGTGATGCCGGTACACAAGTGGCTGCCCGCGGCGATGGTGGCGCCCACGCCCGTCAGTGCCCTGTTGCACGCGGTGGCCGTGGTGAAAGCGGGCGTGTTCACCATCACCAAGGTGATTATCTATGTGTTTGGTGTGGATAATCTTTTTGCCGAGCCCTCCAGCGGATGGCTGTTGTATGCGGCTGCGTTCACGGTTATCGCTGCCAGTGTGGTGGCCCTGCGCCAGCAGAACCTGAAGCGCATGCTGGCGTATTCCACCATCGGCCAGTTGTCCTACGTGATCATGGCGGCTGCGGTGCTGACACCGCTGTCGGAAATCGGCGCGGCGGTACATATTGTGGCCCATGCCTTCGGCAAAATTACGCTGTTTTTTGCCGCGGGCGCAATCTACACCGCCGCGAAGAAAACAGAGCTGAGTCAGCTCAGCGGTATAGGTGCGCGCATGCCCTGGACGATGACGGCCTTCACGATAGGCGCGCTGTCGATGATCGGGGTGCCCCCTACAGGCGGCTTTGTGTCGAAATGGTTCATCCTTGCGGGCGCGTTCCAGAGTGACAACTACGTGGCCATTTTTACCGTTATCGCCAGTACGGCCCTGACTGCCGCCTATTTTCTGCCGGTGGTGTTCAGCGTCTGGTTCGGCCGCGAAGTGCCGGGCGGAAAAGAGCATGGTGAAGCCCCCTGGCCGGCAGTGCTGGCGCTGATGTTGACGGCGCTGGCAACCCTGGGCTTCTTCTTTTTTAATCAGCCGGTGCTGGACCTTGAAAGCCAACTGGTGGCACAACTGTGATGAATAACCGCGAAGAGCAGAAAGAACCGGGCAGGCAGGAGGATCACTGGCTGGTGCGCCCGGCCACTGTCCGCAAGCTCTGGATCGGCTTCAGTGTGGTACTGGCCCTGACGGTGGGCGCACAGTTCTTCATCAAGATCAAAGGCTACTTTGGCGTCGACGGCTGGTTCGGGTTTGGCGCGATCTACGGGCTCATCGCCTGCGTGCTGATGGTGGTGGTGGCCAGGTTGCTGGGTAAATTCCTGAAGCGCCGGGATGACTACTACGATGTTTGAAACGGTCATTCCGCCCGCGTTTTTCCTGCTCGCGGGTGCGCTGCTGATTTTCCTGACTCGCGGCTGGCTGCGCACCGCCGTATTGCTGCTTGCGCCACTGGCCGCGCTCTGGGCTGTCTGGCAGGTACCGGATGGCGTCGCGGTCACTGCGCATTTCCTCGGTTACGAGATTGAGCCCGTTGAAGGCAGCGCGCTGCGGCGCCTGTTTGCCACGATCTTCTCGATCATGGCCTTTGTGGGCGGCCTGTTCGCTTTTCGTCAGGCGCGCTGGTTCGAGCTGGCAGCGGCGCATGCCTATGCAGCCGGGGCCGTAGGGGTATGTTTTGCCGGGGATCTGATCACCCTGTTCCTGTACTGGGAACTGATGGCAATTTTCTCCACCGTTGTTGTCTGGGCGGGGAGAACACCCGCCGCCCGCGCCGCCGGTATCCGATACGCCATCATGCACCTGCTGGGTGGGGTGATACTGAAGGTCGGGATAGAAGGGATCGTGGTGCACACCGGTTCCGTGGATATCCAGCCCATGCTGGCGACCAATTTTGATACCTGGATGGTACTCATCGGTATATTGATCAATGTGGCAGCGCCGCCGGTGTCGGCCTGGCTGGCAGATGCGTATCCCGAGTCGAGCCCTACCGGTTCAGTGTTTCTGTCGGCTTATACCACCAAATCAGCGGTACTGGCGCTTATCCTGCTGTTCCCGGGGGAATCCGTGCTGATCTGGGTGGGGCTGTACATGGTGTTCTACGGCATCATTTACGCGCTGCTGGAGAACGACGCCCGCCGCATCCTGGCCTACTCGGTGGTTAATCAGGTCGGTTTCATGGTGTGCGCCGTGGGTATCGGCACCGAAATGGCGCTGAACGGTGCCGCGGCACATGCGTTTGCCCATATCATTTACAAGGCGCTGCTGTTCATGTCCGCCGGGGTGGTGTTGTATCGCACCGGCTTCTCACGCTGTACCGACCTGGGCGGCCTGTTCCGCACCATGCCGTTCACCACGCTTTGCGGCATTATAGGCGCGTTGGCAATCTCCAGTTTTCCGCTGACGTCGGGGTTCACCACCAAAACGCTGATTTCCGTGGCGGCGGAGCAACAGGGTCTGGCGGCAGTCTACTTCCTGCTTGCCGCCGCATCAGCCGGGGTGTTTCTGCACGCGGGCATCAAGTTTCCCTGGTTTGTCTTCTTCCAGAAGGATTCCGGCCTGCGTCCGCAAGACGCACCCTGGAACATGGCGTTGGCGATGGGGATATTCGCCTTCCTGTGTATTTTTCTGGGGGTGTATCCCGAGCCGCTGTGGGCGCTTTTACCGTATCCGGTAGAGTATGAGCCCTATACAGCGGGCAAGGTGCTGTTTTATCTGCAACTGCTGCTGTTCTCCGGACTGGCGTTTTTCCTGCTGTTGCCGTGGATGCAGCGCACCATGACCGTATCCCTGGATACGGACTGGTTGTGGCGCGTGCTGGGGCGCCGTATTGCGCTGGCGGGGATAGACGGGCTCAGCTTGCTCGGCGCACGGCTTGGCGGGGGTCTTGCGACGCTGCGTACCCGGATAGCGCCCCCCCTGCTGCGGCTGCTGGGACATACCGGTGCGCTGGGGCGTACCTGGCAGGTAGGGACTACGGCGTTGTGGATTATGGTGTTGTTGACCACCTACATGCTGCTCTACTTCTTGTAGGACAGCGGCTCTCTGGCGGCCTGGCGCGGCGGAAATAACGTAGACGCTGACTGGCCCGGCGCGAGGTCAGCCTGCTCTGTCAGGCTTTGGTAATCAGGGCTCGAGGGCCGCGATGAATGGCCCGTCCACGCAGATTCTGCGTCCGTCCGGCGCGGCGCAGGCGCCGCAGATACCCACCCCGCATTTCGTGAGGTAATCGATGGCGCTGTAGGACTGTTCGGGCCGGCAGAATTCGCGCTGCACCGCGAGCGCGGCATGCACCATGGGTTCCGGGCCGCAGTTGTAGAACACCAGCTCCTCACGCTCGCTTGCGGGCATGGCCTGCAGGCGTTCGCGCAACAGTTCGGTGACGCGTCCGTGGAAGCCCTCGCTACCGTCGTCGGTGGCCACGTGTACCCTGGCTATGCGCCGACATTCATCGAGAAAATACAGGCGGTCGCTGGAGCGCGCGCCGGCGAAGATCTCCGCATTGCCAAAATCGCGAGCGAGCTGATACACCGCAGCCAGGCCGGTGCCGCCTGCAACCGCCATGATTTTCGCGTCTTCCGGCGGCGATGCGGGAATACCGTGCGGGCCGCGCACGTAGGCCTCGGTGCCCACGGGCAGTGACATCAGTGCGTGGGTGAACTCGCCCAGATCGATCACGGCGAGGGTGAAAGGATTGTCGACCAGGGCCGAGAAAGGTTTCTCTCCCAGCCCGGGAATCCACAGAAAAATGAATTCACCCGGCTGAATATTGATGCCGCGGTCAAAGGTCAGCAGGGCCATGTCCTCACAGATGCGGCTGTTTTCCACCAGCGTCACCGGCCGAAAGCGCATGTCGATATCGTAGCGCACCAGGGCCTCGGCGCGTTCGCCGGAGTTGTCGAGGTCGGCCTCCAGGGCGTTAAAGTACTGCGCTATCTCCGCGGTGGTGAGGCCCACCAGCGATGAGCCCACGCCAATCACCGTAGCGCCGGCATCTCGGTAGGCGCGCACATCGTCGGCGCTGCTCACACCGCCGCAGCCGATGATCGGGACATCCGTTATGGCCGCCACGTCACGCACGCATTTGAGCCCGGTGGGCAGCACGCCCTTGCCCGAGATGCCGCCTTCGCCATTGCTCAGTACCGGGTGGCCATAGGCGGATGTATACCCGGGCCCCACGGTGTTGATCGCGCAGAGGCCGTCGGCGCCGGCCTCCAGCGCGGCGCGCGCGATAGTGGCGATATCCGGTGTATTGGGTGTGAGCTTGGGGATCACGGGAATATCCACTGCCGCTTTTACGGCGGCGGTTATCGCGTATACGAGAGCCGGATCCTGGCCCATGGCCATTCCGTAGCCCTGGGCGTGCGGGCAGGAAAGATTCAGCTCAAGGCCATCGGAGACCGGCGCCAGCAGCTTCGCCACCGCCACGAACTCCTCCACACTGCCGCCAAAAATGGAGGTCAGCAGAAAGCGGTCTTCGGGTATGCTCAGCGCGCCTAGCAACTCCACAGACTGTTCCGCCCCGGGGTTGGTAAGGCCCACCGCATTCACGAAACAACCCGGCGCGTACTGGCTGAGCACCGGTTCGCGGTTGCCTGTGCGCGGCGCGAGACCGATGCTCTTGGTGGTAATAACCCCGACCTGGGGAATATGGTCGAAGAAGTACTGAATGATCGGCGCGGCGGTGGTGACGATACCGGAGGGAATGGTGAATTCTCCCGACAGGCGCTTGCCGAAAAAATCGATGCTGCGAGGCGTGTTCACGTTCAGGTGAGATCCTTGACAGTCTCACTGGTGCCGTTGGTTTTGCACGACTCGATGCCGTTGCTGCAGCCTGCATCCGATTCATACATCTGGCTCTGGCCGATCACTTGGTGATTTTTCGCTTTCAGCAGGAAATAGGGTTTGCCGTTGGCAGCGGTTTTGCACTCGTACTGGCTATCTTCACTGCAGTTTTTCTGTACCGAGGCGATACCGTTCATTGCCGCGGATCGCGAACTGTACATCTCGCTCTTGAGAATGTTCTGGCCGTTCCCGGCCAACAGGTTGAAAAAGTACTCGCCGTTCTTGGCGAGCTTGAGTTCAAAGCTTCCAGCCATGATGGTTCTCCTTGCGGTGAAAGGGATCTGCCGTAGAGGTCGGCAGGCACAAGTCTAGACGTTGCGGCGCATGCCGCCAATAGGGGCCTTGCGAATGCCGCCGCACGCTGCGTGCTCGCGCTCAGGTGCCGCAGAAAGTCTGCCTGACAACTTCTTCAGTCAGCGGCGGCGCCGCGAAACGGCGATCTTCCCGCCGGTAGCTGTGCGGCGCATCCAGTACGCCAGCGAGCTGATGAAAGGGCTCGAAATCTCCCGCTCGCTGCGCGGCGTCGATCGCGGCTTCTACCTGATGATTGCGCGGAATGAAGGCCGGGTTGGCAAGGTACATCGCTGCCTGTCGCTCTTCCGCGCTTTGCGGATCCTCCTCTATGCGCGCGCGCCAGCGTTCCAGCCACGGCGCGAGCGGCCCGGGTACGGGAAAGTCGTCGCCCAGCTTTTCGGCGGCGCTGTCTGGCGCAGCGAGATCGGCGAGCTGGCGAAAAGTGAGGGTGAAATCCAGCCGGTTGTCGGCCATCAGCGCGAACAGGTCTTCCACCAGCGCGGTGTCGGATGCAACAAGTGCCGTGAGGCCCAGCTTGGCTGCCATGCCGGCGCTGTGAGCGTCCATGAATTGTCCGGGAAAGGTGTCGATCTCGGCCTGTGCCAGCGCCGCCGCGGCCTCCCGGTCTGCATCCAGCAGCGGCAGCAGCGCGCGCGCCAGGCAGGCGAGGTTCCAGTGCGCAATACCGGGCTGATTGCGGTAGGCGTAGCGGCCGGCGTGATCGATGGAACTGAATACCTGCTCCGGGTTGAAGGCGTCCATGAAGGCGCAGGGGCCGTAGTCGATAGTCTCTGCGCAGAGCAGCATGTTATCGGTGTTCATCACGCCGTGGATGAAGCCCAGCAACTGCCAGCGTGCTATCAGCGCGGCCTGTCTGGCGATTACACCCTGTAGCAGACCAAGGGCCGGTTTTTCCGCCGTGGCGGCGTCTGGATAGTGGCGTGCTATCACATGCTCCACCAGCAGTTCGAGAGCGTCGGTATCGTTCTTCGCGGCAAAATACTGCAGCGTGCCGATACGGATATGGCTACTGGCTACCCGGGTCAGTATCGCGCCCGGCAACGGGCGTTCACGGATTACTGCCTCGCCGGTGGTGACGGCGCCGAGGGCGCGGGTGGTAGGCACCCCGAGACGATGCATCGCTTCGCTCACCAGGTACTCGCGCAACACCGGCCCCAGCGGGGAGCGGCCATCGCCGCCGCGGGAGTAAGGCGTTGGCCCCGAGCCTTTCAACTGCAGGTCGAAACGCTGGCCGTCGGTAGCAATCAATTCGCCGAGAAGGATCGCGCGGCCGTCGCCCAGTTGTGGGTTATAGCTGCCGAACTGATGGCCCGCGTAGACGGTGGCGATGGGGTCGGCGCCCTCCGGCAGTGCGTTGCCGGCCAGGCATGCCACCCCCTGCTCGCCGGCGAGCCAGTCGGCGTCCACCCCCAGGTAGGCCGCGAGCGGGCGGTTTATGCGGATCAGCTCCGGATGGTCTACGGGCGTCGGCGCAAGCCGTGCATAAAACCCCGGTGGCAGTGAGGCGTAGCTGTTGTCGAAGGGCAGTGGTGGCAAAACGTGATCTCTGATGCCTCTCGGAATTGCACGAACGTGTCGTGAACAGGCTTGTGTTGCTCCGCGCTCTGGGCGCGAGCATCCAGTCTGCCAGCATAGAACATACGCGAAGGTTTCGATACCATGCCCTGCACGGCCGCTATCGGTCCTGCCGATGCAAGTCTGCCGGTGTGAAGAGGAAATACAGCATGTCCAACAAAGCCTGGGATACCCTGATTAAAAATGCGCTCGTGTTCGATGGTACCGGCGGGCCACCTCAACAGCAGGAAATAGCCATCAAGGACGGGCGCATCGCAGCCCGCGGCACCGCACTCCCTACCACGCAGGCGGCGCGCGTGATTGACGGCGAGGGCAAGTGGCTGATGCCCGGCCTGCTCGACATCCATACCCATCTCGATCTCGAGGTGGATCTGGAGCCAGGCCTGCCCGAGGTGGTGCGCCACGGCACAACCACCGTACTCGTGGGCAATTGCAGCCTCGGTACCTGCTTCGGCCGCC
>TARA_R110000823_G_scaffold117480_1_pt1 | contig 34864 bp, 61 predicted proteins | sample TARA_R110000823 | Tara Oceans TARA_R110000823 (sample SAMEA4397722) | marine metagenome | biome: Polar Biome; feature: [DCM] deep chlorophyll maximum layer (ENVO:01000326); material: water (ENVO:00002006), including particulate matter (ENVO:01000060) such as... | depth 20 m | reverse complement strand
CCACATAATGCCTTTAAGAGAAGCGATTTTAAAAGGAGAGGATGGTCAAAGTTTTGCGGGTAAAGGATTCGTGTCGTTGAGAATTTTACTTTCAATGAAGCGTACTTTTTTGTCTTATATGAAACAAAAGAATACTAAGAATAGTATAGTTCAATTTAAGCCTAAAGGTCTTAGGTTAGCTTTAGAGTCTTTCTTAGAGATATTTACCGACAAGCAAAGAGATTTCCTTAAAAAAGAAATGGATTACGATAGCTTTGTTAAGGTAATTTTCGTAAAAGAGGGTAAAACTTACAAGTACGACTCAGCGGGTTATCCTATATTAGAGGACACGCAAGATGAGATTGATAGAAGTGTAGTTATTGTAAAAAATTACGATACAAACAACAAAGCAATTTACCAAAAATACTAAATGAGTTCAAACGCAAATAGATTAGATTCATACTCAAGCCAAAATTACTATTTCGGTTCTTTTGATTCAGCAGAGCTATTTAATGAAATAGGTTTGCGTGAGTACGAAACGGCTTCTCCATCCGTAAAGAGAGATTTTACGGCTGATGAAGTTCGAAGTATGCCTCTTTTTTACGGAGGTGCTACATTTAATGAATTAGAAAAAGACATTGATACCTTTATAGAACCCGACTTAATTACTTCTACTATCGAGTCTTTTGCGGGAGTTCTTGAGAAAATAGATATGGGAGGTTCTTTTGAGAAAGATAGACTTATAGCTACACGAAATAAGCAAGGTATATTCGATTTCGGATTAGCCTCTAAGGGGTTGTTCAGACCATCGGAGTTTTATTCTGATTTTATGGCTAAGAACCATCCAAAAGAATTTGATTCTTACGGAGAGATAGCGGGAGTAATTCCTCCCGACTTTATTCAGAACCATAAACAAAAAGATGGAAAGCTTGTTTTTTGGTACGACTTGAAAGGCGAAAAAATACAAGTTCAGCAAAGGCAATACGGAGTAACGAGAGCTTTGGATGAGAATAAGGACTTAGCGACTAAGGTGTTTGGTAATATGCTAATTCTTGTAAAGCCAAATAAACATCTTAGGTTTGCCTCTACTTACGATAAGTGCTACTTAATGCACAAAAACGAGGGCGGAAAAGCAAAGTCCGTAGATTTGTATGTTATACAAGGTGGGCTACAAAGTGCTGATACAAAAGGGATGCTATTAAAGACAATGCCCGTTTTGTTGGCTGCTAAAATATTAGAAGAGGCGGGAATTAGAACAAGAATTTACGCTACGAGAAGTTATTCAGCGGGAGACAACTCTTTTATGTTCACTTATCCTATCAAGAATTACGGAGAGGATATGGATTGGAATAAAGCTGCCTTGAATATCGGAGACCCTCGTGTTTTTAGATGGAAAACTTGGAAGTCTATTGCGGGTATTTTACATAGAGACTACCCAAAAAAGAAATGGTCTACATCAAACGGAGGAGCGGGCTACGGGAGTACGATGAATGGTGGGGCTATGCTTAATGAAACATTTGAGAGATACAAGGGTTATATAGGAGCTAAAGCTTTAGATGGAGACTCTAACAAAAAAGCGGTGGATAGAACGCTTATGTTGATTGGTAATGTTGAAAATGTAAGCGAATTGCAAAACGCTGATGAGTCAAGGGCTACGGAAATAATTCTTAAAGAGTTTTATAGGATTATGGATTCTGTGGATTTCCAATTTAACAAAACTAATAAGGTTGCTGAGAGAATTTTTAAAAGAGAGCTTGAGAACGGAAAGACAAAGCTTGACATTAAGGGTTATTTAAACACGACTTTGAGAAACGCTTATTCTGTACCGAGAGCGGGAGACTATGCAGCTACTCAGAAAGAGCAAGATAAGATATTCGGTATATTAGATAGCAAGATTGATAGCTTGTACGACTTTTACGAACAAAACAATTACTAAAGATGGCACAATTACAATTTACAAAACCGCAAATTGCAAGAGCAAAGACTTATTTGAAAAACTTGCTTGAGACTGATTCTGATATATTCAATACAATTTCAATAGAGAATGTAGGGTTGTTTGTACATCCTTACGATACTACAAAGATGTTTATTAAATACAATTATGATTCGGGTAGCTCTCAAGGTGGTTATGTCTCAGAGAACATTTCAGTTTGTATTGGTCAAGATGGGTTAATAGATGATTGCTTTGATGGGATGGGTATGAGAGAGCGTATTCAGTTTGAGGCTGACTTAATGCCTTTAGAGATTGATGATAACGAAATTATTTTAGCATAATGGAGTATAGAGGAGAATTAGAGGGCTTTCCAAAGGAAGTTGTTGATAAGATGCTTGAACGACAAGTAGAAGCGGGGTTTTCTCCATCAATTGCAGTTTTTGAAAAACGAAAAAGGGCGGATAATAATCAAGATGGGTTTATTTGGGAATTAACCGAAGAGGGCAACGAATTTTGGTCAGCAGTAATAAGTATGATGGAATTCGATGTTTTCTTTGAAAAGTACCCAAAAAATACAAGCCCATTAAGTAAAACTTATTTGGCTGAGGGAATTGTAAGGTTGATGGAAACTTATTACGACTTCCGATTAGTGTGGCTTCCATCCGATAATTTTAGCGTAGAGAACGCAGATATGGATAATGATGGCTATAAGGTTGCCTCATTAAGAGACTTCCTATCTTTTGTTGATGATGATTTATCTATAACTAATTCTGAGAGTAAGGATAAAATAAAAGCTTTAGATAGACCTATCTTTCGTGCGGGGTTAATTAGTAGAGCGGGGAAGACTTTTAATAATCAAAGCGAGTTTCTTGATTTTAAGAAAATGGAGACTTACCCTCCTCAATACCCCGTATTTGGTACAATATTGTACTTAAAGAAGTCCGAAAAGCAAATAACAAAAGAGGATATAACAATTGATTCATTTATACAATCCAATAAAGATGAGTTGGAAATGCTTTATGATGAGAATCCCGTAGTATTTGATGCCGTGAATGATGTTTTAGCAGAGCTAAGAGTTGTTTACGAGGGAGCAGACCCAACGAAAATCGCTAAGGTAAAGCCAAAAGTTGTCGAAGAGGATGATGATATTGACTTCGATGATATGGATGATATGATGGATGATTTGATGGATGATTTGTTAGATGATATTGAAGATTTCGAAGTTTAAAAACACACAAAAAAACACACACAATGAGTAAGTACGATAAAATACAAAGAGAAAAGCTTTCCGCAAAAGGTAAAGAGATTTACGATAAGTTACGCAAAGCCTCAAGTGGTTTTAAGAAAACTGAGGGGAAAGTTGGGGTAGCTTTAGACAAGTTCTACGGAAAAGTTGAGGCTACTGCGGTAAAGGAAGAGAAAAAGGTTGTTAAGGCGGTCAAGAAAGCAGAGCCTAAAGCTAAAGCTAAAGCAAAGCCAAAAGCGAAAGCTAAGAAAAAGGCAGAGCCTAAAACTAAAAAGCCCGCTTACAAAAATGTAAATCAAGGTCGCTATGCTAAATTAGTAGCTAAGATGTCTAAGGAAGAGGGTATCTCTTACAAAGAAGCTCAGAAAAAAGCTTCAAAGCAAATTAGAGATGAGAAAGACTCTAAGAGAAAGGAAAGTAAGGACAAGTTCGACAACCTAATATCTCATCTCAGAACCAAAAAAGGTTTTGAGGATGGTAGAGGTCTTGATAGAACTGAGGAAGATAGAAAGCATAAAATAGGTAGTAGTAAAGGTAAAAATGCGAAAAGAAAGGCGAGGGAATTCGGCAGAGATGCTCAGTTGCCCGCCAAAGCATTTGGTAAAAGAGTTTCCAAAAAAGGGAATGTTTACTACGAATATAGAGATAATAGGGCTGATGTTAAGCAACCGCAACCGAGCGAGAAGCCGAGATTAGCTGATGGTGGAATGATTGAATCATACGATGTAGCTGCTCCTTACGGAACTTACGCAAAAGGTGGAGAAGTAACGAAAGGAAGCTATGCTGATAGACTTTGGGATGAAAGAGGTTATGAGATGCCTTATTTAGAAAGGCTTAGTCATAAGGAATTGCGTTCACTATATGACACGGAGTTTTATGCCGAAGATACTTACGCAAAAGGTGGAAAGTTATCATCTAAAGATAAATCAAGATTAGACTATTTACAGAAAAGAGAGGATTTAGATAGTTTAACTGATTCTGAAAATGCAGAGTATGATGCTTTAGTTAAAAAATATCGTAAAACTAAAGATTACAAATACGCAAAAGGTGGAGAAACACATACAATGCCCGATGGTTCAACAATGCTAAACTCAGACCATTATGCAAAAGGTGGAAAGGTTAGCAAGGAAACGGACTACATTTCAAATAGAGATATTGTTTCTGTAACTATCAAAAAAGGCGGAAAAGAGAAAACCTTAAAAGGGTCTGATATACTTGATGGTATTTATGTAAGCAAGATTTCAAACGCTTTCGGTAGTGGTGCTGCTAAAAGAAAGTCTTCTCCCGAACCTACTGAGGCTATAAAAGGTCGAAACAACTCTAAGGGTTTAAAGTTTGAATTAGTAAAAGGAAGCGAGAAATTCGATGCTCCATACTATGTATCGTATGATGTAGACTATAAGTACGATAGATACGGAGGTAATAGAAGCGGTGTTTATGAAGTTAGCTTCAATACCAAAGAAGATGATATTGTTTTATCGGGAATGTCTTCGGGGAACAAGCTTTACCTACAATCGAGAGATGATAAAGAAGTTTCTTTAGAAGTATTAGGGGATTATTTAAGCAAGCCATTTGCAAAGAAGCTTATGGACTTAGCTAAAATAAGGTTTGCTAAAGAAAACTCTAAAGCTAAAGGTGGTAATATTGGAAGAGATGGTAAATTCTTATCCGAAGAGAAGCACGAACAAGCTTACAAGCCAAAGCGTAAAAAATCGTACAAGAGAAATAAGAAATAAATTAATGCCTTAATTAACAAGTATAGGGAGAAATCCCTATATTTGTTTTTAATAACCAAAAAAAACTACTACGATGATTAAGTTCAAAGATGTTTTAAATAATACATCGCTTGTATTCGATGATTTAAACGATACAACAAAGCGTAAGGTTGATAGGTTCGAAGATGTTTACCAAGCCTATTCAAACGCATACGATAACGAAGATTTTGCAACTTCGGATAAGTATGAGAGTCAGCTCGATAAATTAGATTCTGAGCTTGTTTCGGAAATTCAAGCTAAAGAAAAAGAAAAGAATAGCACTCCACCTAAAGCGGTTGAGCCAACTCCTACACCTATTAAGGTGGAAGAGCCAATTGTAGGAGGAAGTGCTATCCCTAATACTCCGCCTAAAGCGGTTGAGCCAACTCCAATTGAGGAGACCCCAAAAGAAGAGTCAAAAGGATTTGGATTTGGGTTTATAGAATGGTAGAATTAAAGCCTTAGCGGGCTTTTTTTTATGTATAGAATTCCTATAACACCAATGCCAACCCCAAGACCGAGAGTAGGTAAGTACGGAGCTTATAACCCTCCAAAATATACTGCTTACAAAAAAAGTCTTATACAATGGCTATCGCTTCTTAAAATTCCGCAAAATGATTATGACTACATACACGCAATATTTTATGTACCATACCCAAAAAGCACCCCTAAGAAGCATAGAATAAACAACTTCCCTCTTCGTACAAAATTTGATTGCGACAATGTAATTAAAGGGCTATGTGATGCCTTAGAGCAATCCAATATCCTAAATGATGATAGATGTCTTTCGGGTATGTTCATAGAAAAGCTAAGGACAACCGAAGAGAAAGGTTATATCGAATTCGAGCTACAAACAATAGAGGAAAATCCTAAAAATGGAGAATCATACAAACTTGATATTTAACGAGCTATTTCTATCAATCGAAAGGGTAGGAATAGAGGCTACTATTAGGCAGCTTAAAGCCACTCAAAGAGTGCCAAAAGCTAATCTTGAGGCTTATATATTCGAAATGGTTTGCACCGAGTTCGGGGTAAAGAAGTCTCAGTTATTAGAGGCGAGCGACAAGGATTTAATAAAGCGTAACGCTCGAATTATATCTTCATATCTAATTTACCATTACACACCGCTTAATCAAAGGCAAGTCGGGGAATTGATGGATAGAAGCAAGGGTACAATAAATAAGCATATTACAGAGGTGGAGAATTTCACACCAAAAATAAAATACCAAAAAGAGCTAATAGCGGTAATTGGTAGAATGGAAACGGAAATTAAGGAAGTAAAGAAAAAATCAAAATAAGATGGCAAAACGAGGTAGACCAAGCAAGAAAGCAAAAGTAGAAGAGCCTATTATCGAAGAGGTTTCAGAACCGACAATTGAAGAGGTAAAAACTGAGGAAGTGGCAGAGCCAATAAGCGAACCCGTTACTGATGATATTTACGACTTAAACTCAAGCGGAGAGTCTAAGATTGGTAGCTCTTATAATCCTTTTGGGGATAGCGTAGAAGAGAAAGCTTATCGTACTCCCGAAGTGGCAACCGCTGAAAGTATTAGAGATATTGATGAGCCTAATTTTATTAAACCAACTTACGATGATTTAGTTTCAGCTAATGAGCAAGTTGGTACTGATGTAGAGGATGGCGGAATCGAAGCTGAGCCTAAAGGAATAGAGCGTTTTGCTCAAGATGAGGTTAAAGAGATGTCTCCCGAAAGTCAAAAAGATGCTGCGGAGGGTCTAACGAGTGTTGTTTTAGGTCTTTATAGTCAAGGATGCGGAATGATGGGTTCTTTTGCGAGAATTTCTGATAAGAAGCTTGCACAATTAGAGGCTGATGGAGAGATTGACACTTCATTAAGAGTCCCAATAGATAAGCACACAACCGCCTCAGTTCGACAAGTTGTCGATAGTATGAATTCTCAAACTGATGAGGCTTTTGAAGTAACGGAAGAGTTCAAAGACTCAGTAAAGCCCGTTATGGTTCGAGTCTTCACAAAGCGAGGTTGGGGACTTACTGATGAGCAAAACTTAATGTTAATGTTTGGGATGGATTTAGCTCAAAAAGTTACAATTGTAGCTCAAATGAGAAGTGCGGCTAATCAACATTTAGAGGGTTTCAAAGAGATGCACTACATTAATTCTAAGAATAACGGACAAGTTGATTTTGAAGCTAAAACTCCAAGAGATACTCCGAGACAATCTACTCCACAAGCTACGCAAGTGGTAAAAGATGATGTTGACACCTCAACTAAACAAGATGCCTCGATGTCTAATATGGTTGCATCTGATAACCCCGACTTGCAAATTAGCCTATCTGATTTAGCTCAAGTTGATGTAGATAATGTATAGCCTACCCAAAATATTAATAGCAGCACCACAATCTGATGCCAAAAATTATTGTTTTTTGGATTGGGTGCTGAATATTTCGAGTTTTAGTTATCCTAAAGATAGAATAGAAATATTCTTAGCTGATAACTCTGAGTCTATTACTAATATTCAGTTACTCGATAGGTTAGGTATTAGTTCGGTTTACATACCTAAAAATGGTCGAGGAATAGTGGAGACTATGGCTGAATGCCATCAAGCTTGCGTAGATTATGCAGTTGAAAATGATTTTGACTATATGCTTCATTTGGAGACTGATGTTTTCCCTAAGCACGATATTATCGAAAATCTAATGACAATGGATAAACCTATTGCTTGCGGTCTTTATCAAATATTAGATGGTGCATATCGAGAACCGATGATTAGAATTAGAGAAAAGGATAATCAAGGTTATGTAGCGGCTTATGGTATTCTTAATAATCACGGAGGATATATTACGGGTAAGCCCTTAAAAGTATTTAGTGCGGGATTAGGATGTGCCTTGATTTCGAGAGAAACCTTGCATAGTATTAAGTTCCGAAGCGAAAAAAGGAGTGAACAACATCCCGATAGTTGGTTTGCAAATGATATGTGGAATAAAGATATTCCTATCTATGTGCATACGGGAGCTATTTGCCGACACGAAAATAAAAGTTGGGGAACATTTAACATAAATTATAAGTAATATGAAAGTTTACAAGCCAAAGGCGGACTTCGAAAGTTCTATTGGAATACAAAAGCAATATGTTGATTTGCTTAAAACTCATCACGCACAATTAATGATTAAGTGCAATAACTCTAAGGGCTATACTCTTTCAAAGCATAGATTAGAGTTGCACGAGATTTCCTCAAAGTTAGACTCAGAGATTAAATTGCTTACTGAAAAGCAAGAGCATTTTGATGTTTATGTTATAGGGTATGACAAGGAACTTGAGGAGTGCAAAAAGGAATGGGATTTGATTTGGACTGATGCGTGTGCTTATATTTACACCAAAAAAGAGGGGAATGATATATGCGACTCAATGAAATCTATTATGGATGCTTATATGGAATTAGACAAAGAAAATAGAGAGTACATAGAAGTTAAAAATGTAGTTTACAAGAATCTGAAAACTTTACTACCTTTGGAGTAGAGTAAAAAAAATAGATATGAGAGAACCGAAGTTAGGAGCAGTAGTAGGAAAAAAAGGTGTTGGAAAATCTTATACTACGCTAAAGTTGATGGGTCAGTATGTAGGAGGTTCGCAGCAAGCGAAACCCCGAAGAGTATTGATTTTAGATGTGAATGATGAGTACGAGAACATAAAGGCTATTTCCTTAACTGATGTAGCTAAATTCTCTATGCACCCTAAAGTGGAGGTTCGTAGGATTAGACCCTACCAACCCGATGGTACTCGAATGACTTTAAGAGACTTCTCTGATGCCTTATTTACTATATTAGAGCATTTTAAAGGTGGCTTACTTCTTATTGAGGATATAAATAAATATGTATCGGATAGTTTACCAAACGATTTAATTGGTGCAATATGTACTAACCGACATCGAGATTTGGATATTATTATGCACTTTCAGTCTATCGGTAGAATAACACCAAAGATTTGGCAAAATCTAAATTGGCTGAGATTTCACAAAAACTCTGATTCTGTTGATAGACACAAAAAGAAGTTTGAGGATAAGTATAGCTTTTTAAAGATTGCCGAAATAATGGTAAACAAAGAATACTTTGATGGAAACAAAAGGTTCTTTATATATGTAGATACCGAAGAGGAGAAGTTGATGGGAGAGTTCACTCCTAAGATGCTAAAGGAGGCTATTGATGAGTTCATTTCTCTAAATTATAACTCTATGATAAAGCCTCAGCTTAACCGAAGAGATAGCAAGGGTAATATTAATGCGAACCCCGAAAAGGTTATCCGTACAATTAAAGACCGATTATTCACTCAATATTACGGAAACAATAGTTAGAGCGGGAAACTTTAACGAAACGATAAATCCTTTGATACTTAGGGGAATAAGAGCAAGCACTTTCTATACGAAACGCTTGCTTTTTTTTTGTGCTTTATTTTTTTCGCAATCGTGCTTAGATTTGTGGAGCAAGCTATTTGTATAGTGAGCGAGTTTAAATAATTACTAACGCATAACATACTTGGATATGAACGCAAAAATTATGACAGCCGTAGCAACTGCAATTGCAGTAGCAGGTGGTTTATACTTATACTACAAAGTATTAGATAAGCCTAAGACTGAATTTAGAGGTGGTAGACAAGCGTAAGCTTACTAAACCAACCCTATTAACTAACTGAGTATTAACAAACAAATTCAATTTCAAGATGAAAATGAGCAAATATTTTTCAGATGCCCGTGAAATGGCAAACGAGAGCTTTAATTCTATGGATGGTTCTGAATTTTTGAACGCAAATGGTGGTTCAAGTGCAGGTTTAGGTGGTGCGACTTCGCAGCCTTATATCCTTAACATCGCAAACTCTACTTCTTCGGCAGTAACGAATGTGGTTGTTGGTGGTGCTTATACTAACTTAAATGCGACAAATTTCGGAAATGTTGCTGCAATAACCATTACTATGGGTATTGCAAACTTGACTTACACTGAGTTTCTTTACCAATCTATGAACAAGCCGTTCGTAGTAGGTTTAATGTATCTTTCAAGTGCTAATGCTTCACAAGTATTAGAGACTTTAACGATTAAGCAAAAGGACATCAATGGTAACGAAAGTTCAAAGGTAATCGTTCCTACACTTGACCCGTACCAACAACAAGGGGATAAAATTGCAATTTCTTTCAATTGGAAGTTTGATGGATTTACTTCGGTAACTATCGCTTCTCTCTTAGCATCAGCTACGCTTAAAGCGTACTTGTACCCTGCTGAGAATGTATCTACGGGTCGTGCCTTAACGGGTGGTTCAGTAGTGAAAGGATTCGCTTCTCCCGACATTGTTAAAAAGGACAAGGTTGAAGTAATCGGTGGCGGTGGTCGTTCTTTAGGAATGAACGCACGCAGATTCTAAGAAAACTTTTTCTTACAATAACTAAGGTGGTGGGCGATTGCCTACCACCTTTTTTTTTAACTAAAATTTACAGAGATGAGTGCAATTACAATGTATGATTACTTAGCTCATAGTGTACCCGCTAAATGTCAAGACTTGCTTGATAGATACGATGTACCCGCTTCTCAAAACGAAGAGGAACTAACATCAAATCTAAAGCAGTTCGTTCGTGTTTACGGACAAGATGCCTTAGAAGAGTTGGCGGATATACATCCCGACAAGGATTTGATTACTGAGATGGCTCAGTTGTCTACCCCTTACAATGGGAATAAAGAGAGTGAATACTTAAATGCAACGGGAGATAACCGCATTGATAGTATAGAAAATAGATTGAACTTTGGAGGGGATAATTCAATTTCTAAAACCGATGTTCTTTTGGGATTAGGAGTTGCTATCTTAACGGCTTCTTTCTTTAAAAACTAAAATATGACTGAATTATCGCAACATTATAAGGATTTAGGCTACGGAGTTCATTTGAGGATTAAAGCCTTGATTGAGCAAGACCCCGATGCGTTAAGTTATGCAATAGGGCAGCTTACGGGACAACCGATAGATGTTAGTACGATGAATGAATTTGAAGTAACATCTTCAATTTTCGGAATACTTTCACAAATAAGTGGAGAGGATGCTCATTTGCTAAAGGATAAAGAGCTATTCACTATGTATTTGCCCGAACCATCCCCTTATAAAATCCCTACGATGGCTTTACCCGATGAGGTTAGGTCGTATAGAAGCGGGATAGGATGCACAGACCCATCTGCAAATAACTACGACCCAACGGCAACCGTAGACAATGGTCTTTGTGAGTATGGAACGGGTTCGGGTTCAGGCTATGGTAATTGCGATTGCGATAATTATACTTACGCTGCTAATAGTCCTTGCTACGAAGAGTGTTCGTGGTCGGTAATGGATTATTGTTATGACCCAACCGCTTGTAATTATGGATTCTCTGAGATTTGCGATTATGGTTGTCAAGGAACTGATGGTAATGGCGATGATGATGATTGTGGTGCTTTTTGGTGTACTTTCTTTCCGAGTTCTGAATGTTGCGGAGGTGATGGAGTAGAGGTGGATATACCTTGGGAGGAATTACCTTTTGATTCCATAAAATGTTGGTTGTTCCCCGATTCTTGTCAAACCCCAACTCAAGGCGGATGTCCTACGGGTAAATATTCTTGTAAAAAAGATGGGGTTTTGGGATGTTATTCTTTAGCTGAATGTGATAAAGATGATACGGGAACTGATTGGACTAAAATAGCACTTATTGGAGGAGCAGTTTTGGTAGTAGGATTAGGCTTGTACTTCGGACTTCGTAAGAGGAGATAGTATGTGGTTAGACCAATATAACCAAAAAGAGGAAGAGCCTCAAAGAGAAGTTCACGAGCTTAATTCAGATTACTCTAAGTTGTTACAAGAGTCAATGCACGGAAACTTTGGAGGTAGACTTAGAGATGAGTCTAAGGAAAAAGGTAAAGTTATGCTTACGGGAGCTATCTTAGGAATAATGGCAGCGGTATATTTTGGAAAGTCTCCTTTATACTTTGGTTTAGGTGGAGCAGTTATAGGAAGATTAATAACAAGAGAAAAATAATTATGAGTTTTAGACAAAGAAAATTGAGAGCTGATGGCGATGATGAAATGGATTGGGGTAAAATCGCAATGTATTCGGGTATTGCTATTGTAGTAGTAGGAGCAATTTATTTAGTTTACAAAAAAGTAAAGTAAGATATTATGAAAAGTGCAAACCAAACTTATAAAACTTCGGGGTCTGAATTACCATTTAAAGAATGGTTAAAAAGAGAGCAACTTAAAGGTATGCTTGATGTTCACGAAGACCAATTTCTTAATGCTGATGGCGGAGAGGATGGCTATGATTTTAAGAGTGCAATTGTTCCCGCTTTAATTGGGATGGCAATTGGATATGGTATTTGCACTTACTTAAATAATCGTAAGTAATGGTAGTAGATTTCCCGTTATACGGAGAGGCTTGCATACTTGAGGTTACTATTTGGGCTGAGGGTAATCAAAAGATAAGATTAATTGTCGAAGATGCTGAAAAGTCCGAAACCTTTCTTACAAACCGAACGGGGTCTGTAAGAGGTTTAAAAACATATTATGTGCGAATACCTTACGCTCCCGACTTAGCTCTAATAGAGGTTATGTCAGAAAGCGGAAGCGATGATTTGGTTGGGATAGAGGATATACAAATATCAAATTTACCAACGGATTATTCTCACAAGCACTTTAGCAATCCCGAAACAAAGTCGTTCATAAACTTTGCTGAGGAATTTTGCTATAATGCGGGAAGTTTAGAAACAAATAAAGATTATTTCTCTGATGATGAAATTTTTAATATCGTTTATTTAGATGTAATCGAAGATAATGGTGTAGAGTCTAAAACTCCCGCAAGAATTAGTCAAGACAAAGGTGTTATAGAGGTTAGCAAAAAGGACTTCCTACGCTACACTATGCCGATGAGAATGGCTATTTTATTACACGAATTTGCTCACTTCTACCTTAACGATGTTATGGAGGATGAAGTAGAGGCTGATAGAAATAGCTTAATGCTATATTTGGGGATGGGCTATCCGAGAATTGATGCCTATAATGTGTACTTAGATGTATTCGAAAACTCTCCGAGTGAACTTAATGTCGATAGATATAAAGCGTTAAATAACCTTTTTAAAAGTAATTACAATGGCTGATTTTATAGATAGCTTAGGAAATGTGATGAGTTGCGATACCGAACCACTATTAGATGGTTGGGGATGGGCTGATTATTGGATGTGTGGCGATTGGATTACATACCACAAGATGCTTATGGCTAATTGTGGAATGACAAAGGAGCAAGCACTACTAAGAGTTGAGCAAGAACTAAGCGATAGAGGGACTTTCGCTCACGAATGGTTTTGTCAATTCGATAAGGATTTCCGAGAATACTTTCAGAGTCAAGGTGCTGATTTTGGTGTTTTAAGTAATATTGTTAATAATGTCGGTCAAGGTACTGAGGGTATAACTGATAACTTCGGAAACTTAGGGAAATATCTTAAAGTAGCTATACCCGTTGCTCTATTAGGGGTAGGGTTGTTTTACGGATATAAGGCATATAAATCTTTAAAGTAATGCAGAAAGGACACAAATACATATTAGCCTCAATTGGGCTTGTCGTTACGGGTGGAGCAGCTTACTACTTCTTTAGCAATAGAGGAGAGGATGTAGGAGAAAACCCTAATCCCGATTCTTTAGGTTCTCAGCAAGACCAACAAGGTACAAATACAAGCGGAGCAGACCCAATAACTTTTGGAGACACGATATACCCCGCTTTTGAGTACGCAAATTTACGCTCTTCTAAAGAAGTTAATGATGGTTGGTTCAACAACTTATCGGCAACTATTCAGAGTCCTAATCCAATTGGAGAAGTAACTTCTATAAGCATTGTAGGAGATTACACTTGGTACGGAGTAACTTACATAGAGGAAATCGTAATGAATAGCGGAAATATAGTAGAAAACGAAAAGGATGGATTCGTGCGAGCGGATGTAGTAAAGAAATAAACTAAAAAAAACAGATTATGGGTTGTGGATGTGGTTCAAGTTTCAGCGGAGACAAAAAAGCGAGTAAGAATATTTGGAATAATGTAAAAGGCAATAGCACTTCTGCCGATTTTGTATTACCAAATTGTTATGTATGCGATAGTGAAAACACTTACTCAGAACCCGATGAGCGAGGAACAATAAACCAACTAACGGGGTGCAAATTTAATGATGAGGGCGAGGTTATAATGTATCAACAAAATCCCAATGTGCCATATATGACAAATAATGGCTTAAAAGCTAATTGTCCCACTTCGGGTTGGAACGCTCAAGGGTTATATGTAACGAGCAATGCACCTACGACTTCGGGAGGTAGCAGCCAATCTCCTAATACACTTTCCTCTAACTCTAAAATAAACAAGAGAACGAGAAAAGACTTAAAAAATAAAAAATCAAGCACTAAAATGAAAGGAATGTCTAAATCTATGCCAACGGCAAAGAAATGCTCTTGCGGAAAAGATGGTAATTGTACTTGTGGAAAGTCTTTAGACTCTCGATTTAGTGCCTTTATGGGTAAGGTAAAAACAAAAAGAAACTTTGTAGACACAAAGAAGCACGGGATAGCGGATGAAGAGTTTTTCGCTTATAACCCAAAACAAAGAGGGAATTTCAGTAACTTTACGGATGGTAGAGGGTTCAAACATAATAACGAGTTGGATAGCTTCGACTTTTAAAAAAAACAAGATGGGATTTAAGGATAATTCAGATTGCGGAAAAAGTTACTTTAGAGGTAATGCAGAAAATAATATGACTTGGGGTTCTGACTCTGAGATTCAATGGAATAGTGCTACGGGAGGGGATAATTGCGATTGTAGTTGTTCGATTGAAGTTACGGAAGATAATGGAACGATTCATACTTACAATAAATGTTGCGGCTATATAAATAAGGATTGCGGTAATAGTGGGGCTATGGTAATGCCAAACCCAAAAGATGTGAAAAAAGTTGTTTTTAGAGACCCTAAAAAGGGAGATAGAAATATTTCAATGTCTGAGTATCGTAAGTTTACCAATGTAAAAAGAAAACTATCTATTAGCGGTAGCAAAAGCAACTTAAAATCTGTAATAAGTAAAGTTAAAAAATCGAGACCTGAAAATTTAAGTAGTCTTTCAAGAGCTACGGGTGTTGATGTCGTTGTTGTTGGTGGTAATTCAGATTTTGTAGAATGCGATTGTCATTGTGTGAGTTGGTCTGATGAGCAAATGGCAAATGGAGGCGGTATTGTAACTTGCTGCGGACAAGGAATAAAATGCGGAACTTTTAAGTTTAAAGGTTTTGGCGGAGCAATGGTTAATCCAATAATTGAAGTTACTTATAATTCAATGGCAAGCTTAAAAGGAAAAGGCAAACAAGCTCCTACTAAGAAAACAAGATTTAACGGATTTATTTAAAATAAAGCTATGAAAGGATTTAAGTTTGCTTTTGGATTATTGATAGGTATCGGAGCGGTTGCTTTCGTTAAATATTTAATAACTCAAGCTAAGATGCTAAAGAATATTTGCGTGCGAAGTACATCGTTAGAGTGGAGAGAGGTTTTAGTAAACGCTATTCAGTCTGTGATTACGGGAAGTACACCGCAATCAACAATACCTTTAGAGCTACAAATAGTTAATGGGACTGATATTGATGTCGAGATTAAAGAAATGGCATTCGATGTCTACTTTGATGGAACGCATATAGGGATGGTTGAGAGCCAACAAAAGGCTGAATTACTTGGAAATTCTATTAATGACTTAGAGGTCGATATTAATTTAGATTTAGCGGGAGATATAGTAGATTTGGGTCTAAGCTTATTGGCGGGAGATAATGTTATCGAAATAGTTGGTAACATAAAAATAAAAGCTTCAATTTACGAAGAGTTAAACTACCCTTACAGAATTAAGGTAAAAGGAAGCGATATTCTTACCGAAGTGAGTGGAGAGTGTGAATTATAACCAAAAAACCAAACCAAAATGAGTATTGAAGCAAAAGCAAAAAAGATAATGACCGCACAGATTAGGTCTTTATCTAAGGAATATGGCACAAAGCCTAAAGGAGTTCAATTGCTAATGAAACTTAAAGGTGGAGAGCCTAAATTTTTTGCAATGCACGAATTCAAAACAATGAGAGAAGTTTCAGTAAAGGAGTTATATCCCGTATTAGTAGACTTGTTCAATGTTAGGGAAATATTGCCCGCTTTTGTTGTAAGTCTTATCGTTGATATAGCAGAGAAAGAGGATGGAGCGAAGTACGAGGATATACAAGTAATAATCTCAACAAACGGGGATGATTTAAGACATTTATATCTTCACGCATACAATAAAAATAGCCCAATTAGGCAGTTGTCTTGGGAGGAAGTTTTCGGTAACGAGGCAATGATGAAATTGATGGCAAAACAAGGATAAAGATATGAATGCAAGTAATTTTTGGACACAAAAAACAACTAACGAGCAAACCTTTAATGTTAGTTCTGATGATGGATTTTCATCTATTTCAATATCCGTAAGTGGTACGGGTTCTGATACTACGGACATTATTGGAACTTTGAAGTTGGATGGAACGAGTAGTACAAATATTCAAGTTGCTATTGGAGATTCGTTAACTATAAGTGCTGACAACGGAAAGGTGTTGGATGGAATAATTGTCGTAACGGCTTCCGATAACACGACCTTATTAATAGGGGTTCAATAAAATAAAAGTCTATGAAAACGGGAAATTTTGGATTTAATACGCCTAAAACTACGGATGCAAATACAACCTATACGGCAGGCGATGGTATAACCTTAAATGGTACTGAATTTGACTTAGATGCAATACAAACTATAATTACATCTATTGTTAATGCTGCCCTTAAAATGGGTAGAGATGCAGATAATTTAATAGACTTTGCCACGACAGACAATAAGATTATTCTTAGAGTAAATGGAGTGAATGAAGTAGAGTTATCGGCAAATAATTTAAGCCCTGTAACGGATAGTGGTTGTGCTTTAGGTACAACTTCGTTACAATGGTCAGAATTGTTTTTGCGTGGTAATGGAGTTATAAACTTTGCAAATGGTGGTGCAACTATTCATAATAATGCAGCAGGACAACTTACTATTGCAACGAGTGATGCAGGGAGAGGGACAATAATGCCATCAAGGAATTTCTCAATAACATCAAGTACACACGGAGAAACTGTTGGCGATGTTGTTAATTTCGGTTCGGGTTCTGTGGTAGCGGGTAAGTGTTATTATTTAACAAGTGGTGGTGCGTGGGCTTTAGCCGATAGAAGAACGGAAGCACCTGCAATAAGTTTTTTAGCCGTTGCTTTGGCAACGGGTACGGGTTCTTCGGTAGGTATGTGTATTAGAGGTATGGTAACTATGGCAAGTGATACGGGAACAAAAGGTTCGGTAAGTTATTTAAGAATAGCGGGAGATTTTGAAGCCTCTCCTACTACTACAAGTGGCGAATTTGTTAGAATTATGGGGTATTGTTTAGATGACACAAACGGACAAATGTTTTTCAATCCATCAACGGATTGGGTAGAAATAGCATAAATTATGGCAGTAGAAAGAGGAATAGGGAGCATAAATGGGATTTCAATAGCTAATATCGGAAAGATAGGAGTTGTTGAGAAAGCAAATATGTGGTCTAAATGTGGTCAGCAAGAGCAAGCAAGCCTTTTTAGGTCTTTACTTAATGGTGGATGGCAAACTTATTCACAAGGTAAGAACAATGCCTCTTTTACTTGTACATCTGAAGATAATAGAACATCAGGCAGAACTTATTTTCAATATATAGGAAATAATGGTAGAATGCGATATGAGTTTACATTTAATAAAAGTTCGGGTACTAATAGAGGGGAATGGTTGATAGCTGCTTCTTTATATTCAGACTTTAGAACTTTGATTGGTTCATCGGATATTGGTGGTTCGGGTAATATAACTGAAAGTTTTGTAGTAAGTGATTCTACATCGGCTATATATTTAGGTATTGTATCTACACCTACTAATTCTCAGTCTTCTACAATAAATAATTTAATTGTGTCAGTCGCATAACTCATATAACAATGGCAATAACTAAAAAAGAATACTCGGATTTGAAAAAGGAAATAGATGAAATTAAGGCTTCCGTAGATGAAATAAAAGGTGCTATTATAGGAAATAAAGAATTTGGTCAAGAGGGATTAGTAAATGTGGTTAAAAGGCACGAAGCGTATATTGAGGGTGATAGAAAGTTTAAGCAAAAATTAGTAGGTGTAGGTGCTACATTGGGTACTCTATGGACTTTAATCTTAAAATTTGGAGACAAATTATTTTAATGCTGAAAGACAACTTTAAATTAAGAGCTAAGAATGTTACTTGTTTCGACAAGGATGTACGACTTCTATATACGGGGAGTGGTCTTAATGCCTTGAATGTTTATCAAAACGATAGGCAATTGATGTTTCAAGATATGAATTCTGCTGATTGGGGAGGTATGTTTCAAACCGCTACGGGAGAGGTTTGGGTTGCTGATGGCAAGACATTTCCTTTTGCTTTCAATCAAGTTGCTTTTTGTACAATAAAATTTGTGTACGGCTCAACTTTGGTTACTACGGGTAGAGCATTTTTAGTAGGACAAAAGATAGAAACATTCTTGCAGTTATTTATGCAAGATTTGGTAAATGACATTGTTACGGCTACGGGTATTCCGATAGCTACGGCTTATAAATTAGGTGGAGCTGCTCCCGTTGGTATTGAGATGTACTATTCGGGGGATGTTTTGCAAATGAATTTATTGGGTATGCAAGAATTTTCGGGAGGAGGTTCTTATCAAACATTTACTATTGCGGTTCACTATGCTACTACATCTTTTGCACTACAAAGCTATCCTAATTCTTTTAAATTAGAAAATAGCATAGGATATAACATTGATATAGTAGTTGAGGATTTGACTACACAAGATTATACTCAGCTTGTAAATTCTTTACTCGACCAAAGTGTATTTGTCGAGACTATTCGAAAACAATCGAACAATAAAGAGCAAATACAAGAGACTATATTGTTTAAGAAATACGATATGAGTGGTACGGAAAAAACAAAAGTAAATACTGCGGTTATAGACCCTTACCAATATCAAACTACCTTAGATGAGAAAATGGATATTCCGATTGATGGTCAAGGATATTTAGAGCTTACTATATTAGCGGGAGAAAGTTTAAATATTACTTTCTTTTACAGAACTTCGGGAGTTACTTCATACGAGCAATTAGCTGAATTAGGCTCAATCCTAAGAGAGCAAGGAATAGCCTCTATGAACGAAGAGGAAGAGTTGGAATTAGATAAAGCATTCCTAAACTTTAGCGGAAATTTAAAAACAAACAATTTAACTAACATAACGCTTATAGGTATAATTACCTACTTAGCATTTAAAAACTAACTTAAAAAAAGATTATTATGCCACCACCAATAGACACATCGGGTAAAGTAGATGATTTAAACTCAACGATAACAACGGATTTTGACAACATAAATAGTCAATTAAACGAGTATCTTGATTTAGTAGAGGAGTTACAAGGAATTCTTGACACAACTCAAGCGGAATTAACTGCGGCAGAATCATCGGGAGTTGCTGATGCCTCAACTATTACTTCTTTAAATAGTCAAATTGCTAACTTAAATTCTCAAATCACAGAGCTAACGGCTACTGAGACTGCTTACAATGTATTCTCTAATTCGGTAGCTCAAGCCTTACAAGGTATTTATTCGGGTAGCGATTCAACTGCGGTTAGTATTAATACCTTAAAAGGGGATTACGATACTGCGGTTTCTACCTTAGCAACTACGGAAGATTTGTTGGCAGATACAAATCAAGAACTTACAGACACACAAGGTTATTTAGCTACTGCAATCGCAGAGGGTGGTGTTGATGATTCAACTATTGCCGCCTTACAATCACAAGTTAGTGGATTGCAAGGAGATGTAGCTCGTTTAAATGGAGTAGTTACACAACAAACCAATACAATTACAAGTTTAGAGAGCGAACTTTCAACTGCAAACGCAGAAATTGTTACTTTAAATAGTAATATAGAAAGTTTTGTTGCTGAATTAGAAGCAACAAATACTGCTTTAGATTCAGTAGAAACTAACTTAGAGCAATTTGATGTTCTTAGCGACACTTTAGGGGGAGAGATTACTTCTTTAGAGACTTACTTACAAGGTTATGGATATAACCCAATGCCACAAGATGAAAACTTTAGCGGTCAAGACCCTTTAAACTTTTCTAACTTTGTAAATAGAGCAATAGATGTTCGAAAATTCTACTTCAATGCACACGGAAAAAATGGTAAGGTTACGGATATTGACAATGAAATACCTACAATGGACTTCAATGCGGATGGAGGCGATTCTGAAAGTAGCGGGATATTAAAATTCGCTATTATTGGATTGCTAATATGGTGCGGAAGTAAAATCTTAAAAAAATAAGATATGCCTTTAGATTTAGATGATGAACGATGGTACGGGATGGGAGCTGAAACTCTATTTGGTTCGGAGAGTTTTGTTTCAATTGATAAAGATTTCTTAGAAATAGGAGATAATATGTATGATGTTGGTTTTAAGTATTTGCCTTTAGGAGTTCTCAATGGTAGAGTTAGCTTTGAAATAGATGACAATTCCATTGAGTCGGCTACTGATGGAGGTTCTCGTGCGATGGGAGTTTGGAGTATAAACAATGTAGAGTTTGATACTTTACAAGAATTGGTAGAATCTGAGGGATTAGAAATGCCAATAGGAGGTATTGGAAAAAATATGTGGTCTATTTCTGATGAGCCTTATGTGGTCGCAACGACTACAAACCCCGACTTAGATTTAGATGCAGAACCAACTTGGTGGGAGGAAAACTCTACTTTGGTTTATGTTGCGGGAATTAGTTTATTAGGTATTATCGGATTATATTCAGCCTTTAAAAGAAAATAGTGCAAGACAAAAAAAACATATTAAAAAACTTAGATGCAACTTGCAATGATGCGTTGGTTTTTCTGCGTGAAAAAGATTTAAAAGTCAAAGGCGAAGAGAAAGCGATTTCAGAAATGGATGAGACAATTAAGTTTGCCGAGTCAAAAGGTCTCCCTATGGAGGGCTTGGATGAGGTTATGCAAAAGCTAAGAGATAGCCTTACTTCTACTGAGATGGATGAGGGAGACTTAATGCAAGAGCATATTTTTATGTCTAAGATTGTTTCAGAACTAAAGCAATTTGATGATGCAACTTTGCCAACTTACGATAAGGCTAAAAAGGATTTAGAATTTCAGCTTAGTAGAAAGGCGGATATTCAAAAGCTAAATATAGCTTATGAAGACCAAATTAAAACTATTAAAGAGGGAGAGTCTTCTAAAAACTTACTGAGACAAGATATAATGTCAAACGAGGAAGTTATAGGCATTATTGATAAGGAGCAAGCTAAATTTAGTAAAGAGTGGAGTGGGTTTGATGCTTTATCAACTGAGTACGCAACATCGAGAGCTAATAAGGTTATAAATAATGATGCTTTAGAAATTAAGCTTCATCAACTTGAGTCTGAATTAGAGAATAAAACTTTAAGTTTCAAATCGGACTATCGAAACTTTGTTGATGCAAGGATAGAATTAAACGCTTCGGGTAAAGATATTGAGGAAGTTGATGAAGCTCAAGGTAAATATGGGTTACACAACATTCAATTAATCGACTTAAACGGAAAGCAAGAGGATTTATTAACTGCACTTGGCGGAAAAGAGGAGTTATCTATTGAATCAGATAAAGAGGTAAAGAGGCTTAAAGCAGAAATTGAAAATCTACGAGAGGTTATCTCAAGACAAAACTCTGAGATTCAGTCTATTGATGCAGAGAACAATTTATTAAGCCTTAAAAACTCAAGTCAAAAAGTAAAATTAGAAAGCTTGGAGGAAAAGTTAAGAGCTTGGGATGAGAGGTATTCTGAATTTGAGCTTTTGGTAGATAAGTTAGCTCAGTTTGTGGGGTTTGAGCCTAAAACTAATTATATTGGTGCGGATGGAAGTACAAGCGGAGAAAATCCTTTAATCGGATTAATAGAGCGAGTAAAAACCATTTCTGCGTGGGTAGAGAGTCAAGATGATTTTGACCCTTTGCCTCAAACCGAAGAAAACACTAACTTTAGCCCTCTAATACTTGGGTTATTTGCGGTAGGTGGTTTATTAATGCTTAAAAGTTAATGAACGCTTATTCAAAAATATCACGAGTTCGGCTTAATGAGTGTCATAGAGACTTGCAAATTGTATTCGAAAAGGTTTTACCTTATTTCGACCATAGTATAATTTGCGGAACAAGGGGAGAGCAAGAGCAGAATGTAGCGTTTGAGAGTGGTTTTTCAAAAGTGAAGTACCCAAACTCTAAACATAACTCTTATCCGAGTATGGCGGTAGATGTAATGCCTTATCCTATTGATTGGAAAGATGAGAAGAGGATGATATTCTTTGCGGGATTCGTAATGGCAACCGCTAAGAGGCTGAAAAAAGAAAAGAAAATATCTCACGAAATCCGTTGGGGTGGAGATTGGGATAGGGATTTAGACTTGAAAGACAATAAATTTCAAGACTACCCTCATTATGAATTGTTAAAACAAAAGGTATATGAGTAGTTGGGGAACATCGAATCCATATAGTGATTATTGCCTATCAACGCAATTATGGAATTCAAATGATAGAGAAGCGATTAAGCTTCATTCTATCATTAAAAACTCTACTATTGTATTTGGAGTAGATATTAGGGCGAGGAATTTAGATGGTAGCTTAAAAAAGATTGCGATTCGTAATTCTTCGGCAAAATATTATAAGTTAGCGGATTCATCTCAATATAGAGACCCATCTCATCCTAACTATTTAACTTGCAATGATATAGAGAATGTTTTAGTTATATCAAGTGATGCTGCTGCATCTATGGGTACTATGAATAATGCGGGATGCGGAAACCTTGAGTTTACTTGTCAATGTAATTCAAGGTGGAATATGAAAGCTCATTTAGGGATTTACGACAGATTAGAGGCTGCATTAATTTATGCAAACGAATCGGAAAATTTAGAAAATTGTATTACCCTTAATGCTCAAGTTGTCGCTAAAGAGCTTGAAGTTTTTGTAGAGGGTCTTTGGGCGAAGAGTATAGATGTAAAAGCTGACAATAAGAGGTTAGTTTTTTCGCTTATCGGAGTGTCTATGTTTTTTGTAGGAGCTTTATTATTAACTACTAAAAAGAGATAAGATATGTCGGTAATAGCAGTAGTAACAACGATAACGGCTTTAGCCTCAACGGTAAGGTCTGTAAATCAAAAGCAGAATGCCTTACTCTCTATGGATGCAGCAATTAAGAGTAAAAACTCTATGAATGCGGATGCCGAAGAGGAGCTTTGGATTGCTGAGCAAAAAATGGAAGCATATACTGAGTATGCTAAAACGCAAGAGGAATTAGCTCAGAAAGAGAAAATTATAACAATAGCTTCAACATCTTTAGCCTTTATTAGTGCTATCATATTTGTTGTTCAAATTAGAAGAGGGTAAGATGGCGAAAAAAGTAGGATTAAAAATTGGTATTGGAGTTTTATTGCTGATAGGTGCTTATTTCTTGTATAAGAAAATTAAGGATAGAGTAGATGCAAATAAGATTCGAAATGGAGAAACTGTGATAGTTGAAACCGAAGTTGGTATCGAAGTTATTGATACGGCAAGCGGAAATGTATTATCTACTTATACAAACACGGGTAACGATATGTCTTTCCCTTTAGCTTACGATGAGACTTGTAACGACTATATAGTAGGCGGATGTTATGAGTACGATAATGTAGCTAAACTTCAAAAGTGGCTTTTATTAAATATGGCTTCGGGTAGCTTGTCAGTTGATGGTCAGTTTGGATTAGGAACTAAGGCGGCAGTTATAGAGGTGCTAACTAATCTAAATTTAGAAGAGTACGGATATAACTTATTGGCAATTAGAGACTATGTTACTGAGGAGTTTTACCTTGATAATATTGCCATAATAGATGGCGAAGTATAACCAAAAAAACCAAAAAAAATGTCGTTAGTAGAGTTTGTTAGCAAAGAAGAGAGAGCTGAAAGGCTTGAGATATGTAAAGGTAATAGTGATTATTATCCTTGCGAGAAATACTTCAAACCAACGGGTCAATGTAAAGGCTGCGGTTGTTTTGTAGATTTGAAAACAAAAGTAAAGAAGAGAGGCTCTCATATTGAGAAGTGTCCTTTAGGTAAGTGGTAGATTAATTAACAAATAAAAACGAGAGAGATGATTAAAATTTTAAAGAACCCATTATTTTGGGTAGGAGCGGTAGTAGGAGGAGCTTGGATTTTGAAAAACAAGCCAACATCTAAGGCAGCACAAGTAATCGGAGAATTACAAGAGGGCGGAGAAGACATTGTTGATTCTTTAGTAGAGACAACGGAAGATGTTTGGGGAATTTTCGAAGCGGGCGACTTAGATACCGATATTGATGATTTAGGCTTAGAGGGAGCTGATTCGGGTTTAACTGACCTTGATGATGAGACTTCGGGTGCTGAGTCGGGCGGAGATTCTGACACGGGAGAAGTAGGAACTGATATTGGCGATGAGCAAGATGAAGCAGACCCCGATGGAAATACCGAAGTTGGTGGTTCAGGTTTCGATGGTGGAAAAAGAATGTCGTTCAACGATTACGAATACTAAAAATTATTGTTATGAATTCAAGAACTAAAAAAATGCTTATATATGGCGTTGCTATTATAGGTACTTCTATTAGTGCATTTTTATTATTAAGAAAGCGAGAGATTGAATTCTTTGATAATATTTGGTGTGAGGGAGAAAATTGCGGTAACATAGATGATGCAATTTCTTATTGTAGCGGAGGTAGAACTACTGATAACTCGCCTTTTAAGGAGGGCGACCTTATTTGTGATGGCGATGTTGGTATGGGTTACTTAAATCTAATATTTGCCGAAAAACACAGACTTAAAGAGGGTCAGAAAATTGATATTACACAAAATGATGATGCGGTGTACCCTTATTATGATGGTAGGACTGAGGTGTTGAAAGTTATTAATGATTATATCATAAGAACGGATAAGGCATTTAAAGGAGACTCTCCAACAATAGGTGGTAAAGTTATCGTAGACTCTATTATTAACAATTTTTTAAGCGAATAATTATGAAAAATTATGGAATTTTAAGCTTCGTAGTAGGCTTAGTGGGTATTTACGCTACAATTTATATAGTGCGTAAAGCTTGGGAAAAAGGAGGAGAAGAATAATATGGCTTTAGATACTTATATTGTAACTCTACCCGATGGTTCGCAAGGCGATTTAATGGCTTTTTACGAGAGTATTATGGATGAGAGTATTCAGCCAACTGATGCGGGATATGTGCTTTCTGATGGGACTTTAATCCCTACTAACGGAGAAGCTATTTGGAATCCCGATGAGGAAACGCTTATAGCATTAATGACTCAATATCTCGTAATTTCTGAGTTAATTGAGGAAGATGTTGTTGATTTGGGAGATGATACTCCGCCTACGACTGATTTTACTCCTCGAAAATTCGAGCCAATGACTATACTTCTCTTAGGAGCAGTTGGTTATATGGTGTATATGGAGTACGCAAAAAAGTAGATATGAGACAACGGCTATTTATACTATTCTTATTAGCTTGCGTAACTTTACTAACAATTAATCTATTCGGAAACAATGCAGAATTCAGAAACTTCAAAAAGCAAATCGCTAAATTCGAAAAGAATGAACTTGCATACAAAGAAGAGATTAACGACAAGGGAAAAAGAGTTATTACGCAAGAGCTTATCCTCCTTTCACAATCCGATGCCATCGAGCAAGGGTTGTTAGAGATTGATGAGCTAAAGAAAGTAAATAGTCAAGTTAGTGTAATAACTAATACCCTCATTGATACTATATTTGTTACCCATATCGACACGGCTATTGCTGAGGTTGGCGGAGAAGTTTACCTAAAGCTTCCTCAACAATACCGACACTTCAATGAACATTTCTCTTTTAATGCAAGCATTAATTTAGAGGGTTTGTTTATTGAGCGTATTTCTATTGAGAATGAAAGTGTAATAACGATAGGCTATAAAAAGCAAGGTTTGTTTAAGCCTATGCTTCCCGTTGTTCAGATTAGCAATTCAAATCCGTACATACAAACGCACAATGTTAGCAATGTTGTAATTCAAAAGGACTACAATATGTTTCAAGACAAAAGAGCTTGGGGATTGGTTGGGCTATTCGTAGGGGTTTTGATAAAATAAAAATAAGATTATGACAAGATGCGAGGGATTTGGTAATATCATTTTAGGTTCTTACAATAGCTATCCTAATTTGTATTATTCAGCCGTAAAAGATGGCTCAACAATGCAAATAGCTATAAGTGAGGGGTGCTTTAATCCTATATTTTCCGAAGTGCTTGGGTATCATTCAGAGGCTTTATCTCAAGGTAATGAAATCTTAGGTTATCCGAGTGAAACTAATGCTCTTAGAGTTTATGAGGGATTAGAGGCATTAAAAAATTTAGCTATAAGCGTAAGCGGTAACACTTCAAATGCTTCGGATTTTGTTGTGGCAGCCGATACTTTAATGTATGAGCTTTACTTGTTTTACCCGATTTGGCTTTCGGAATATGAACCCGAAATTGATGAAGTTGTGGATGTACCCGATGATATTCAGTCGGTTTCTTGCGATGATATTGTCAACTATATTAACACTCCTTTCTCTCAAGTTCCGATAGAATCAAGGCAGTTATATATCGACTATTTGATAAGCTATATAGAGGGTTTTTCGTGCATTAACTTAACGCAATATTCTAATAACATATCGAGCAGTATAGATAGCGTAACAAATTTAGTTATTAGTACAAACGATTATCAAGAGTATGATGATTTAGGCGGAGGAGCGGGTTCTATTGTGCAATCAATACTTAGCGTTCCGTTTAATAGTCCTAATAATATTAGGAAATCTTTAGCTTCGTTTATTTATGCTTTTCTTACACAATTTAGTGGGTTTGTTGATGAGGAAGAGATGGAGCAATTCCAACATTATTTTCAGCATTTAGGAGTGTCAATGGTTCAAGCAGAGCAATACATCTATGATAATATAGTAAGCGAAGAGCCTATTAGTGATAACCTACTTCAAGATGATTGTCCGACTTGCCCTAACTTAATAGACTTAAAAGGCTCTATTAAAACTTCTTTAGGCGATATATTTATTGTAGGAGAGCATAATATCAAAACGGGCAAGACTACTTTTAAGTCTGCAAAAGTTAAGAAATCAAAAAATAGATAAGATTATGACAAAATCAGCCAAACTATTAATCCTATCCTTAGCTATAATGGGTATTACAACTTACTTTGTCTTTAAGTTAAGTCTCTCTCGATTTAAGAAGCAAGTAATTTTTCAAACAATATCTGAGGAGGACAAATGGAAAGATTACAACGAACTTTCTCCCGCTACCGCTGATATAATAAAGCAATATTGGGCTGAGGGTGTAGGACTAAACTTTACAACGGAACAAATTTTAAATGCAGAACATCAAAGTATTTGGGCTTGGTCTTCCGCATTTATTTCGTGGGTTATGAGGTCTTCGGGAGGAGACACTTTCCCCGTACATCAAACTCACGCTCACTATATTATAAAGACAACAGAAAACCGCAATAACGATAGTGGAGATTTCAAGGCATATTCAACGGATGAAGTTAAGCCAAAAGCTTCCGATATTGTTTGCCGTAGGAGAGGTACATCTACCGCTACTTATGGTAATGTTCCGAATGGCGACACACTACATTGTGATATTGTGGTAGAAGTAAATAGCGATAACATTGAGGTAATAGGTGGTAATGTAGATAACAAAGTAAAGAGAGCTGAGTTATCTCTCGATGAGAATGGCTTTCTTAACGATGAGGACTATTTCGTGGTTATTAAAGCCGAATTATAGTACAACAACAATTATAAACCCTAATTTAAAAAAGTAATGTGTGAAGACTGCGGAGTAACAAAATGTAAAGCTTGTGTAGACAAGGATTTTAACGATTATATGGGAGAGCTTAAAGAAAAAGAGCAGCCCGCTTGCAACATCGAAGATAAAGATGATTGTGAGGGTTGCGGAAGTTAAATAAGAAAAGGGAGCATATAGCTCCCTTTTTCGTACAACAATAAACAACAATTTCGAATCCCTAAATTCGACATCTACAAATGTAGGGGTTAATTTTATAATTAACTAATCTTTAAGGCATCATTTTCTTCCTCTTCTATTAAAACAACATCATCAATAGCATTAGCTACTTTCCCATTAAGCTTAATGCTTGCAGAACCATTGTTGTCGTTATCTATCTTCATTGCGGTTAGCAAGCTCGGTTGGTCGGTCATTAAAGTTTTTGTGTGCCTTTTGATGCAAGTTTTTTTATACATCTCATCTCTCCACTTTTTCCAAACCATACCCTCCTTACTTGAAGATTCAGCACGAACTTTTTCTAACTCCCAAAATGGCATAAAACAATAGGAAACTAATCCCGTTGGTAGAATTGCACGAGTATAGCATCCTTGTATTTTTCGGTTATTGTGAGCCTCTTCGCTATTTGCGAATACTTGATTATGTGTAAGAGTTTGGGTGCTAATATTGAAGTTATACTCCTCATCCTCAAAAACCATATAAGCCTCTATGTGATGGATAGCATTCGCATCTTTTAAAAGCTTTACCATTCCTCTATAACTAATCTCAAGAGTACAATTATTCTTTCGAGGAATTAAGTAAGCTAATTGAAGTATCGGGTTAAGCGTTAAGCTTGTGCGTGCAATATTACTAATAGCATTAACAATGCTTTCGGGAGAACATCTTTGTAGAGATTGAGACTTCTTAAATGTTTGCATAGCAAAACCGAATTCACTTTTTGCTTTAGTTAAAGCCTCTTCGCTTTCATTCCCTCCGTATATGTTAAGCATTTGATGATACCCACTATCAACATTGTTTTTCCAAATCGGTTGGGTTGTTTTTGCAATTTCTGACATATCTTATTGTTTTTGTTCGTTTATATGTTGTACTCTAACTAAAAAGGCTTTATTACCTATCTTTAGGTTGTATTTAGCTCTAAGGTATCTCTGAGCTACTTTGACTTGTTTACCCCTTTTTATGCAGCTTATAATCGCTTTAGTAATAACTCCGCTCATATTAATAATATATAGTTTGTGTTTCGGGTGTTTTCTTAGCCAATTTGCACTCTTCTCTCATAAAGCACTTGGTACATCTTTTAAAGGTTGGGTATGGCTTAAACCCTCTCTTTTTCTCTTGCTCAAAATAAACTTGTGTTTTCCTTACTTTATCTATATGAGCCAACATCCTATCCTCAGAGATTTCTATTTTAATCAAGGCACTATCAGTATCGTTCTTTGTGCTATAAACGGCAAAATAAAAATCAACGGGTTCTCCGAATTCCTCTTGAGCAAGATATGTGTAGTGAACGGCTTGAATTAATAGGTTGTGTTTTTCGTGTAGAAAATCAATGTGCCATCCATTTTCCTCCCATTTATTGTCAAGCATACCCGAAGACTTTAAGTCTATAACACAAGTCCTACCATCTTTACGAGCAAGAACATCGCATATACCCGTAGCATATTTGTTTTTCTTAAAGGTGTGTCCCGTGGATATAACTTCGAAGCCCTCAGCTTCAATCATTTCTTTATAGTTGTCGGCTTGCTTCTCCATTCTAATATAATTAGTTGCGAGTTTACCACTTTTAAGCCTTTTAGCTTCGGGAGTTTCTCCCGTTCTCGGAAGCTGACCCGTTGCGATAAACTCAAACCAATTACCTAAAGCCATAGGCTCAGTTTCGGGAGTTCTTACATTGTGAATAAATTTAGCCTCGAAAACAAGACCGCATTCCTCTTTATCCGCATATTTGTCGATTGACTTCATAAGGGATTGACTAACTTTGATAGGTTTTTTTGGTTGCTTCATTATGTGTTTACTTTAATTCCGTTTATTGAGGCATCCCCTCCGAGCGGTAAACACTTTCCTTGTTTATCGGTGTTTCTCGGATAATCATACCCCATAATAAGTTTGTAATCTGTTGAATCCAAGAATTTTACTTCCTTATTCTCCAATTTCTTTAACCAAATATTTCTTTTTCTCGTAGATAGCTTTGCCATATAATCCCTCATAGTACATAATATCCGAAATTGAGCTAACCGCATACTCTCCATCGGGTAAGTAAATAACATCTTGTGCGGTTTCTACTTCCATTATGTCTAATTCGGACTTTACTCTAACTATATCAATAGTGCATTCGTATGTAGGCTCTCTAAATGTTTTCAATCTACTGAGTTTTGCTTTTAAATATTTAAGATGATTTAAAAGTAGGTTTCGGTATTGTTTCGTATCGCAATAGCCGTACATATTCAAATGTAGGTAGTTTTGGTTAAGTTTGATAACTTCCTTTGTTGGATGAGACTTACTCATTACGATTTAGGTTTTTTTGGTTAAGAGAGGAGAGGTGGTTCTCTCCTTTCTATTTTTCTAATGGCAGCATCTACAATTTGAACTATGGTTCGAGTTTCTGTTGCGATTTCTATTTCTCCTTTTGTTTTTGCTTACCTCTTGAGCAATAACTTGAATTATCCTACCTAAATTAAGTGGTCTATTATTCTGATTGTAAGTAGTTGTTGTTAAGCAATGTTCAACTTGCTGAGTATTATTCCAATTATTAGAATAAGTTGGCTGATTATTACTCCAAGTATTTAAAATTGCTTGATTGTAATAGGCTTGCATTTGTTGTTCATAAACGCTCGGTTGTAAGTAAGTGTTATTTGAATTACAATTCTGAGCGATTGAAGTTACCGACAATAAAGCGGTTGCTAAAGATAAAAATAAAGTCTTCATAATTTGTTAGTTTAAGTTGATGTTAGACAATAATTCTGATAGGGGATTTTGGTTATGATTTTTCTCTTCGATAAAGTCTAAAACTTCGACTAAGCTTTCAAAGTAAACACTTGTTACTTCTCTCATTACTTCGCCTTTATCGTTGTGAAAAAGAATAGTGTATGTATCGTTCCAATGTAGGCGAATGCTTACCGCTCCTTTTACATTATATCCGTTACATTCAAAGTATAATCCTCCTCGAAAGTCTCCGCCCTCTTTAATAACTTTTAGGTTCTGAGCTGCATAGCTCCCTAAAGACCATTTGTCGATGCTGAGGATTTGCTCGATGATGGTTGATGCGATTTTAGTTTCCATAATTATTGCTTTTTGTTCGTTGTTCAACAAACATACGACTTAATTTTAGAATTAACAAGCCACGCAGCATTAAGTTAAGGCATCAATCTAATCTCTCGTGTACAAATAGTACAAAACAAGTGATATAGTGGTAATTGCGGTAATCCTATAAAGCTGCTCCGAGTGTAGTTCTTTGCCTCTCATACAATCTATAAAATGTTCGCAATTGTAGTTTATGGTATCGAATTCCCCGTAGCAATTAGAAAACCTTTCAGATAGCTCCTCGTAAGAAAGGTCGGATAAATTAGAGTCTTTTGCCTCTACTATATCTCTGCCAACGAGAAAATCATCTATGGATTCAATTAATACGCTATCCTCGTATGTGTTGTGCATAACCATAGTATTTCCCTCCTCATTTATTGAGATTATACCATAGTGGTATATTAAAGGTAAATCAGTTAGTGAAGCTCTTATTACTTGTCCTTGTGTGTAAATCATCTTGCTAAGATAAGGATAAAAACAAAAAAACCCCGCACAATGCGAGGCTCTCTTCGGGGGGATTATATTTTATCAATCTCAATCCAATTTCCATTTACACTAAACGCTTTTTTGTTTGGGTTATAGATTATGCTTTGTCCGTACATAAATCTCTTCGGCATAACATCGGTAATAAATATTTCGCTATTATGCTCTACTTCATCAAAAAGCTTCTTTTGTAAATATAGTAAATCTTTTAACACCATAGCTCTTTGCCATTCCTCTATACTTATTGATACTGAGGAAATCATTTTTAAGGACTCCTCATCAATAGCGGGTAACTGCCCGTTGTCGATGTAGTGATGTATTAATCCCTCAGTCTTTAGAGTTTGTCGGGCATCCCCTTGTGCAAGAACCCTTGCGAATTCATAACTCGATGTATTAGCCCAATCAGATTCCACCAACTTCTTAAAGTAGTAAGGCTCAGTTCTGTTTTCGGGTTCTCCAAAGCAATAGAACTCTTTAGGTGCAATCATATAGTCGTGCTTAATGCTTCCGTGCAAATGCTTCTTACACTTCGCTAAGTCCGTTTTCAAGGCATCAGACTCGCTAATCAGCAACTCTACATACAACTCGAATATATTCACTATCTGACCGCTCTCACGCTCTATTATGTAATGATTGGGGTCGAGCTGCATTGTCTCCGCATCCACCATCCATTGATGGCTCAACTCTAATACAAACTCATCCCCTCCATAAAATAGATTAATCAGCTCGCTTTTTGTTAAACTTCTCTTCATTCTTGGCTTTTTGCTTTCGTACTATCTCCGAAATAACTTGGTCGATAGTCTGCTCGAATTCGGGGTCAATACTCGCTTCGGGGTCGAGGCTGAATAAGACTTGCTTTACAATCTGAATATCTACTTTCATTTTTTCTCGCTTGGTCTTTTAGTTTCTCCGTAAATGTAACCAATAACAAATGGCGATAAAGCAGTAAAGTAAACGGCTAAATTACTAAGGTCTACATCGTTATATACCCCTATTAATCCTAAGATTAACCATAGTAGTACGCAAATGTAAAGCAATCTCTCTCGCTTTGACTTAGTGAACGAAGTCTCCTTTTGAGCGGGAGCGGGAGCTTCATTTTCCACCTCTAACTTTTCAAGCCTCTCCATATCCTCCATTATATCTCTACCTTTTGGGTTGTATTTTGGAACTACCATTTCAAGGTGGTCGTAATTAGGTGCTATATCCTTAGCAGGTTCTTTTATATCCTCTATATCAGAAACCTCAATCTTAGTCTCTCTATATGATTTAGGCTCTACTTCCTCAGCATAAGGGTTGTAACCCCATACATCGCTCCCCATTCTTGGAGCTGAGAAAATAAAACTTTCTTTTTTTTCCTCTTGCTTAATTTGTACTACCTTTTTCGGTCTTCCTCTACCTCTCTTCTTTTTGCTATCTCTCTTTTTCTTATAATCCTCTTCTCTACATTGAGCTTTGCAGTAAACTTGTCTATGGCGATAAGGCACAAATGTAGTTTTACAATTATTACAATCTTTAGAGTCTTTTGGGCTACATCCTAAAGCGTAAACGGGAAGCACAAATCCTAAAGGAGATGTGTATTTAAAATCTATTTCCTTGATTAATCCATTTTCAATCCTACATTGACCCTCACGAGTCCAATAATTCCTAAATGAAACTACCTCTTCAAATTTTGAATTATACATCCTAAGTACATCATTGTTAGTAGGCAATTGTATGTTCCCATTAACATCGAGCATCTTCATCTTGGCTACTCTCAGTAGCATTGATTTGTTGAAATCATCGCTTAAATAAGGTTCTCTTTTCATTGTTAGTTGATTTGTAAACCGCATTCGCCACATATACCCTCGTAGTTATGAGGCTCAGAGCAATTGCATAGGTTTTGGTTAATTGTTGTTTGAAATCCTTGAGGGATTAATTTTGCAGTAGTTTGAATAGCTTTTAACTCAGCAGTAACTTGCTTATGAGAGTATTTCAAGGCATCTATTCGGTTCTCCATTGACTCTAACCAATCTTTAACCTCAGTCTCATCATCAGAAACCCAATACCCCTTGTTACTTGCGAGTAGTACGGGACACAAATGGTTTATTCGGACAAAGTTTACAATCTTACGAACCCTTGCTTCGGAAACCTTATAACCTAAATTAGTCATAGACTCACATATAGCGATGCTCGTAATAGAATTCTTTTTCCCTTTATGCTTCTCAAAACCTTGTACAAAATAAGGTACTAAGCTCTTTTCGTATTCGCTCAAATGAGAAGTTTCGTGTTCAAATCCTTTAATCATAACTCAGTCTTTTTATTAAACATTCGTAGATAAGTTTCTTTGTCTCCTCTTCTCCAATCATATCTAAATAGTCTCTTGGGGTAAAATCCTCGTAGGTATGCTCTTCGAAGTTTGGGGTATCATAACCTCCATTTATTCGTGTACCGATATTGTAATCATCGGGTATTGCATCGTATAAAGTAATTGCTACATCATTATCATCATCCTTGATATTGTTAAGGTAGCATACTATATTCATATCCTCAACCTCCCAATCGCTTACTCTAAGTAAAAATTCTTCGTTAGCCATATTACTCTTCTTTATAACTACCCATCGTTTTAATGAATAGTATGTTTAGTTTATCCGTTTGGGGTCTTAGGCGAATCAATGTTGGTTTAGAAAACTCTCCTAATTCGCATATTCGAACACATCTTGAGTAGTTTGTAGAACCCATCTCAGAACTCCAAAAAGTTTTCCCCTCCATAAAACCCTCTAAGTTTAGTTTAACTCTATTAGAGTATAGAATATTTAATTGTTTTGCAGTTGGAAGTCTCCACCTATCGGACTCTTCTTTTGCAAACCTCATCGCTTCATCGTAGCTCATCAAGTCTATGATACCGCTATCCACTTGGTAGTTTACACCATTGATTATAATTTGACTTACCACCATCTTGATTGAATGTAGTTGTACCCGTAGAATATAGCCATAGGAAGCCAAAATATAGCCACTATAATAAGAAGTATCGCAGTTACGACAATCAGCTCGCTCTCTTTAATTATAAGACCCGCTCGTTTTAGAAACTTATCTATACCTAAGTTAGATATTTTTGTATGTAGGACTAAAGAATAAACTAATCCAATCAGTAAGTAAATAAGTAAGTGTTGCATAATTTTGTTAAGGTTTAGTTGAAAATTGTATCACAAGTAACTTTAAAGCTAAGAGTA